>VTLG01008413.1_pt1 | contig 12263 bp, 17 predicted proteins | sample 4694571 | NCBI WGS metagenome assembly VTLG01 (sample SAMN12604809, study PRJNA352737) | marine metagenome | biome: ENVO:00000447; feature: ENVO:00000209|ENVO:00000569|ENVO:01000036; material: ENVO:00002151; isolation source: viral sequences binned using virsorter ... | reverse complement strand
ACGGGACTACACGACCTTACCTTCCCAGGAAGTCCCGGGGTGTATAAGGGGCTGGCAGCGGTTTTGGACTCTCCGGACTGCTAGCCCCTCCAGCAAAGTTGCACGCTACTGAAAGATTGTGCAGAATCTGCAGACATGAGAAAGTTCATCGTATATCGTGATCATGGATCTCCTGCGCATATAGAAGCTGACGAAGATGTTGGAGAGGATACAAAGGCTATAATATTCCGTCGGAAAGGAAAGGTTATTGCTAAGTTCCACTGGGAAAACATACACGGATGGGAAGAGAACCTAACGAAGCCGCGGGCGAAGAAGCCAGCCGCGAAGAAGTGAGCGGGAACGGGTTTATACCACCCGCTCCTCAGGTAGTATCGGCCGAGCATCCTTCTGATGTGCACGATCGCATCGAGAGGGCAATGCTCATCATTCAGCTTACTGAGACCGCAGATCGACCAACGACTCTAGAGCGCGCATGGCGCATGGTGACTGGAGACAATCAGTGTGCGGACCAGACTGCCACAAACAGGGCTAATGACGACAAGCGCTGGTTCAAGCGTAAGTTCGGGATGGGCCTGGTGGCTGCTATGGATACTCGCGGGCTTGGCCTGCTGGATTTCATTGATAGACTCAAGAAACATCTGGACGCTCCTGTGCGAGACAAATACGGCAAAGTGATAGTAGATCCAGATTCAGGAGAAGAGGTTCCTGACTATAAGACGCAGCACAAGGCCTTTGAGATTTACAACAAGCTCTTGGTCCTGTCTGGGTTCATGGGATTGATCGAGGCGGCCAAGGCTCCAGACGACGTTCCTGTGAATACGGGCAATAGCGAAAGAGAAGCTGCTAAAGAGTTCCGCCTGAACCTGCGCAAGCGCACCCTGGAAACGGTACCGGCAAGCGATGCCAGCTAGAGGGACAATATTCGACGCTGCCGGGATGGCCATGACCCGGGAAGCTTCCGCTCCTCCCTGGGAATGGACGTCTAATCCGCCCAGACCAGGAGAAACGCTGAGTCAACAGGACAAGGTCCTGCACACCACTGACGACAGGATCAAGGAAGTGCTGTTTGGCGGGGCTCCAGGAGGCGGCAAGACGCACCTTCTGATCGCCATGGCCTACCTGCACGTCATGGAGTTTGGGCGAGACGCTATCGTGGGCATGTTCCGACAGGAGACTCCCGAGTTTAGAGACATCCTGAACCAGGCCACAAAGATGTACATGCCGCTAGACGGCAAGTGGAACGACAGAGACCGTATGTGGCGCTTCCCGAACGGGGGCACCATACAGATGACATATCTTCGCAACATGGAGGACGCCTTCGGCCATAAGGGCGCGGCTTACTCGCTTCTCCTCTGGGATGAGGTCACGGGGTGGCACGACGAGGCCCCTTACGAGTTCTTGCAGACACGGTTGCGCTCAACGAACGCTGACCTGTTCTGTCAGTCGGTGGCCACGGCTAACCCGGACGGCCCGGGCATGTGGTGGGTTCGAGAGCGCTGGAAGGTGATGGATCCGGCTGTTCCTCCTGAGACGCCATTCCATGCAGACCTTGACGAAGACGTCCCGGACGACGCGGAAGCCAGCAAGAGAGTGTTTATCCCGTCCCTACTCCAGGACAATCCGCACCTGAACAGGGACAACCAGTATCGAGACGCTCTCTACGCGATCAAGGACCATGCTAGACGTGAAGCGTACGTCAAAGGTGATTGGTCAGTATTCGTTGGGCAGGCGTATCCGGAATACGATGAACGGTTCCATGTATGTTCTCGTCCTTTCATTCCATCTGACTGGTTCAAGTGGGCTGCTCTTGACTGGGGATCATCTACTCCTTACTGCGTTCTGTACTTCGCCAAGGATCCTGTTGGGCACATTTTTGTTTGGAGAGAAGTGTACGGGGCAGACACGAAGAGGAAGAACATGGGCCTCTCTCGCTCAGCTTCCGAAGTAGCCAGAGAAGAGTGGGGGCATGCAACGGAGCGCGGGGTGCGCATGATGGTGGTTGACCCTTCTATTTACAATAGGACGGGACACGAGAAGACCATTGCGGACGACTGGGCTGCTGCCGGATGGGTTATGCAGCGAGGAAACCGCGACCGACGGACACGCGGAGAGAAGATCAGGGATGTGCTACAGACGGTATGTTCCGACGGAAAACCAGTTCTACAGATAGCTGAGCAGTGCATAAACCTAAGGAGAACTATCCCTCTCCTGGTCATGGATGAGTACCGGCCAGAGCTTATTAAGGACGGCGGAGAGGACCACGCATGGGATACTTTGGGGTACGGGCTTCTCTCAACGTTTGCTAATCAATACGATGCTGGTATGTTCGATGCTGATAGGAATGGCCAATATGGCCCCTATAAGGCCGGCGTAGACTGGACAGAGGGACCAGTCGGAGTAGAAGATGATGGCCAGCAGTCGTTTGAAGAGATGATGGCCGGGAGGTTGACTAGGTAATGCCAGCAGAACCTATTACGAAAGAGACTAAGCCGAAAGGGGTGCACTCCTCGATATCGCGCTTTATGAAGAATGCGATGGTGCACGACGAGCATCAGCTTGCGCGAGAGCTGGATTACCGCTTGTCGGAGATGCAGACCATAAGGCGTCCGTACGAAAAGCAATGGCAGGAAATAGCCGAGCTGGTCGCCCCAGAGTATGAGTTTGTAATTAATGAGTGGCTGAACGAAGGCCATTACGATGGTCCGAAAGGTCAGGACAAGGCAATAGGGGAGAAGATCTATGATTCGACTGCCCTAACTTCTCTCAAGACTTTGGCTGACGGCTTAATGGGTTATCTCGTAAGTCGCTCGTCGCGCTGGTTCCACCTGATTTTCCAGGATAACGCGTATATGGAATATGACGGGGTTCGCCAGTGGATCTATGAGGTGGAGGACATCCTGTACCACCAGCTCTCCAGGTCTAACTTCTATGACGAGCTACATCCGTCACTCATGATAGCTGGAGCGATGGGAACTACTACCCAGTTTCGACAGTACGACGATGCGCGGATGCAACCTCATTTCAGCACTCGCAACCCGGTTGAATGCTACGTTGCTGCGAATCATATGGGAGAAGTAGATACGGTTTATAGAGTATTCCGTATGACTCGCCGCCAGGCAGAGCAGATGTTCGACCATGACCTCCTAAGCGAGAGAATTAAAAACGACACTAGCGGAACACGTTCGTGGCCGTTTCTGCACGCAGTGTTTCCGAGAACTGACTTGGATTCAAATATGGGCCTGAATCATCGGGCCATTGGATCGCTAATGAGCAGCGACCAGCCCTTTGCTTCTATCTACAAAGAATTGTCATCCTCGGGAGGAGATACAGAATCTTCGTCAGGTGGCAGCGCTTCTATCGATACAATCATATCGGCTGGTGGATTCAGAGAGAACCCTTACACCGTATGGAGATGGTCGACTGAGCCGCTTTCCGTATACGGCTCGAGCCCTTCTCGTAAGCTTTTGCCGCTTATACGGCAGCTGAACCAATGGTCAGAGATGCTATTGCTGGCCGGAGAGATGAACGTAACTCCCCCGGCTAATATTCCCGTCTCCATGGGAAAGAGGCATCGTCTCCATCCGCGTGGAGTGAACTTCTATTACAACCACCAAGAAAAGGCAGAATTCATGCGACCGATGGGTCAGTACCCAATTGGTCCCGAGCGAGAGGCTCGCCTGACTGCCATGATCAGAGAGGCCTACGGAACGGATACGTTCTTGATGCTTCAGCAGTTGGCGTCTCAGTCCGGGTCTCCGCGCACAGCCTTTGAAACGGCAGAGCTAGTCAGCGAAAGAGCAGCAGTCCTAGGAGCGACATTAGGACGTTTGCAGAACGATCAGATAGAGCCCAATGTGTCATGGCTATACCAGCAGGAACGTGCTAGAGGGCATCTGCCTGACCCGCCAGAATCTCTGCTTCGAGCAGGGAAGCCGCCTCTAAAGCTGGAAATGGACGGAGAACTTGCACGTGCTCAGAAGCTGATCCGTATCAGGTCCGTGATGACTTTGATAGAGAGACAGATGCCAATCTGGCAGCTTGCTCCTCAGGCTCTTGACGGGCTGGATTTTGATGCTCTCAGTAGGTGGATTAACATTGAAGGCGGAGCTCCGCCGAACATGGTGAAGACACTCGATGAGTTGCGGCTTGTGCGTGAGCAGAGGAATGCTGAGGCTCAGAGAGAACAGAGCAGAGAAGATCAGAGATTGACAGCTCAGATGGTTCGTTCGTCTGGAGGAGCCGAGGAAGCCATGAACGCGGCAGCAGGAGCTGCGGAGGCAGGATTGCTCTGAGCGACGACCTACGATCTATAACCGGAGCTCTACAGGAGCAAATGGACGCTCCTCAGAACATGGAGGTCCTGGAGCCGCCTCCTAGGGAGCTTAGAGAGCTGTTTCAACAGGTCTTTCTTAGCACCGAGCCGGGAAGGCAAGTCTGGGCTTGGATGCAACATAAGTTCTCAGGGGAGACCCTGATTTTGACGGAACAGCAAAGGCATGAGCACAATGTCATACAGAGGATTAAGCATATCATCGGATATGGACAGACCTTTGAGGAAATGAAAGTACAGACAGATGCCGCTGCTCAGGTAGCTCAGCAGTACGGGTTTGTTGAGTACTACAACCAGGAGGAAGAAAGTGAGTGATGTTGACCAATCTCAAGAAGTAGAAGATCAACAAGCTACGGCCAGTGGGGATGGCAGTAGCACATGGTATGCAGATCTGCCGCCGGATCTACATGGAGAGGCGAGTAGGTTTAAATCTACTGAGACCCTGCTTAGGGCTGCGATCCAGCGAAAGCAAGAGTTAAGCGCTAGACCCCCGAAGGAAGCTTTGGTGGTCCCTGATCAGGACGCGTCTGAAGAGGACTGGAATTCCTATAGAGAGCGTCGAGGGATTCCTGAAGATCCAGAGGGATATGACCTAGAGCTTGGAATTGAGAACGACCCAGAGAAGCCATGGGAATTGTCTCAGCAGTTGGATGAAACTCTGGTAGATCGATTCCGGGAAAAAGCACATAGCCTCGGGCTTAGCAACGTGCAGGCTCAGGGGATCGTGGCTGACTTCCAAGATCAGTTGGTGGAGAGAGCAAGACAGGCATCTCAAGGACGTCAGGAAGCCCTGCGTCAGCAGAAGGAATACCTCGTCAATACGTTCGGAGAGAATGCTCAGGCAGAAGTAGCTGCCCTAGAACCTTTATTCAAAACGGTCATGGGAGACGGAGAAGACTGGGTTAACGATCTTTTCAACTTGCAGAGCAGTCCTGAGGGACTAGGAAACAATGGTCTCTTTCTTCGGTTCATGTCTGGAATACGCAGGATGATGAGAGCAGATCGGTTCGTCGATGTTGAGCAAAACGGTCAGGCGACGTCATCTAGCGAGGACCCGAATCTCAACGAGCTCTATCCGTCTATGAAGAACTGGACTGGTAACTAGTGGCTAATAACTACAAGTGCCCCGACTGTAAGCTAGAATTTACCAGGAACGAGGTGAAGAGATGGGAGCACATGCGGCTTCCAGAGCAACAGTGGAGAGACAGGCTAGGAGACGTAGAGCACAGAGAGAAGGCCGAGGGAGAGTATGTCTGGTGCCCTAACGAGAAGTGCAACCGCAAGATTCCGTACTTCTACGCTCCGAAGCCGGTTATCGGCAGGGGCTTTGGTTCGGGTACTTCCAAGGTGTCGCACGGGGCGTAACATGCCTTTTGGAACTTTATTTGGTGCCTGCTTCTGGCCCGGATGCGCTTTTTCTCTTTGCCTAACGCTTGCTGGCTGCGAGACGCGTGAGGAACCAGAGATACTTGTAAAGGTCTACGCGGAACCTCAAGAGCTTCCGTCTTTCCTTATGCCGAGGCCTTATCCTGAGCCTCCTATGCCTGATCCTAAGAAGTATACCTGGGGAAGATGGCTAATACTGATAGCTGCAGTTCCTTTTCTTTGGGCCATAAAACGGTTGTTATTTGGCAGACGTCGCAAGATTACTACTAAGGGCAAAGACTAATGCCTGTATATGAAGATGCCCTAGAAGCACTTCATAGAAGTTTCAACAACGCCAAGAGGAAGCCTAAGAAAGAGGCTGACATGGAATGGGTGCCTCCAGAAGGATCTTGCGATCTGTGTGGGAGTAGCAACGTATTCAGAAACGACTTGTGCGCACCTTGTTGGAAGCTGGATATACATAGAAGAGTTGGGGGTTGACAGGCTCTACCTGAGTCGGATACCTCATATCCTAGCGACCGCTACCCCTGTAGGAGCCCCGCTAAGTCGGTACCCTCACTCTACAGGCTCGGACGACTTTACATTTCGCTAAGGAAAGGGATATGGCGAATCTAGGATTGAATGATGTTCTCGTTCGATCAGAGAATAAGACCCTTCTTCCCATTTTCAACAGGCTGCGTCAAAGAAACGACATTATGTCGCACCTGCAATGGAAAGAAGCGTCACATAAGACCTATCACCGCTTCCTGCATCGTAGCTCCGAGCCATCTGGTTCATTTGTAGCTCTCGGTGAAGGTATCTCGGGGAGTCGCTCCGAGGTCGGTGTGGTCATCGAACCAATGGGCGTCCTCAAGGATCTGTCGGAAATTCCGGAAGACATCGTACGGGTGTCCCAGAATCCGCAGCAGTTCCGTTTTGACGAGGACGTTGCATTTTTAGACGGACTAGCTAAGAAGCTGGTCGCTTCGATCTTCTACGGCTCACAGGCCAGTGATCCGAACGCGTTCAACGGGCTGTCAACACGTTACAATCTTGACAGTAAGTTTAACGTAAAGGACTCCGGCGGCAGTGGAACGATGTCGGCATGGATTATTCAGCATTCAGCCGATGACGGCGTAGCAGTGATTTATCCTGCGGGTTCACACTCGGCGGGCATCACGATGCGCGATCGTGGGATGCAGTACGTAGACCAATCAGCTAGCAACAACGCGAGAGTATTCTCGGTTTTCACCGAGTTTGAATTCGCTATGGGCCTAGCAGTAATGGATCATCGTGCAGCTCTGCGGTATGCAAACATTGATACCAGCAGTAACACATTTACTCTTACTGAGTTTATTGATCTATGCAAAGAGGCGTGGGATCTTTCCACAACTCGAGCGTATGTTAATCGCACAGTATGGGGTCAGGTGCAGGCAGCTGCTCTTGCGCAATCAGGTAATTCGATTACGTATCCGGAAGACTCTCTTGGCCGTCAGGCCACGGCAATCTTCGGGATGCCTTTTCACATGGTTGAGCAACTCGGCTCCGAAGCACACGTGGCATAGGGGTAAGAGATGATTACTGGTTCTAATTCCACCTTGATGGACAACCTAACGACGGCGTCGAACTCTTCGACCGTCGCATCTACCGTGATGTCTTTTGATAGCACCGAGGCTGCGCAGGCTTTGGCAGAAGTGCCAGGCATGCAGGTGACGGTAATAGTAGGCGGTACTAGCTTTGCTGGTGCTGGCAACATTACTACCGTCTTGCAAGAGTCAGCTGACAACAGTAGCTGGACTACCCTGCAAACGTGTGGCGGAGCTATCGCGTACGGATCTTTGCCGACTCAGACGGTCGTAACAGACCAACCGCTTCAGCCAATCCTAGCGACTACCAAGTACCTACGGTTCTTGGTTACCTCGTCAGGAAACGCGACGGCGGGAACGATGTACGGCTTTGTGGGTACTGAAGCTGGTCTCGGCTCTGCCGATTCTAGTGGTGCTACAGCGGAAGGCGCTGCAATAATCGCCGAAGTTGCTGGCAACGGTATCGATAGGTAGGTATGGATGTGGCTCAAGTAACTGTTACTGATGGACCTGATCTGCACCGGCGGATCGCGGAAGCGGCTGAACGTCACGGCGTTGAGACGTCTGATGTAATAATTATCAAGAGCGCACAGATCGACACGAGTAGCGAGGGAGCCCCTAACGGGGCTCTCCTCGCCGATAAAGGACTCAAAAGGTAAAAGTGAGAGATGGCGGAACAGGAAACTTTCCCCCGTAATTGGCTGGTGTTGGAGAACTTCTTCTATGAAGCTCTAGATCTAGATGGAAACCCAATCATGCATACGACTCGTACGGAAGGAGTAGCTGGGTTAAGCAATCAGGTCGTAGAAGAGACGAAGGCCATGAGACATAACTGGCGCGGAGAGATCGTTCAGTTCGAGTCTCCTAAGCAGGTGCCTAGAACTCCGGTTCCTGTGCAGAAGATTCTCCCCAGCGGAGAGCCCGAGCTTGAGGCCGACGGAGCCGGTGGCTATCGCTACGTGTATGAGCTGACGAATGAGCTGACTACTACTGGTCATAGAAAGAAAAAGATGGTAGACGGCGGGGTCACAAGATTTCAGGCCTTAACCGCCGAGGAAGCAGAGCGACTCGGACGCATGAACATAGATCTACGGCTAGAGCAGAAGCTTTACTACGACGAGCATCCTCTTGAATGGACGAAGCCGGAAGTACCAGCGGCGGTTGCGACTGACGGAGTGGAAGAATCTACTGCGGCAGCCTTGTCTAATGAAACCAAGACGCAGCTTAGCGAGCAGGCAGAAGAAATAAAGAAACTAAAAGCCGATCTGGCTAGGGCGAAGAAAAACGAAAAGATAGTCTCTGGCAAGCTGTCAACAGCTAACGCCAAAGCTAGCTAGCGACAGGAGAGACCCAGGACCATGGATTCCGGCCTTCAGATTGAAGTTGTCATGGCCTCCATGGCCCTTGTGGGTCTTGTCGTATCAGTTCTTACTTTCTCAGCCAGTAGCAGAAAGGCTCGTGAGGAGAGACAGAAAGAACGTGAGCTCGCTGCCGAAAGTAGAGGTGCTCTCAAGCAGTGGCAGCAGGGCGTGGACGATGAGCTCGTATCTTGTCGGGTTTCGCTTGTCGAGGTCCGGGAGGAAAACGAGCGAGAGAATCGTTTAATACGAAAAGACATGGATAGGCACCACGCAGAGCTACAGTCTGAGCTGCGCAGCATCCACAAGACGCTGGGAGAACTGCGAGGATCCCTTACTAGTCTGAAATGACGCTCCATGAGCTGCTAGCCGAGATTGGCAGAGCTGGAGCTGTAGCCTCTCAAGCATGCCGAAGAGCGGTAATTGATCGCTTCCAAGATACATTCGAAGACGGAAAACCTAAGACCCTAGACGTTGACATGGGCGGAGAAGAGCCTGTCCAGGTTCCTATTGCCACTCTCATGCCAATGCACACGCTTGATCTCGACCACCTAGAGGTCAGCTTCGAGACAGAAGTGTCTATTCCGAAGAAGCCAAAGGGCGTGTCGGACAACAACCAGGTGCTGAGCGGGACTGTTCCTGCCGCAGATCTGTCTGTTGATATGAAAAAAGGACTCGGAAAGCAGACTACTCACTTCAGTGTAAAGGCTGTCTTTAAGATGGGAGAGCCCCCTGAAACGGTAGAAGCGCTCCGGGATCACTTAACGCAGCTTGTCAGGCACAAGTTGCAAGAATAGGATTGACATATGGCGGATTTTGAGAATAGGGAAACGAACTTCAATAAGAGTCTTGGTGGGACGATCGCAGGCTTTGCGTCGGCTATTGTGGCGGCTGACAGTGCGGCAAAGGACGCGCAGGTTGACAGGATATCCACTTTATTAGACAAGCCTAACGTACAGTTCTCGACTTCCACGTCATTGATAGGCAGCGACCAGAAGCTGTCGACGGTGATGGATGTTCCCAGAATCGCTGTAACAAGGATCAATCCGGTGGAGATTGAAAAAGCTACTCTCAAGATGAGTATGAGCGTTTCAGCACACCAAGAGACGTCCTCTTCTAGCTCTAAGAAGGCTAAGACGAGCGGATCATTGAAGGTTGGATGGGGTCCAGTAAGTTTTGGAGTGAGCTTCTCGGCTGAGGTTTCTGTTCAGTCTTCCTCTAAGAGAAGCAGTGACTATCGCGCTACCACGGATGCGGAGATGACAATGGTACAAGGAGCCCCTCCTGAGGCCCTGCAATCCATTATGGATACGATGAACGAGACGGTTCGAGTGGGATTAGAGTTGAACAAGGGATTGATGCAGCATCAGGCCCAGGCTCTGGCTGACGAATCAGGAGTTACCCCGGCAACAGACGATGATGAGGGCGGGGAAGGAGAGGAGTAATGCCGAAAGCAGGAAAGAAAGGTAAGGGCGGAAAGAAGCGTCCTAAGCCTAAGGGCTACTAGTTATGTCAGTAGATTCTATAAAGCTCAAGATATTTAACTCTGCCTTGCGACAGGCTCAGGCTCCGAGGATAGCTAGGCTGGACGAGCAAAGCGCGTCTTCTGTTGCTTGCTCCGACCTATACGATCCGATCTATGACCAGACTATGGCGGAGTTCGAGTGGCCGTGGAATAGAGCGAGGGGCAACCTAACGGTTGATGCTACCGCTCCCCTTGGAGACACCTGGGAGGCTCGGTATGCAGTTCCAGCTGATTTCCTGAGATTGCACAAGATAGATACGGAAGGAGTAGACGAGTACTACATTGAGGGGAGCTTTATCCTCTGTAACGAAAAGACCGGACCTATAACAATAGTCTATTTCCAGGACGATATTCCCATAACGTCTGCCTCGATCAACTTTCAGAGGCTGGTAGAGAAAAGGCTGGCGGCTGCTCTGGCAAGCGACTTATCGCATGACCGGACTTTATCTAGGCATCTTCTGCAGGCTTCCCTAATGCTTGAGCAGCTTGCCTACAGGGAATGTTCTGACTGGTCTCGAGAAGAAGAGCCTCTGTCTCTTAGGGCTCCTGGATACTCTGGGCGACTGCCCAGCTATGGTAGCGTCTGATGGCACAACCAACTACTTTAGATATTTATAACGGGGCTCTAGCTGCGGCTAACGCAGACCTAATGGCTACCGATAGCGAAGACACGGCAACTGGGAATATAGTTCGAGCGCTTTACCCGGCTAGATATAGGGCCATACTAGATCTGGCAGCCTGGCCATGGGCTACAACGCGAGCAATCTTAAGCCGCGAGGCTGGGAGCGACACCGAGTACACTGACCGCTATGCCTTGCCGGCTACTCTTATACGCCTGATCGGTGTAAACGGTAACGCTAACTGGGCTCAAGAGGGATATAAGCTACACATAGACGACAACAACGGGATTGTCATCAAGTTCGTATATGAAGCTCCTATAGAGAACATATCGGGTGGTGCGCAGCTTCTTCTTACTACCGGCCTGGCCATAGACTTGGCTACCGCGTTCTTGATGGATGAGACAATGGCTAGAAGGCTTACGGAGACGTACCAGCTACAGCTACGCATTGCATTGTCAGGCATACAGAGCTTTATCGATATGCCTACCCCGACGTACGACAATCCTCTAGCAGGCTAGGAGAGCTCTAAATGGCGAACGTTAATCTGCAGCGAACAAGCTGGGGCTATGGCGAGCTCGATCAGAGGATGCTCGGCAGAACTGACCTTCCTACTTATAGACAGGGCTTGGTCAAGATGGAGAACTGGCTCCCGGCGAAGTCGGGTGCTGCTGTTATGCGAGGAGGGATGGAGCAGGTTAAGGCTGTCCCGACTACGTTCGCGGCTGACTACATTATCCCCCTGCGTGGCGGAGCAAGCCCTATGCTAGGGCTATACGACTCTACTAACCAGAAGTTTAGGGCTATCAAGGCAGACGGCACATGGGTAGGAACCGAAGCAGCTCCTGCTGAAGTTACGCTGTTTCACTTTCTTACTGTGGTGGAGCAAGATGCGGATGCCGCTGACCCTTACGTATGGACATTGACCAATGCTGCCACCACGGACCATCCGGATGGACAGAACGAGGCGCTCTACGGAGATCTAATTTCCGCCTACGACGACAAAGACGGTGAAGAAAGCGCGGCTGATGCCTTTTACGATTACATAAAGAGCTATAAGACGAAGCCCAACGCCAGCTGTTTCAAGATCAGGCTGACATTAGGAGCGACCGTACAGGACTTTAGCCTAGAGAACGGCACGATAAGGTTGGATGATGTCTTAGCAGACGGTACCGGTGCGGAGCTTTGGCTTGAGCCGCCGGTTCCGCGTCCTGATTCTAATATCATAGACCCGGCTATAGCAGGAAACGTCCTGGCTTATATCGACCATGTAAAGATAACAAGGAAAACGACGGAAGGCTCTCCTACTGCAGCTAAGCTAACCCTCAACATACACAATGCTGCAACAGGCGGTGTCATGCAGGGAGATGCCGACGTGGCTCAGGATATAACTCCTTGGGAGGCCGGCGGTAAGGTATCGGTCCTCTTCAACGACGACCCTGGGGTTGCCCCGTTGTGGGCGGTGGAGCCAAACCTCGCGAA
>VTLG01005534.1_pt1 | contig 12264 bp, 15 predicted proteins | sample 4694571 | NCBI WGS metagenome assembly VTLG01 (sample SAMN12604809, study PRJNA352737) | marine metagenome | biome: ENVO:00000447; feature: ENVO:00000209|ENVO:00000569|ENVO:01000036; material: ENVO:00002151; isolation source: viral sequences binned using virsorter ... | reverse complement strand
CACAAGCTGGAAGGTTCAGAGACTAGAAGCCGACAGGAAACTGAGTAATGCTTCCACGAGTGCCTTGCAACCCTCTGGGTTGAAGATATAGTCCGACCTACATCAATGGCAAAGATGTAGAACCGAAAGATAAAGAGCTTTCGGGATAACAAAGTGTTCTACAAAGCAAACTTATCTGGAGACTTCGAAGTTCTCACAGATTCATTATCATTAACACCTGGCAAGATCACAGCTGATAACCAAATCGCTGCTGTTCTTCATAGAGGTCGTGCATTTAGTTCAAGAGACTTGGCTGCATTAGCAGTTGGTGGTGGCCCAGATCCAATGGCTGCTATCGCTCAGAAGATGGCTGCTTATGTTAACAACCAGAAGCAAAAAGATTTATTCTCTTGTTTAACTGGTGCATTTGGTTCTATTAATGCAAACGATAGCAACTCTGCTTTATTTGATCTAACAATCGATTCAGAGTCAGGTGATACTCCAACAACATTGAGTCCAAGACACGTTGCAAAGGCACAGGCTTTACTTGGTGATCAGGGTCAAAAGTTAACAAGCGTTGCAATGCACTCAAAAATCTTTTATGACTTGGTTGAGAGAAATGCCATTGATCGTATTTACGACAACACTGGCGCACCTGATACAGCAGCTACAGGTGGTAGCACTGTAAGAGCATTTGATGGACCAACTGCTGTTAATACCTTTATGGGTCTTAACGTAATTGTTTCTGATGACGTTCCAACTACTGGTTCTGGTTCTTCTACTGAATATTCAACATTCTTCTTTACACAGGGAGCAGTTGTTACAGGTGAGCAAGCACCAATCAGAACACAAACAGATAGAGATATCCTTGCTTTGGAAGAGGCAATGGCAGTGGATCTCCACTACATCTATCATCCTGTAGGTCTTAAATACGCTGTTTCAACAGTTAACCCAACAAGAACTGTGTTGGAAACTGTTGCTTCATGGTCGAAAGTGTACGAGACAAAGAATATCGGAATCGTTCGCGCGACTAACGTAAGCAACCAGGACTAAAATTATGGCTTCTTTATTTGACGTTACTGCTGGTCTTTTAGTTGGACCAACAGGCGGAGGTACTGTAACCCAAAGTACTAACAAATCGACAGGTGTCACTCTAAATACAGAGAGTGGACAGATTACAATGAACAACGCTGCATTAGCTGATGCTGCTGAAGTATCTTTTACAGTTACTAACAGCAAAGTCGCTGCAACAGATGTTGTCGTTGCTTGTCATGGTTCTGCTGGAACTGCTGGTGCTTACATCGTAAGTGCTAATGCAATTGCTGCTGGTTCTTTTGCAATCACAGTTTCTAACGTGTCAGGTGGAGCTTTAAGTGAAGCTATCGTTATTAACTTTGTTGCTCTGAAGGGAGCATCTAGCTAATGGCAATGTACGCATTTAGGCGTATGAGAGCGAGAAATGAGGCTGCTCAAAAGGCAGCTTCATTAACTCCTACTCTTGAAAAGCCAAAACCAAAACCAAAGCCCAAGAAGGTAAAACCCGATGGCGATAACACTTGATGCAACAGTTGGTGGTGCAAACGCAAACACCTATATCACTCTTGCAGATGCAAATTCATTTATTGAAGGTTTAGTCCTCAGTGATGACGCTGCTGCATGGGATGGGTCAAGCAACGACAATAAAAATCGTGCATTGTTTACGGCTGCACAAAGGATTGATCGTGAAAAGTTCCTGGGGGCTAGGGTAGATGATACCCAAGCACTTGAGTGGCCTAGATCGGGAGTAAGAAAACCTGATACCTATACCAACCTTTATGGCTTATCTTTTCCTAATAGATTAGTTGCTGATTATTACACAGATACTGAAATCCCAGATCGTGTTAAAAACGCACAGGTCATCTTGGCTGTCTATCTCAACAATAATAGAAACGGTTTGGAGTTGAGTGGCTTGGAAGATTTTGCAACTGTAAGTATCGGTAATATAAATGCAACCCCTAGATTTTATGGAGCAGTTGGTATTGATCGAATCCCACCGATAGTTGATCATTACCTGATGGGTATTAGAATAGGTGGAAGAGCAAACTTATCAATCAAGAGGTCATGAAAATGGGCTACGGCTACGAATATCCAGCAGCAAAAATTATTAATGATACAGCAGCCCATACTGGAAGGTTTGGTAAAGTTGTTGCATTACAAGATTCTGTTATAAACACTTTGGCTGCTGAGAATATCACTGGAGATCTTACTTCCCTGCAATTCAAATCAACTGCTGAAATTTGTGGTGTGATAACCAGCGTCAAACTTGACAGTGGAACTGTTATTGCCTATTCATTATGAGTCTTGCCAACGCACTAAAAAAGGCAGCATCAAAAACTCTGAGCAAGCTTGGAGGTGATGTGACTATCAGACAGGTAACGGCTGGCAGTTATAACACGACCACTGGAGCTATTACAGAATCTACATCTGATATTACCGTTAAAGGTGCGTTGACAAATGTAAACAGATCTGAGGTAAATGATCTGATTGAATCCCAGGACAAGAGACTAACAATATCAGCAGGGGATCTATCTTTTGTACCAACTACGAAAGACAGAGTTGTCATAAGCAGTGTTGAATTTAAAATTGTTCAAGTTATTACTAATGAGCAAAATAATACAGCTATCAGTTTTGATCTTATATTGAGGTAAAGATGGCAAGACAAATAAAAATTGAACAAATGGATGATTTTTTTCAAGAAAAAATTATTGAGATAGTACAGGCAACAACTTTGGAGTGGACTAGAAGAGTGAAAAAAGCAACACCAGTTGACACAGGAAGTTTAAGGGCAGCATGGCAAACAAAAATTCCATTAGCTTCGGCTAGAAGAAATAAAAATAGTTTTATTGGAACAATTACAAATAATCTTCCTTACGCAGAACCAGTTTGTTTCAATGTTAACAAACCTCCTTCTTGGGGTGGTAAATATAGAACAAGACAAAAAACTGTTCCTGGATTTCCAGAACTTATTGGAAAAGAGCTTGAACAATACATAAAACGTCAATTTGGGAGGTAATTTATGGCAGTGGTAGATTTAAATACAGTCAGATCCACAATTGAGGCGAGATTGGCAACAGAACTTTCTTCAAGTCCAGCAATACCTGTCGTGTTTAACAACATGGCATTTGATTCAACAACAGAGGACACTTTTGTTCAATGTCTGACAAGTTTTGGTGCAAATGAATATTTGACTCAGGGAGATACGAGCAGTGCCACTAATAATGTTGTTGGGTTGGTAATACTAAATATCTTCACGGAAGAAGGTATTGGAGCAGGGTCAAATTACACGATTGGCAAGAGACTAAGAGACTTATACAATAGAGTGACAGTATCAAATGTAATATTTGATTCTCCTGTCGGCCCTGAAGTATTTGCATCAAGTCCAGAAGGTAAGTTTCAAACACAGATTAGAATTACATTTGAAATTTTTGAGGATCTGTAAATGGAAATCACAGAAGAAATGCTTGATATTATTAAGGCTGTAAAAGGTAGAAGAGAGCCACAATATTGGGATAATCAATGCAGAAGATATATGGAAAAACAACAAGCAAATAAAAAGGCTGTAAAAAAGTCAGAAAAAGGTTAATATATTTATAAATCTTTTTTTTATTTGTTATGGCAAAGGTAAAAGGTGATGTTGGGCAAGTCAAATTTGATGATGCTGGTTCATCTGTAAACCCAGTTCTTGGAACTACAGCCTGGAATATGTCAATCACTAAAGACATTCAGGAAACAACAGCACAAGGCGACACTTTCAAACAGTTTGTTGGTGGTCTTATTGAAGGCGAAGGAAGTGCAGAACTTCTTTATGATGATTCAGCATCTGGTGAGACAGCAACTTTTGTTGATGGTGTCTTGACTACTGGTGATCTTGGTACAGCATCTTTTGAACTTTTTCCAGACAGTTCTAGTGCTACAAAAAAAATATCATTTAATGGTATTATTACCAGCTTTGACCAAAGCTCAACCCTTGGTGAGGCAAATACAATCAGCATCACATTCAAGCCAACTGGAACTATAACTTCAGCAATCTAATTTATCAATTAAACAACCCCAAAATTTTATGGCAGAAAAACGCACCCTCGAAGTCCTCAGAGAGGCATTTGATTTAGGCAAAAGACGTAAATTTGATATTAAAGATGATGATGGCAATGTTGTCACAAGTCTGTACTTTAAAGCCATAACAAGAGCAGACAGGGCAAGAGCTACACAAAGAGCTGGTAGTGATGATCCGTTGGTTGTCTCAACTCATATGCTTTGTCAGTTAGCAGAAAAGGAAGATGGAACAAAAGCTTTTCACCCTTCAGATTTTGCAAGTTTGCAGACTGATCTACCAGAAAATGTATTAAACGAAATCGAATTATTTTTATTTGGTATAAATCAAGAGGCAACCCTTGAAAACGCAAAGGAATCCTAAAGGGGGACAACTGGTTAAATTTTGAGTTTTTCCTTGCAACAGAATTAGGTAAGACAGTTAGTGAATTAAGAACACAACTTACAGATGAGGAGTTGATATTTTTTGCTGGATATTATGAGTTAAAAGTTGAGAGAGAAAAGAAAGAAGCAGATGCAATGAAACGCAAATCAAGATATAGTTAAGGAAGTTATTGTTAATCTGTGGCAGAGGCAGTTGTAAGACTAAGAGTTGATGCCAGTGGTGCAAATAGAGCATTAAATGGTGTTCAACAAAAGACAAATGCCCTTCAGAAGTCTTTTGGTGGCCTTAGAACAGCGATTGGTGGTATTGGTATAACTTTATTAGCAAGAAACGCAGTAAAAACATCTACAAGCTTTGAAAAGCTAAATGTAAGACTTAAGTTATTGACAAAAAATAGTTCAGATTTTGCCAAATCTCAAAAAATTGCAGCCGAAGCACAAAAGGCATTTGGTTTAAGCGCCGTTGAAGCTCTTCAAGGAATTACAGATATCACTGCAAGATTAGCTCCACTTGGAACAAGTGTCGAAGATATAAAAACTGTATTTTTTGGATTTAACACTGCTGCCAAATTAGCTGGCTCTTCTGCCATAGAATCGTCTAACGCATTTAGACAATTAGCACAGGCTCTTGGTTCTGGTAGGTTAGCTGGTGATGAATTTAGAAGTGTATCTGAGCAAGTGCCAACAATCCTAGCACCAATAGCAGAAGAACTTGGAGTGACTATTGGTCAACTTAAAAAATTAGCTGCTGATGGAAAATTGACCAGTGATGTTGTTTTGAGAGCTTTAGGTAGAGTAGGAAATGAAGGAAGCGGATTTTTACAACAACTATTAAAAAATGATCCTACTCAAGTATTTAAAAATCTTACTAATGAAACAGAAAACTTATCCAGGGCTTTTGGTGATTTATTAAAACCAGCAGTTTTGGAAGGCACAAGACAACTAACAAGATTTGTTAGTGCTACTACAGAGTTTGTTAATTCTGATGCTGGAAAAGCTTCTTTATTGATAGCTGCTGCTGCCACTGCTGTAAAAACGCTTGCAATAGTAATACCAGCCGCCATTGTTGCCATCAAAACTCTTGCTTTTCAATTAAATATGGTTGGTGTAAATAGTTTGATTGCCTCCAGTGGCTTAACTGGTATGCAAGCTGCTGGCTTATTGGCAGCAAAGGGAATTGGCGCAACTACTTTGGCTCTTGGTGCATTAAAAGTTGCTATTGCAACCACTGGTATTGGTCTATTAGTTTTAGCTGTCGGTGGTCTTACAACTGCATTCATGAAAGCCAGAAGAGAAGCAAAAGCATTTCAAGAACTTATAACAGAAGGGGCTGAAGAAGATGTTACAAAAGCATTTAACGCACAACAAAAAGCTGTAAAAGATTTAGAGAAAGAACTTGAGAAAGCAAGAGGAAATGCAAAAAGAGGAGCGCAAAGAAAGTTAGAAGAAGCAGAGGCAGATTTGGAAGCTTTAAGAAATAGACTTGAAACACTTGAAGTAGAAAAAGGTATAACAGCAGAAAAGGAAAAACAAAATGAAGCTAGTAAAAAAGCAGAAGAACAGATAAGAAAAAATGAAGAGGCTACGAAAACACTAAAAGAGAAATTTAAGGAGATAGGAAAAGCAGTTGAAAATGGAATTGTTCAAAACTTAACTGATGCTGCAATGGGTACACAAACTTTGGGTCAGGCTGCAATCAATGTATTAAATCAACTAAAAAGAAAGCTTATTGAAGTTGCAATGCAACAAGCAGTTTCTGGAATTGGTAATTTTTTAGGAAATGCTTTAGGAAGTTTATTTTCAGGTGGTTTTGGTAGAGGAGGAGGATTAAATTCACAGGCTTTAGGAAGAGCAGCTTCAAGACAAACTGGCATTCCTATGAATTTGCCAAAAGGTTCGTTCAACATTACACCCAAAGCAAATGGTGGGCCTGTATCGGCTGGTGGTTCTTATCTTGTAGGAGAAAGAGGACCAGAACTTTTCAGTCCAAGAACATCTGGTATGATTACGGCAAATGAAAAACTTGGTGGCAGTACAGTTAACAACATGATTACAGTGAATGTAGATGCCTCTGGAAGTTCAGTTGAAGCTGATGAAGGACAGGCAAACGCTTTTGGTGCGGCTTTAGGTGCTGCAATACAGGCAGAACTGATCGCACAAAAACGTGCTGGAGGACTTTTATCTAACGCATAATCATGGCAGCATTTCCTACTACAGTAAAACCTACCTATGGCATGACAAAAAGAAGTCAGCCAAACATTTCAACTATTCGTTTTGCAGATGGTTTTGAACAGCGTCAATTAGTGGGCATTGCTGCACATCAAAATCCAAAAATTTATAATTTAACTTTTGCTAATATCACTGAAGCTCAAAGTGATGAGATCACATATTTTTTAAATGAACGTGCATTAGATCAGGCATCTTTTACATTTACACCAGAGGGCGAAACCTCTACAAAAACAGGGACATATTCTCAGAGTGGGACTACGATTACAGTTTCTATAACTGCACATCAATTGTTTGCAAATGATTCTATTAGTGTAGATTTCACATCTGGCAGTGCATCTGATGGTACATTTTCTGTTGTTTCTTTGACTGATGCAAATACTTTTGTAATTACTGCTGGAAGTAGTGCAACAACTTCTGGTAACGTATCAGTAACAAAAACAGGAACATCAAATTTTGTTTGTCAAAGATGGCAAAAAACAATAACTTACAACGGTAGAGCTTCAATAAATGCAACATTTAGGGAGGTATTTGAACCATAATGGCAATACCAACAGAGGAACTACAAAAAGCAAATCCAAGTGCAAAAATAGAACTTTTTGAAATTCATTTAGTATCGGCATTACATGGAAGTTCTGATGTTAGTAGGTTTCATAATGGCATCAATATGAATACAACTGTTAATGTAGTTTTTCAAGGTAATACTTACACAAGAATCCCTATAGAAGCCAATGGTTTTGAATATTCAATTCAAAGGACAGCTTTACCAAGACCAACTGTAAGGATCAGTAACTTGGCCTCAACTGTAACAGCATTAATGACACAGGCTAATTTAACAACTCCTAAAAACGATTTAAATGGAGCGAAATTTAAAAGAATAACTACTTTATTAAAATTTATTGATAATGCTAATTTCTCGTCTGGAACTAATCCTTTTGGAACCCCAGCTAACAATACTTATGAAAACCATACTTTTTTCATAGATAGAAAAACTATTGAAAGTAAAGACTTTGTAGAATTTGAACTTGCAATGTCTTTGGACTTGCAAAATCGAAATGCACCTAAGAGAATAATTACAAGAAAAGATTTTCCTTCAGTTGGTACTTTCTCATGAATACTTGGCAAGAACAGGCATTACATCACGCAAAGACTTCTCTGCCAGATGAATCCTGTGGTTTGGTGCTTGATATTGATGGCAAAGAACAATATTATCCTTGTAAAAACATTGCTGTAGAGGGTGTAAATTCTTTTACGATAGACCCTGAAGATTGGGCGACAGCAGAGGAAACTGGAACTGTACTATATATATGTCATTCACACCCAAATGGAGATCTGACAGCCTCTGAAGAGGATATAAAAAATTGTGATTTTATTGGTTTATCCTGGTTTATTTTTGATCCAGAAAATGATGAATGTATAGAACTGAAACCTAAAAAACATAAACCCATGCTTACAAAAGATAAATTTATTGATAGAAAAAAAACGGAACACGAACAAGGATTAAGAAAAATAAAAGTTTATGGAAGGTTAGCGGAGTTAGTAGGTTGGCACGTTAACTATGCAGATGTAAAAAACATGAAAGATGTTTTTAAGTATTTAATTTGTAATTATCCAGAATTAGAACCCCATCTTCAGCAAAATATGTATAGGATTTGTGTCAATAATGATATCTTAATAAATCAAGAAGATTTACTTGTAAAAAGCGAGGGAGAGATAAAAATAATTCCTATTGTTTCTGGTGCTTGGTTTTTTCTAGCAGCAGCATTTATTGGAGCAGGGGCAGCAACAGCAGGGGTTACGGCTGGTTTTTTTGCAACAAAATTTGGAATAGCTCTTAGCACAGGTTTATTAACAACAGGTGTAACAATGGCAATAACTGGGGTTACAAATATGCTTTTCCCAGTACAACAACCAGAAGTAGGCGATATTAGTTCAGGTTTAAGTGAAACAGATGCAAGAGTAAATTATTCTTTTAGTGGAATCCAAAACGTTAGTCGTAGTGGAGTTTGTATGCCTTTGATATTTGGAGAGGTGTTTTGCGGCTCTATTGTGGTGTCATCTGGAACTGACACTGCCCCAGTATTTAAAAGTTAATTATGGTTTTACCAAGCAATCTCGGAGCAAACAGTTTATCCAATACTGGATTGAATGAAATAAAACAGCTTGGGGCAACTGCTACCTCTTACTTTGACTCCACCATGAAAGATGGAGACATTGGTTCAAGGCAATTTGTAACAGTGATTGATGTGATTGCGGATGGTCAGTTGGCTGGTTTTCCTTCTGCTATAGACGCTGGATTAACTCATGGCACAGTTGCTTATCGTATAGCAAGCCTTAAAGATGTATTTCTGAATGGCAATCAGGTACTCCAACAAAATGCAAGTAATACAGATCCAACTCCAAGTGATTTTAATTTTGGTACAAGTGAAGCAAATGCTCCATCTTTTTTCTCAAAATTAGGGACAGCAGATCAAACTAAAATTTTAGGACTCACAGAGACAGAAAGAGATCAAACCGTAGGGGTGACTGTAACAAAAGCACAATCTCAAACTGTTACTATTACTGATACTTCCACAGAGGGAGTAAGAGTTACCATTGGGTTCCCAAGACTTCAAAAGATTGATGATGATGGCAACATATCTGGAACAACAGTTGAATACAATATTCAGGTAAAAGATCAAGCTGGTACATTATTAAAAAAAATTAATTCAGCAACTCTTTTAACAGGTTTAGATCGTGATATTCATACTTCTGGAGGTAGGATTACTGGCAAAAGCACATCACCTTATTTCAAAGATCACATTATATTTTTTCCAGATGATATTGCTGCGTCTGATTTTCCAGTAACAGTAACAGTTGAAAGAGAAACAGCAGACAGCACAGATATTAAAATATCAGACACTTTTGAGCTTACTTCAATTACAGAATTAATTTTTGAAAGCCCTACTTTTGCCAATACTGCTTATGCAGCTTTGCGTTTTGATGCTGAAATCTTCAGATCTATTCCTCAGCGTATGTACCGCGTCAGAGGCCGCCTCGTAAAAATTCCCCATAACTCAACTGTTAGAGCAGATGGATCTTTGTCATTTAGTGGTGATTTTAATGGAACTTTGAAAACTACAAAAGAATATTGCAACGATCCAGCCTGGGTGCTTTATGATCTCATCACAGAATCAAGGGCTGGTTTTGGTGATTTTGTAACTGAAGATGAGGTTGATAAATTTTCTTTTTATAATGCCTCTGTTTATAATTCAACTTTGATTGATAATGGACAGGGTGGAACTGGCCCTAGATTTAGTTGTAATATAGTAATTCAGCAATCAACCCAGGCTTACACCCTCCTTAATAAGATTGCCTCTATTATGAGGGCAAGTCTATATTTTGAAGATTCTAAGATAACTCTTGTACAAGATAGACCAACAACAAGCTCATATTTCTTTTCTTATGCCAATGTAAAAGAAGGTGGATTTGTTTATACAGGAGCAAGTCAAAGAACAAAAGATACAGTGATAAATGTCAAATATTTTAATAATGAAAGTAGGTCTTATGATTATGTAACTGTTGAAGATACTTCCGCAAATCAATCAAAATTTGGAGTTGTTGTAAAAAATATTGAGGCGGTAGGTTGTAGCGATTTAGCGCAAGCTAGAAGAATGGGTCTTTGGCATCTTTACACACAGAACAATGAAACAGAAACAGTTGCATTTACAACAGATGCCTCTGCTGGATCTTTGATAAGGCCGTCACAGATAATAACAATACAAGACCCTGTCCGCAGTGGCTTTAGACGCTCTGGAAGGATTGCAGCAGCAACCACAACTCAGATAACAATTGATAATACTCAGGACTTACCAACAACCCCTATAACAGGAGATCAACTATCAGTAATCCTCACAGACGGTAGTTTAGAAACTAAAACAATATCAACTATATCTGGCAACGTCATCACTGTTGATAGTGCCTACACTTCTGCACCGCAAGCAAATAGCGTCTGGTTATTTGTAAGAGCAACAACAGAAACAGAGGATTTTAGAGTTTTATCAGTAAAAGAAGAAAATAATGAATATACAATCACAGCAATGTTTCATAATTCTGATAAGTATGCTTTTGTTGAAGATGGGGCTGCAATAACAACACCTGTAATAACAAATCTTATTGAACCTAAGCCAGCACCAAGTAACCTTTCTGCACAGGAATTGATTGTTGTTCTTGGTGATAGAGCCGTAAGTAAAATTATTCTTAGCTGGCAACCTGAGGCTGGTGTTACTGAATACTCTGTCAAATATCAATTTAATAATGGTAATGTGATTACAAATATCGTAACAAGCCCAACATTTGAATTATTTGACAGTGAACTTGGAACATATACCTTTGAAGTTTTTAGTTATAACGCATTAAGAGTTCCGAGTATTGTACCGACAAGTTTAACTTTTATTGCTGAAGGAAAAACAGCAGTCCCAGCAGATGTGCAGAACTTACGCATTGAACCAATATCAGATCAGTTTGTGAGATTACGTTTTGATAAATCAACAGATGTTGATGTGACTCATGGTGGTAACGTGGTGGTCAGATCCTCAAACCTTACTGATGGTACTGGTACTTTTACAAATGCGGTTGATGTGATCCCTGCCCTTCCAGGCAGTATCAGTGAAACGATTGTGCCGAATATTGTTGAAGGGGAATATATTTTAAAATTCAGAGATGATGGTGGCAGGCTAAGTTCTGGTGAGACATCAGTTTTAGTAACAAGTCCTGACCCATTACCTAAATTAACAGTTTTTACAGATAGAGAAGATACAGATTCTCCTCCTTTTGCTGGGGCAAAAGTTGATTGTTTTTTCAGTGATGAAGTAAATGGTCTTGTTCTAGGTTCTCTTGAATTATTGGATGATGTGACAGATTTTGATAGTATTGCAGATTTTGATTTCTTGGGTGCTGTTGATATCACTGGTGGGTCTTATGAATTTGCAAATACTTTAGATTTAGGTGGTAAGCAACCTTTAAGATTACGCAGACATTTTGTAACGCAAGGTTTTTATCCAAATGATCTGATTGATAAAAGAACAGCAAATATTGATACCTGGACAGACTTTGACGGTGCTACCGCATTTGATGTTGGGGCATCATTATTGGTTGCAACAACTGATATTGACCCTGATACCTCGGTTTCAGCCACTTACGAACAGAGTGGCACTACGATTACTATAACTAAGACCTCGCATGGATATTCTGTTGGTGATTTTGTTGTGATAGATTTTACTGCTGGATCTGCAACTGATGGTAATTATGAAATACAGACAGTGCCTAGTTCAAGCACATTTACTGTTACTTCAGCTACAAGTGCAACAATATCAAGTGGCACATCTTGCACCTATGGAGCAAACTTTTCAAGATTCAATCCTTTTGTAAACGGTACTTATGTAGGCCGTGGCTTTAAATTCAGATGCGAAATGGATTCAGATGACCCTGCACAATCAATAGAAATTGATCAGCTAGGTTATACAGCAGAACTGGAAAGAAGAACAGAGCAGAGATCAAATATCTCTTCAGGTACATCATCATCTGGTCTTGATATTACATTTGATC
>VTLG01001426.1_pt1 | contig 12265 bp, 21 predicted proteins | sample 4694571 | NCBI WGS metagenome assembly VTLG01 (sample SAMN12604809, study PRJNA352737) | marine metagenome | biome: ENVO:00000447; feature: ENVO:00000209|ENVO:00000569|ENVO:01000036; material: ENVO:00002151; isolation source: viral sequences binned using virsorter ... | reverse complement strand
TGCTGATGTAGCAGTTCTGGAGAGACCGCCGAGCATGTGGATAAGACCAAAGCCATAAAAGCCAAGGCCGGGTAAAAACTTATAGTGAACAAAATATTGTATCTTTTTACGAAGAGGATCATTTTCTTGATAGTTTCTATAAATAGATAATACTTTTCCTGACCCCTCATCAACAGTAACAACATAAGGTAGCTTAATACCAGTTGCTTCTCCTGTTTGCGAGTTCTTATCTTCGAATCCGGGTATGTCCAAATCGCAATGAAACTCTAATAGTACTATGTCCTCAGCATTTTGTGTTGCTGTAATTCCATCAAGGTCATCATATTTTTGACCTGCATCATTTTTTTCTACAGGTGACATACTGACATCAATGTCTCGGTACATACCGCCTACTTGTTTCTTACGTAATTCATTACCCATTATCTTAACAACGTGTGTAACGCGTTCGCATGATTCCATGTCCGTTGAAACATATGGCATCACCACATCTTCTGCTGGAACAAATTTTGAAACTGCTCTACCTTTTACAGCGTCATAATAAACTTTTTTAAAGGCACTACCCGCTAGTGGTAAATGAAATAACATCTGATCAAGTTCTTGATCGTATTCTTCCATTTCATAACTAATTTGATAGTTCATGAATTCTTTAACACGCTGTGATTGTTCTTCGACCTGTGGTGTTATTTCTCCCACTATTTGTGTACGGATAGGGCCTTCGGGAGGTAGTAACTCTTTATAAGCTTGCGCTTGAAACTGTGTAACCGTTTCTGCTAGTAGCGGGTGTGTAACACCTGTCGCACCAGCAAAAGGTTTTGTTCTATCTTCATATTTAAATCCAAGTAAGTCTAAACCATCTGTGTATGTTTTTAACCAATCTGCTCTTGCATCTTTATCATATTTGTAATCACTAACTAAACTTCCAGATAAAGATTCTAATTCATCATCTGGTATTAGTTCTGCAAGGTTAGCATTAAATGCACCTTCCATTGATGTATCTGGTAAAGGATTTACGATTGCTGAACCATCGTCCAACATCAACGCATCACCGTTCATCATAGGTGTAGATATTTCTTGTGCTGAATCTGGAGCTATCTCTAGATCAATCTCTTCGTTTACTTTTTCTATAGCCATTAACTACTCGCTTGGTTATCTAATTGTATTTGAATTATTTCAAAAAAATCTTTGAATGATAATGGTTCTTTTTCTCCTGCAATAGGCACACCATCAATTCTGTATTGGTCATACATTTCTTTGAACACTACAAGTGGATGCGTTCCAGAAGCAGAAGCTTGTTCTTCTTTTGGTAAACCACCACCTGCCATGCCAATTGGTCTGATCATTTCATCTATGTTCATCATACCACCACCTGCAAATTTTTTTCCGCCTAACATATCTTCTAAAACTTTTAAAGAAACTATGTCATAATCTGTTCCTTGACGGTATCCTACACTACTTAGTTCTTTTAGTTTATCATCAGTAGCTTTCATAGGATTTTTAGGCTGTAATCCTCCCTTAAAAAGTATATATTTCGTATCACTCATAACTAATTGGCCTTGTTATTTGATTTATGTTCATTATGCCGCCTCTATTCATGTTTGGTGTAAACATTCTTTTTAAAATATTTTCTCCTTCTACCATTTTTTTAGCAGCAGGTTCAACAACTACTGGATCTATTATATCTTCTTTCACTGTTTTTGCTGCATCAATTAACATAGGTGCATCAAGTGCTATACTAGCAACTATTCCCGGAGGACCACCAGCTACTGCAAGTGCTTTTCCAAATCCCATTTTGGATAGTAATGCTGTTGTAGCTCCAATTGGTACCGCCCATTTAAGTTTTAATCCTCTTGCTATTTTTTTTGCTTTTTCAAGAGATGATATTTTTTCTTTATTTACTTTTCTTTGAATTTTTTTTGCATCATCCCAAAACTCTTCTTTTGTTGCTGCGGAGTATTGTTCTGCATACTTTCCAAGAAATCCTTCTTTTTGACTTGCTGCATTTTCTGCTAATGATTTTGCTGAAAACATTCCAACATTTTTATATGCTCCTCCAGATTTTTCATTAAGAAATTTTGTTATCCTTTGTAAATTTCTAGGGCTTCTATCACTTACATCAATACCGGCACGCTTTGCTGCTCTATTAAATTTTTTTACATCTGCCGATCCATCTTCTTTAACATATCCTGCATCGACAATTAAATCAAAAAATTTATTTTTATCTAGACGCACGCTTGCAATATTCGCATCTATCTTTGCCAATCTTTCACCAAGAGGCATTGTTATATTTTTAATATTTTCTATTCCTGCCATTTTATTTTTCCATCGCTATGGCGGCTTTCACCGCCATGCGACTAACCCAGTCAGAGGTGTGTGCGTTTTTGGCCGACTGGTAACTGTTTAAACTCATTAATATCCTCGTTTATTTTTCTTTACAATTCCGCCTTTAGATTTTTTTAAAATACTTTTTGGTCTTTTTGCTCCTTTAGGGAGAAATTCTTTCATTGCTTGATCTATAGCATTTGATTCTATTTCTTTTATCCTTGCTGCTAATCTTTTCAACATAGATTTAGTTGGTGACTTGTCATTCATTAGTAATACTCCCTTGGTTCCGTGATCCGTGGTTCGTCGTAGTAGTCATCGGGAAGTTGTACAAAGTTGCCTTGACGGTACCTCATAAGTGCTTGTGTTGTTGAATCAACATAGTCATCATGATCGCCAAATGGAAAAGCTGCACACTCCTCTATAACGTCCTGCGCCCACCTTTCATCCGGACACCATACTTGGCCCGATTCAAACATTGGCGCTACTGAATTTACCCGAACATGTTTATCATTGCCCCTGCTTGGAGTAAAGTTCACAACGGGTATTCCGGAGGATCTTAACTCATCTGTCAAGGGAAGTCCAGAAGCTTTTGCTTCCACGATTACTGTTTCTGGTTCCCAGTATTTATATTTTTTCATAGCATGTTTTTTTAGCTCTGTAAACTCCCATCTTCCTTTTTCTGCATCAAGTAGTATTATTTGAGGATTGCCCTTATTTGGGTGACTAAAGACGCCCCATGTTGTAATAGCCGAGTAATCGGCTGTTTCCTTTTTCGAGAACGCCGTATCATACGATTGTATAACGTGTATTAAGTCTGGTATTTCTTTTTCTTCCCACAATTTCCACCATTCACGCTTAATGATAGAGCCTTCCTCCGATGTTGGTTGTTGCTGCCATTGTGCTTGCCATTTTTGTTCGGTAAGTGAAGCACGGGTCGCGGTCAATGAATCAATGTCCCAGTACTCTGGCCAAATAGGTTTTTGACTTGGTAATATAGCCGGAAATTCAATTAACTCCCATTGGTCTGCTTTTGGCTCTTTAGCTTGAGCGTCAATCAATCTACCTGTTAAATCTTTTACGCTCCATCTTGTCATAACAATAACGATAGCACCGCCGGGTTGTAGACGTTGTCTTGGTCCAGAGGTATACCATTCATAGGCATTATCAAACGCCGTCTCGGAAAGCGCGTCTTGCTCTGAGTGTGGATCATCAATGATCAATAAGTCTGCACCACGGCCCGTGATACTTGAACCAACGCCCGCTGCAAAGTACTCGCCGCCTTTATTTGTTTCCCAACGACCAGCCGCTTTAGAATCAGCAGATATAGCTACTTCATCAAAGACTTGTTGATAGACTTGACTATCAATTAGGTTCTTCATCTTACGACCGAACCTAACAGCAAGTTCTGTATTGTGAGTTGTTTGTATAATTTTTAACGTAGGTTTATTTCCCACTAACCAAGATGGAAATAAGAAAGAAGCAAATTCTGATTTTGTATGTCTAGGCGGCATATTTACAATTAAACGTTTAATTTTACCATCCCGTATGTCTTCAAATTTTTTTGCAATTTTTCTGTGATGAAAACCAGAGATAAAGTCTGGCCAAACATGTCGAACAAAAGGTATGAAATTTTTTTCTGCTGATTGCAGCTTTTTCAAATGTTCTTGAATTAATTGAGCTTGAAGCTCTACCTCGGTTTGATGAACCATTATGAAAAAATTTATAATAATATTTTTATGGGATAATCAATATTTTAGTTCGTACGTATTTAGGGGTGTGTGTTTGTCTGGAACATAGGCCGTAGTAAAAACTTTGGGACTCCGATATATTATTTAGGGGGTGAGGGGGGGGAGTGTGTTGGTCAGTGTTAGCGATGGCTAAAACACTGACCATGTATCGTTGACCGCGGAGACTTATTCTATGCAGCCATCTCTAAAGCAACTTCCATTGCTTTGCTTTTAACATTATCTTTACCATTAGTGATAAAGGTATTAGCTAAACGATCACCACTTCTTAAATGGTCTTCGTTGTAAGTAATGCAATTAAAGGCTTTCCATAATGTGTCTTCTCTTACATCATTACCAGTATTCTCAAGCTTGTAAGTATTACCATTGTTCTCATAAGTATCATGCCAAACACCATAACAAGACTTGATCTGTTTATTGCCAGATAGATCATTAAAAAAAGAATAATCTTTTTTGCTTTTATCATAATCAGCAATAAGCTTAGGATTGTAAACAAGGATAAAGTATTTAAGCATATCACTTTCAGTTAATGAATAACTATTAAGTGTTTCTGCTTGTTCCTTATAAACCTCATTAGATTTTAATGCGTCATTAATTTTAATTCTAACTAACTCTTCCATTTTGTCATTGAATTCAACTCTATGAGTAATACCAATATAGAATTGTTCAATATCAGATAAAGCTTGTAAAAAAGTATTTTCACATACAGGATTAACATTAGTAGTATTAATCTTGCCTTTATCTCTTCCAGTATGAAAGTTAGTAAGCATAAGATAATTTTTTACTTCATCATTACCAATATTGAAACTAGCGCCAGTATTAGCAAGGAAAGTAATTGCCTTATCATCTTTATAATTAAAGCAATGCTCAAATGATACACCAGCTAAACTTGCGAAATAATCACCAAGCTGAGCCATTTTCTCATTTTGCATTACATGATACTGATCAGTTAAACCACTAACTAAAATTTTATTACCGTCAGATTTAACTAAAGAGTATAACTTATCTGAAGTAATAGTTTCATCGTCAATGGTTGCTTGAACTGGAACCTTGTTCACAGTCCAATCTAATCCAGCATTACGCATTAATTGTGAGCAGTTCAAATTCTGATCGATTGCGTTAAATTTGGAAAGCTTGTTGCCTGTCATAGACATCATGCTATTCCATTCCATTTTTTTAACTTCGTTCATATTAATTCTTTCTGCCATCGCTACGAATTATATATAGGATATTATAGGATAAAGCAACAATTAATTCACCGTGATAGAAAATAAAAAGATTGACTAACTACACTACTTCCCCTTGGGAAGTAGTGTAGTACCGTTGTTTTCTTCACCGCCAAAAAAAACTCCGCCGAAGGCGGAGCCTGCGACATCCTGCCACACCCCCGAAGGGGGTGCGACATATTGTCGCACCGTGATGATTTTACTTGACTTTACATTTTAAATAAGTCTGGACTTTCAAATTGAAACTCCATATCGTCAGCGTGGCGCAATTTTTCCTCCTCTAGTTCATATTCCAACCATGCGTCCGCCTGTTCTTCAGCTTGTTTCGGTGTCATTGTTTCCATGACCGTGAAACAATTAACCTCTTTGCCATTGTTCCAAACATTAAAAGTATGACTACGATTCCAATAAATAGAAATATCGTCGTCGTAGAAAAACCAAAGACCATTATATTTACTCATCTTTCAACTCCTTGATTTCTTCTTTTAATTTTTCAACTTGCGTCTGTAAATTATTTATCGCGGTCGCAAGATTTTGACAAGTATTAACAATCATTTGATAAAACTCTTTTTCTTCTTTTAACATAATCTTCCTTTCTGTTGTCCCATGTATATAGGAACATGGTCAACGTGTCAATAAAAAAAACTCCCCGAAGGGAGTTTTCTTCACGGTCAAACTTTATCGGAAGATTATGGTTTTTACGACCGCGGTACTTTGATCGGCGAAGCGAATACGCTAGGGCGACCAAACTCTTTTTCAAATTGCTCGTTGTATTTTTTTATGACCGCGGTGTTTTTTAATGCGTCAAATAGTGTAAGTGCCTTGAAACTGCGACCGTGATCTTTTGGCAAGTCGCCGTTGTCGACGGCTGTTTGAATTCTTAATTCAGGCATTATAACTCCTTTCGATTTCTTCCACCGCGTCGGCGAAAGTATTAAGGTTAAAATATTGATTTTGTGAGGCACAAAAAGAAACAACATCATTGAATAAATTTGGATCAGCATTATCCCCCATTCTTAAATTATGCTTTGCTAAAATTTCTGCCAACTCTTTAAAATGTTTTCTAGTCATAATCTTTCCTTTCTTTGTGTTAATGTCTATCCGCTAGGACACGTTATCATTAACACAGTCCCATCTATATAGGATAGTTATACACATGTCAAGAACTATTTCGCCGAAGGCGAAGCGTCGCGGTCGTGGAATCGCGGAGCGGGGTTTTGTCACCGTGACGAAGTCCGCCGAAGGCGGAGCGCGACACATTGTCGCAGGTCATTCCACCACCACCCCCGCCCAATAGGGAGGGTGGAGATTTACCGCGAAACGCGGTTCTTGTCAACTGGGCAAATTGTCGCAGGTAAATTTAGACCAAAAAAAAAGCGTCGCGGTCAAACTCTCATTTCTAATGGTAATGGCGAAAATAAAAAAGATTCTAAATCTTCCCATTTTGTTGGCGGTGGCAAAATTAAACTTTGACCGTCGTACAAATAACCCTTTTCCTTGATCTCTCGACCTTTGTCGCCGTCGTACAATTTGAGAACCTTTGACCTAGTATCTTGGACAATATAATAATTTTTCCCACCATGACGGAAATTGTTGTAATTCCATGAGATTTGCAACGGCGAGATATTTATTGAATTTTGTTTAATACATTTTAATTCGAGCCAAATTGCTTGACCGCCGTATATTCCATAGAGGTCTGGAATACCGCCACCATGACGATTTTCAATTCTAGTCCATTGGGCGTAAGGTAAATTTTTCATTATCTGACGCCCAAAGTTTGATTCTGGTTTAACTGTCAACTTGGATTTTTCCATTCCCCCATATCACGAATGAGGCGTTCAATTTCGTTGCGGTGGTTTAAATGCCATTGTTCAAAACAAGTCCGACTATGAAAAAGTCCGTCGCGAGATTGTTGGGGTGTGCTATAAGCTATATTATAGAACTGATTATTATATTCCCAAGTATCTACATCAAAAGCATTTTCTGGTAATTCATTACGTTGAAAATTATTTCTTTCTTCTCGACTATAAAATCTTGTAGAATGATATTTATAATTTGGCGTCGCGAGTATTCCGCGACCGCCATATTGTTTATATAACTTTTTACCACAATTTTGGCAAACAGGTAAATCACTCATGCCAAGACCTTTTCTTTTGGTGTTTTCACAACCGCCACAATATCACGCTGTGCTTGTCTTAACTTTGCACTATCTAATAATCGTTGTTTAGTATCATCAGATATTATTGAAACTGCTGTCCCTATTTCGTCAGCGTCAAAGTTTACGCAATCATCTAAATCAACCCAATACTTTCTAACTTCATTTAAAAATTTGGCTTGGTCAACAACTGCGTTCATATCGTTGATTAATTGTATTTTCTCTTTGAAAATATCGCGCTGTGCATTATGCATATTAGTTTTTGATCTATTGAAAGCCCTTAATTGTTCATAATCGCTTTCATTATTAATCATCATAACTCTACTATGACAACTGCCTTGAGGTACTAATAAATAATGACCGCCAAGATTACAAAGATCGCTTTCATTTATATCTTGATCGTGATAATTACTATATTCCTTATTGCCTGTATATTTAGCAACTTTTAAATTATCAACCGCGTCTTTTAATTCTTGATGTTGTTTATAATAATGCGGATTACTGTCTTTATCTTCATACTCATAATATAAATTAGGATTAGCGCCTTTACTCATTAGATCATTATAATATAATGCTGTCATATCGTCGCGGTTATAATTCCAACAATACTGCGTTTCTTGTCTATCTTCAAAACTAGGTTTAAAATAAAAACAATTATCGTATTGTGCAAAACTGCCATTATAACCACCGCGAGAATATTTTTTCAATATCTGCATATCATCTTGCGGAAAATTAGAACAAACAACTGGATTAATTACATTATCCCAAACTGATTGCTCTAATTCTCTAAAGGTATCAACCGCGTCTTGTAATAATGCGTCTTTTTGCGTCGGTGTTTTTAAGGTAGTATCACGCCACGCTTTTTTAATAGCGTCGCGTTTAGCTTTATTTAGTCTTATATCATCTTTTTTCATATAAGTTCCTTTCTGTTATTATCCTATTAACATGGGATTAATTAATTGTCAAGCACAAAACCAGAATAATCTTTTTTAGCTTTTCCCTTTGCTAAAAGTCCTGCGATAATATTATCGCCGTCAAGAAATCTTAAATCGCTATCGTCAGCATTTACAACTTTGAAACCATTATATTTTTTTGGTAATGATTTTCTAAAGACCGCCGAGATATTTCCACCGCGGTTTAATATATCAAAAGCATTATTGCGGTTATCCTCATTAAGAGAATATGTTAAATGATAATTACTAGGCAATTCGCCATTAACAAAAGACAAAGCCCTTTTATATATTTTTGTATAATCGTACCATTGAATAGATTTATATTCGTCTATCAATCCTGTCTTTTCCCATGATATATCAGAAGTACCATTTAAACGAATACAAGGTATTAAATTTTTGTTTTTTGCTTTCAATATAAAAGCGTTTATTTCTTTTCTTAATTGGTCAAGAAATGTGTCGCGTTCTTGAATATACCACCGCGTTTTATTTATTCTGCCCTGTTGCACATTAGAAAAAGCCCCATGACCAGAAGTATATAAACACGCTTTTTTACAACCTTGCGAAGCCATAGGACAAACATTAAAACCGCTTTCATTACTAGGGGCAAGATATAAGACCGCCGTCATATAACCATATTTTTGACCTTTTACAGTTTTTGCGTTATTATCAATATTTAAAAGTTTTTTAGATTTAATAAATTCTAATTTCTTCATTCTAAAACCCCCACTAATTTTGCTTGTTCATAATCGCCTTTTTCAAGTAATAGATCGCCCTCTATATCAATACCACCTTTGTCTATTAATAATTTTCTTGCTTGTTCTTCACTTTCTGCATTTATTTCATAATAGTAAAAACAAGGCACATCAAATTGATAAGTTTTCATAAATTATCCTTTCTTATTATCCTATTAACATGGGATAAATACAAAGTCAATTATAATTGTTGCTCTATAATTCTTACCGCCCTTTCAATAATTGAAATTTGTTGACCTAATAACTCTTTATTACTTATTTTACCCATATCTAAACATTTAGAATATGATCTAACTAAATGAATTAAATCCATATCTAAAATATTTATAAATTCGTCTTTAGATTGTGAGTAATGTTGATTTAATTCGTCGTCGCATAAATCACAAGGCACTTTCCTTTCTTCAATTTCTGATTGTAATTGTAATAATTTTCTAACTTTCATTTTTATTCCTTTCTATTATTATCCTATTAACATGGGATAAACTAAAAGTCAAGAGAAATATTTTTTTCTTTTTTCGCTGTATATTTAGAATCTGGCGGTGGCGTATATCCATTCAAAACTTTCTCGCGGTAGAATTGTCCTATCACAGAATTTTTTGATCTATGCAATATTTGACCAACTGTTGAATAAGAATGTTTTTTTAATAACTCTCTAGCTTTCTCTATTTCTTCTTGTGTCCATTTTTTTCTTTTCATTTTATTCCTTTCTATTTTTGCACAGGACTTAAAGATATAACTACCATGCCTGTACAATTTTCGACTTATAGCACTTGGTGCATCGCGAGTTAATATTAACACTATCCCATATAATGATATATATTGACAAGTCAATAGCAAAATGATAAATAAATAAAAAAGAAAGGAAAACCATGAGTAAGAACTATGATTATCAAGAAATATTTGATGGCATTTTATACAAAGAAATTAATTTTGGATATGACTTATTGCCAAGTACAGAAGATTTATATTGGCATAGAGTTAAAAATTTATGGAAAATTTATCAAAGCATTACAGATGATTTAGTATATAAAGCCATGTGGGAAAGAAAATTAAAAGAATTAATGCAAAGGGGGTTTAATGGACAATAAATTTGAAATGCCAGATTATTATAGTACGAAGAAACCAAAGTCAGAAGAAATTTTAATTAAACGAAAATGTTTTCGTTGTGGTAAAGAAAAAAAGATGGGTAAGTTTGAGAGATATTGTAGTGATAGCTGTCGATCATCAGCTACAAGATACTATCAAACACCAAACAGTATAAGTTGGTAATATGTTTCTTATTATTTTTTGGAAGATGGTTTTATGGATTCTATTTCTTTTATTTCTGATACTTCTACACCAATAGCTTCGCCATTGATAACATTATGATCTCTAATCTCTTTAAGTTTAGCTTCAAGTTCTGGTCTAGTCATGTTGTCAAGCGAGGCTGTCACAACCTCTTTTCTATCAACATAAAATCCCGCTAATTGACCGCGACGATATTCGGCATTTATTGCCGGTCCCATTTGTCCATTAGTGACAGAAATATCTCTTAACCGCGATAATTCTCTAGAGTGTTTAACAAAATCTAATTTACTAGCTTCTGCATATTCACGCTGTAAATCCTCTATGGCTTCTACAACCTTCGGGAAATACTTGGGATTTCTTAAATTACAAGCTTGTGAGATAGCTGATTTCTCAGAATATCCCGCTTGTTTTGCACAATCTGTCGCCGTCAAGCGACCATTTTCTTTGACAAAGATTTCTACAAAAGCTCTTTGTTTTGGTGTTAATGCACCATCTCTAATTTTAGGCATTTTTTTAGTTTAATACATTTTTTCATTTCTGTATAGTATTATTTATTTACTATTTATAATATAATATATTAAATTGTATTCAAAAAAGGCATCTAGGGTGGGTTACGTGTAGTTACGTCTGGTTACGTGGTCCAAGTAACGTGTTTATTGTTATTTTTCAATAGATTAATGCTATGGTTACGTGGTTACGTCATATTTGTAAAAATAAAAATTATTTTTTTTTATTTTAAAAATAAAATACTATACGGAACGAAAGTTATCCACAACTATCTACAATTAATCTTATTTAGTCCTTTACTATCCCATGTATATATTATAAAAGATAATTAAATGAGGATGGTGCAACATTCTCGGAGTATGGCTGAACAACTGTAACAAGGTAGTAAGGCACACTTGATGATCGATATGAGCAAATGCTTGAAATGTCAAAGGGTGGTACTGAAGTACTAGTTAATATAGGAAATATTGACTTGTCGGGAAAAGGTTGGGGGTAGTCAAAGAATCCCCCTACTCACAAAGAAAGGATAATATGTCACTAGAAACTAGACTTATTAAGCTAAAAATGAAGTACGATAAGCTTGCTCTCCGTGAACCAAGGTCCGGGCAACAAGTTCTAGACCGCATGATTTGGGAAAGACTAAGAAATATACTAATAAAACGCTACGAAAGGTACGAATAATGAAAGAAGAAATATTTAAAGTAAAAGGCTATACCATAAAAATTTGGGAGCAAACTTCATCAATACAATATGAAGACAGAAATTTTGATGAAGAATTTCAAGGTTGTGGAACACATGGTTATCAAGTTTTTAATCCTAAAGGAGAGAGTATTCATCTTGATTATATAGATATGTGGGATGAAGATGCCTGTTATCAAAACGCCTGTCAAGATATTGACGCAGATTTAGAGGAGAAAGAAAATGGAAAGAACTGAAATAGGTATTGGAAATATGCGCATCGACGTGGTTGATGATAATGCTCTTTATATCATTCTCAATGGTTGGACTTACTATATAGATGATTCAACAGGAGAGCAAATAATGGAGAAATACAAGGAAAAAGAATGAGTCAATTTGTCCATTGTCCGAGGTCCAAAAACATGATATCAAAGGACTATGAATCGCGCAGACATAACCGATCTCTATGGCGACGACGAGCCGAACATCTTATTTGCAGAGGGCTTCGACGAGGCAATAGCGGGAGTAGTGTGGGACGGAGAAAGAACAAGAGTAGTTTACGACACGGAACTAATTTTAGAATTACTTATGGGACGTAGTGAGATGACCTATGAGGAAGCGGTCGAATATTTCGACTTTA
>VTLG01014296.1_pt1 | contig 12266 bp, 13 predicted proteins | sample 4694571 | NCBI WGS metagenome assembly VTLG01 (sample SAMN12604809, study PRJNA352737) | marine metagenome | biome: ENVO:00000447; feature: ENVO:00000209|ENVO:00000569|ENVO:01000036; material: ENVO:00002151; isolation source: viral sequences binned using virsorter ... | reverse complement strand
GTAAGTCTTATGTGGCAGGTGGTATATTTGGAATTCCAAGTAAGGTCAATGTTTCTGCCTATGGATTAAAACTTGTCAATCAAGATAAAGAATTAGTTCGTATGTTAAAGAAGTATGGATTCGGTACGGATTTAGACGATATGCCCGATGAATTATTCAGACAATTAACAGATCCGGATTATAGTGATTATAGTGGATTCCGAAGTAGAGCTAAAGAATTGACAGCCTCTCGTAAAAAATTATACATGGATGGTAGATTGGGTATGATAATAGATGGAACAGGTCACAAGTATAATAAAATACGAGAACAAAAAATGGAATTGGAAGAAATAGGTTATGATTGTTACATGGTATTCGTACATACTGATTTAGATATAGCTCAAAAACGAAATATGGAAAGACCTCGTAAATTAAATCCTGAACTTGTAGAAAGAAGTTGGAAAGACGTTCAAAAAAATAAAGAAGCCTTTCAAGGACTATTTGGTAATATGAACTTTATCATGGTCAATAATAATGATTTTTTAAGTGAGAAAGCAGCCACTCAAAAATTCAATATGTTGGTTAAAAAAGGTATTGGTTCATTTATTAAAAAACCTGTGAGAAATTATCGTGGTAAAAAGTGGATTGACAAACAAAAGATACTAAAAGAAAAAATTAAAATAGATGTGAGTGTTGGAGATACAATCCTTACAGGTAGATTTAAAAATAAAAAAGTCAAGGTAAAGAATATCGGAAGAGATAAATATGGTATGCCAACTATCAATGGAAAAAAAGTAGTTACTTTTAGGAAAGGAGCTGACAGAGATTTTTTAAAAAGTATTGAAGAAGAACCAAGAGTACCTCGTAAGAAAGGACAACATCGTGGTTCAAAATCTCATTCAGATTTATACACAGATGAGAATCCAAAGGGAACAATCAAAGGATTGAAGTTTGCCACAGTCAAGGATGCTAAAGCTTCGGTAAGTAAAATACGTGGTAGTGGTAAATCACATGCTCACAAAATACAAGCGGCTGTAGCTATGGAACAAAGAGCAAAGGAAATGGGAAAGACTTCACAAGCAGCTGTTTATCGTGCTTACATCAATAAAATGAAAAAGAAAACCAAAAAGAAAAATGAAACTAGTGTACCATCACCAAGTCGTAAAATGGTAAATAAAATGAAAAAACGAGGTAACACTTCAGTTCCTTATGGTAGTGGTTACAAAAAGATAAATGAGAACGATAAAACCGAATTGATGAAGTTGTATAATAAAGCTATGAAAATGATGCCTGGTTCTCCTCGTCAAAAAGAACTACAGAAAAAAATCAAAGTTCTACGAAAAAAATTAGGAATGAATGAAAACAAACAAATCAAAAAAACCATCGGTGTATTCGGTGGTAGATTCCAACCATTTCATTCAGGTCACTTAGCTACTTACAAGTGGTTATCCAAACAAGTAGACGAAGCTTATATCACAACATCTAATATAAAACAACCACCACGACATCCTATGAACTTCAAAGAAAAAGTCAGACATATGGTCAAGATGGGAATTCCAAAAAATCGAATAGTTCAAGAAACAACACCATATGTTGCTAAGAACTTACTTAAAAAATTTAATCCTGATACTACTGCAGTGGTATATGCTTTTGGTACAAAAGATGCCGGTAGATTGAAAGCAGGTAGAAAAAAAACCGGTGAGAAAACCTATTATCAAGATTATAAAACAAGTAAGGGTGATATCAAAGGATTTGAAGAACATGGATACTTTGTTACGGCTCCTCAATTTGGTAAAGTAAGTGGTACACAAATGAGACAACTTTTAGGAAGTCCAAAAGTTGATGATAACGAAAGAGAGAAATCTTTTAAAAAATCATTTGGATATTTTGACAAAGGTATTTACAATATGATGACTAATAAATTTAAAAAATTATTTGAAAATTTTAAACTATCAACTCAATTAATTAAGGAATTTTTACAAGATGTTGATATCAATTATATTTTGAAAGAAAACAGTACCAATGCCAGAGTAGGTTCTGATGACGGACCTGGTACATTTTATCAAGATTTTTCAGATTATTACAGAGTAGCTAAAGGTGATTTACCAAATTTTATGAATCAGTCAGGTTGGGGTGTTGTTGATTATTTAATAAATGATGAACGTTCTAAAGTATTAGATCCGAGTTTAGATTATTCTATGATTTACAATCCAATTGGACAAGTGACTTTTGGTAGAGCTGGTTCTATACCTGGAGCTGAAGATTCTCAAACAAAATACGAAGAAAGAATAAATAGTATTGTAGGGAGACTCGGTTATGAAGTAGTCAAATGGATGGGACTTGATGGTAAAGGACTTGAGATAGCTCAAAAACCATCAGACGAATATGGTAAGGGTAAAATAGCTTGGTCAGCTAAAGGCACTAAAGATGTTGAAGGTGAATTACCAAAACGAGAAAAGTTTGATTTCTCCCCTAATATAAAAGAAAGAATCAATTTACAAAAGGAAGTACAACTATTAATTGAAGGTGGAGCCTACGGACATTTGAATCATCCTTTTGACGATAAAAATCTTACATTTTCAGATTTTAAGACACTAATTATAAATACACTACAAGGTAACCTTGATAGTGAAGGAGCTGTTACAGAAAAAACAGATGGACAAAATATAATGATAAGTTGGAAGAATGATAAACTTATCGCTGCTCGTAACAAAGGACATATAAAAAATCATGGAGCTAATGCTCTGAGTATTAGTGGTGTTAAAAATATGTTTGCTGGAAGAGGTGAGATTGAGAAAGCTTTCGTATCAGCTATGCAAGATTTACAAAAAGCTATAAAGGGTTTGAGTAAAAAACAAAAAGATAAAATATTTGATGAGGGTAAAAAATTTATGTCGTTGGAAGTTATATATCCAAAGACAGCCAATGTAATCCCATATGACAAATCACTTTTACAATTTCACGGAACAATTGAATATGATTCAGCTGGTTCTCCTATTGGTGAGGACAGAGGAAGTGCAAGAATGTTAGCTGGAATGATTAAACAAATAAATCAAGATATACAAAAAACATACAGTATTACTAAACCATTTGTAACTAATTTACCCAAAGTAAAAGACTTTAGTAGACGACAAAGTTATTTTTTAGGAAAACTCAACAAATTGAAAAATGAATATAAATTAAAAGATACTGATACTCTAGCTGATTATCATCAGGCTTATTGGATGGAATATATTTTTAATGCTGGTAAACAATTCAAGTATCACGTGCCAAATAAAATTTTAGTAAAGTTAGTTAGAAGATGGGCATTCTTTGATAAATCATATAAAGTACCACAAATTAGAAAAGACTTGAAAGACTATCCTAAGTTTTTAGATTGGGTATTGACAACTGATAAAATTGACCATGCTAAGTTACAAAAAAAACATATAAGAGATTGGGAAGTTTTGTTTTTTGAGTTGGGAGCAGAAATACTTTCTAACCTAAGTGATTTCATAGCTGCTAATCCAAATAAAGCAGCTCAACAAATTCGTAAAGATTTACAAAAGGCTATCAATCAAGTTAAAACATCTAAAAATCCAAAAGTATTAAACACATTAAAAACTCAATTGGATAGATTGAATGCTATTGGTGGTTTGAAATCTGTTGTACCGAGTGAAGGTATAACTTTTGTTTTTAAGGGTAAGTTATATAAATATACTGGAGCTTTTGCTCCAGCTAATCAAATATTAGGGATGTTAAAGTTCGTATAGGAGTTATTATGGCAGGATATAGTAGAGACATAGAAAGACAAAATCAAGCGTTACAAAATATATTGGATGGTGGTAAACCTGAAAAACGTATTTTTATAACCAAAGAAGATTTGGAATATAAAAAAAGACAAAAAAGAAAAACAGAAGAAGAACGAGAACGAATCAATAGAAAATTTGAGGCCACTAAAGAGGCTAGAATGCCTTGGTTTTGTCCAAAATGTGATAAGGTTATGAAAAAAAGACTTGATGACAAAATGTGGTTTTTACACGACCATTGTTTTGATTGTCAATTGAAAAAAGAACATAAGATGAGAGTTGATGGGACATATGATGAATGGAAAGAGAAAAAAATAGTAGCTGATAAATTAGCGTGGATTCGTGACCAAAAAATTATGATAAAAGAATTTAAAGAACAAGATACACCTGAATTCTATCAACAATTCAGACCAGATGGACATTCTGTTGATAGGGAAAAATGGAATATTGATAAGACCACACTTATAGAACAAGCAGATGAGGCTTTGGAATTCCTAGAAAAAATGGAAGATTCTTTAAAATGATATATTTATTGTTAGGAAAATAGTAATGATTTCAGATAAAGATATTTATGCTATAAGTGGTCGAGATTTAAAACAATTCATTCATATGATAAGTGATTTAAAGGACATCGCTATTGAGTATAGTGAGAAAAGTGATTTAGATGTAAGAGAAACAGAATTGTGTTTCGATACATTTATAAATAATTTATTACACTCTCCAATATTTAAAAACGTTAGTGTATTAGATTTACAAGATGAATTTTCTTTTTATGAATTGTTAAAAAGTACTGGTTTATTTACAAAAACTTGGGGGAATAAAAAATTTTAAAGGGAGAAATTAAATGGCAACAATAGTAAATGGTGCAAACAACAGAACTGATGTGTCAAGCAGAGAAACTGTTTCAGCTAGCCTACAACAAGCAAAATTCAGTAGATTTGAAGTGCTTAGTGGTTCAGCTCATGGTGTTGATAATATCTTGAGATTTACTGGTTCACTTACACCACCAGCTGGATTTATAATTGAGTCTGCTGGTAATAGTGTTATCTCTGCCTTAGATGGTGGAAATATAGCTGCTTCTGTTTTGAATACAAAAACACTCTATGAGGTTAGTGTATCTTCGGTGAGTGGTTCAGGACATATACATTTCGTATATTAATATGAATCGAAATCAAAACGGACAATTAAAAGATGTGATTAAACAAGAGTACATAAAGTGTGCCTCTGATCCTATTTACTTCTTGAAGAAATATTGTTTTATACAACATCCAATGAAAGGTAAGATACCATTTCATCTGTATGACTTTCAAGAAAAAACAATAGAGGATTTTATTCAACATCGATTTAATATAATTCTCAAAGCTAGACAGTTAGGCATATCTACAATTACTGCTGGATATTCATTGTGGATGATGACATTCCACCAAGATAAAAATATTCTTGTGATAGCCACAAAACAAGACACAGCTAAAAATCTTGTAACTAAAGTTCGTGTAATGCATGCTAATCTCCCTAGTTGGTTAAAACAAAAATGTGTTGAAGATAATAAATTGTCATTGAGATATAAAAATGGTTCACAAATAAAAGCTGTATCAAGTGGTGAGGATAGTGGTCGTTCAGAAGCTCTATCATTACTTGTACTTGATGAAGCAGCTTTTATTGAAAAAATTGATGGTATTTGGGCCGCTGCTTCACAGACATTATCTACTGGTGGACAATGTATAACCTTATCTACACCTAATGGAGTTGGTAATTGGTTTCATAGAACTTGGATGGATGCGGAAGATGGTTTAAATGATTTCAACTTTATAAGACTTAATTGGGATTTACATCCTGAAAGAAATCATGAGTGGAGAGATGAACAAGATAAATTATTAGGGCCTTCATTAGCAGCTCAAGAATGTGATTGTGACTTTATAACCTCTGGTCAATCTGTTGTTGATGGTATAATACTTGAAGAATATAGAACAACACAAGTAAAAGAACCAATAGAAAAAAGAGGAGTTGATAGTAACCTTTGGGTTTGGGAGCCACCAAACTACACAAAAGATTATATAGTGTGTGCGGATGTTAGTCGTGGAGACTCAACAGATTATTCTGCTTTCCACGTCATTGAAATAGAAAGTTTAGAACAAGTAGCAGAATATAAAGGAAGAATGTCCACTAGAGACTATGGAAATTTACTTGTCAATATATCTGTAGAGTATAATAATGCTTTGTTAGTAGTCGAGAATAATAATATAGGTTGGGCAGCTATACAACAAGTAATAGATAGAAACTACGAGAACCTTTTTTACATGAGTAAAGATTTACAAGTAGTTGATACCCAAAAACATATCAATAATAAAATTAATAGAATGGAAAAACAATTAGTACCAGGATTTACAGTAACACAAAAAACAAGACCTTTAATAGTTTCAAAATTAGAGGAGTTCTTCAGAGAGAAGTCTGTAATAGTACATTCAAATAGATTGATTGATGAGTTGTTTGTTTTTATTTACAATAATAATAGAGCTGAAGCGATGAGAGGATATAATGATGATTTAGTCATGTCTTATGCTATGGGTTTATGGATACGAGAAACAGCGTTAAGATTGAGAGCTGAAGGTATAGAATTACAAAAAAAAGCTATGGGAAGTATAACTTCAAATCAAGGAGTTTATCTACCAAAAGGCAACCAAGACGATAAATGGACTTGGGAGATTGGAAAAAAACAAGAAGATTTAACCTGGTTAATAAAATAATAAGAGGACAAAATGGCAGACACAAGTTTAAGAAGTAGATTACAAAGATTATTTTCTACAAATGTGATTGTTAGAAACGTTGGTGGTAAAAAACTAAGAGTTTCTGATACTAGTAGAACACAGTCATATAAAAAGGGTAATCTAATAGATAGATATCAGAAAATTTTCTCAGGAGCTGGATTGAGTGGATATTCTGATGCTCTTATGACAAAATCTGTAAGGTTGAATTTTTTCAAAGATTATGAAGCTATGGATTCTGATGCTATTATATCTAGTGCTCTTGATATTTACGCTGATGAATCAACAATGAAGTCCGAATACGGTGATGTATTGGAAATAAAAACAGACAATGAAAATATAAAACAAATACTACACAACTTATTTTATGATATATTAAATATTGAATTTAATTTATGGCCTTGGATTCGTAATATGTGTAAATATGGTGATTTCTTTTTACAATTAGAAATAGATGAAAAATATGGTATTACAAATGTGATTCCATTGTCAGTTTATGATGTATCACGAATAGAAGGATTAGATCCTGAGAATCCAGCTTACATAAAATATTTAATAGAGTCTGCTACAACAGAACACAGATATAAAGCCGAAAAGTCAGCCACAAGAACAGAACTTGAAAATTATGAAGTAGCTCATTTTAGATTATTATCTGATTCAAATTATCTACCTTATGGTAAATCACAAATAGAGGGAGCTCGTAAAATCTATAAACAATTAACACTCATGGAAGATGCTATGTTAATTCATAGAATCATGAGAGCACCTGAAAAAAGAATTTTTAAATTAGACATCGGTAATATACCACCAGCTGAGGTTGATAATTATATGCAACAAGTAATTAATAAAATGAAGAAAGCTCCTGTCGTAGATGAAACCACTGGTGATTATAATTTAAAATATAATATGCAAAATATTACAGAAGATTTCTTCTTACCTGTTCGTGGTGGTGATAGTGGTACTAATATTGAATCACTACCAGGTTTGACTTATGAAGCCACCGAGGATATTGAGTATTTGAAAAACAAACTTTTAGCTTCATTGAGAATACCCAAGGCTTTCTTAGGTTATGAAGAACAAATAGGTTCAAAAGCTACATTAGCCGCTGAAGATGTACGATTTGCTCGTACAATAGAAAGAATTCAAAGAATCACACTTTCTGAATTAACTAAGATAGGAATTGTTCATTTATACTCACAAGGTTATCAAGATTCCGATTTAGTTAATTTTGAACTTGATTTGACAAATCCCTCAACAATATACGAACAAGAAAAAATTGAATTATGGAATAATAAAACTTCTTTGGCGGAACAAATGTTAAGAGATGGAATTGTTTCTAGTAATTGGGTTTATAAAAATATATTTGGATTCACAGAAGATGAAATCAAACAAGAGGATGAAGCTATAATATTTGATTATAGAAATAAATTCAGAAGAAATCAAATTGAATCTGAAGGTAATGATCCTGCTCAAAGTGGTGAGTCACAAGGAACACCATCTGATTTAGCTATGGGTAGAACTGGTCACGAATTAGATGATGAGGGTGGTTCAGAAGAAGGTGGCCAACCAGGAGCAGGTAGACCTAAAGAGGCTAATAAATATGGAAAGGATAGTGGAGTTAGAGGTAGAGATCCTTTAGGTTCTCACGATATGAAAAAAGGTGGTAGTGATGCCCCAAAGTATGGTAGGTCTTTAGCTTTATCTCATTATGATTCATTGAAAAAATCAATGAAATTTGGTACAAATGATAAAAAAATAATAAATGAAATGTCTGAATTAGAAAAAGAATACAAAGATGAGGTAACTTCTTTAACTAATGATAAATCAAATGACTAATTATTGTTTAACTTTATATTTATTTATGACTAAATATATATATACTATACGGAGTATTTAAAGATGGCTCAAAAATTAAAACATTCTAAAATAAAGAATACTGGTATTCTTTTTGAATTATTAACGAGACAAATAACCGCTGATGTGTTGGCTGGTAAAAGTACAAAATCGGTTTCAATTGTAAAAAAATATTTTAATGAAAATACTGAATTGGGTAAAGAATATGAGTTATACAAAATTTTATCTGAAAAACATTACCAATCCGAAAACAGAGCCAATCATTTACTCGAAGCTGTAATTAAATCTAGAAGAAAATTAAGTAACTCCACCTTACGTAGAGAAAAATATAATTTGATAAAAGAAATTAAGGAAAATTATAATGTGACTGATTTTTTTAATGGGCGTATTCCAAATTACAGAATATTAGCTTCAATATACAATATGTTCCAATCTGAAACTAGTGATATCGAATTTAAACCAGATGAAGTTGTTAATTCTAAATTTACAGTATTGGAGCGCATTACAAGTAAAAAAATTACTAAAAAACAAATAAAAGAAAAAGTAATTAATGAATATGGTAAATCAGATAAAGATTTAAGATTGTTGGCTTATGAAATTTTGGTTGATAAATTCAACAAAAAATATAAAACATTAGATGAATCACAGAAAAATTTATTGAAAAACTATATCAACAATATCAGTAACACTAATTCTTTACGTGGTTACATCGATAATGAAGTTGTACAAACTAAAAAACAATTAAAAAAACATTTACCTGAAGTAAATGATAAAATAACAAAGATAAAATTGACTGAGGCTATAAATCAAATAGAAAACCTAACTAAAGGTAAAGTAGTTAATGAAAAACAAGTTTTGACTTTAATGAGATATTATGAATTAATCAAGGAGATTAAAAATGTCCACGAAAGTTAGTAAGTTAAAGGAATTCATCCGTAACTTAATAAAACAAGAACTTAAAGAATTAGAGGAGGCTTCTGTCACAGGTAATCTTGATGGTGGAGAGGGCCCACCGAGGACACCATATGCCTTCTATGGTGGTCGGAAGAAAGACAAAGAGAAAAAGAAACGAATAGCACAAGCCGGTGGATACATGAAAGTTAAAGAATCTGTAAATGAAAGAGATAATGTTGCTATGGCATATAAACGCACTTTATTTAATAAAATAGAATTGAAAAAACTCAAAGATGCTATCAAAATGTTTCAAAAGAAAATCGATAAACAAGGTAGTGTTACTAATGCTAGAGATGAGGAACATCTAAAGAATTTAATTAAAGTTTACAAACAAATGGGTGGTAAGGGAATTAAAGAATCCATAAGTGAAGGAAAGTATCATCAGTATAGAAATGATGAGACTATGACACCCAAACAAAAAATTGGTCGTTCAATGAGAGAGATTAGAGATAGTCTAAATGAATTGGATAAATTAGTAAAGATGAATGTTCGTCTTAAAAATGAATTAAATGTAGATTCTAGGTCATATTGGAAGAACACACACAAGGCTCTTGGGAAAATAAGTGAAAGGTTGGTCAAATTAGCTAACAAAGTAGGACAGTTAAAGTAACTGATTTCACAATGCCATTTGATGATAAAAAGAAGTCCTATATGGACACTCTTTTTAGTATTTCGACTTTACTTAAAAGATGGCAGGTCGAGATACAAAAAAAAGAAGTAGATAAGAATTATATGATTAGGAGACTTAACCAATGGATAGAACAATTGGAAAGTCTCAAACACGAAATAATGATGGAGAAGGACTAAATGAAACAATTAATAGTTGATTATTTACCATTTGAGGTAGAGCCAAAACAAATAACCGAATCCATGCATACCAATGGAGGAAAGTTAATTGTTCGTGGTGTATTACAAAGAGCCGAAGCAAAAAACCAAAATGGTAGAATATATCCAAGAGAAATTCTTGTTCGTGAAGCTAAAAAATATACAAAAGAATTCATTAAACAACGCAGAGCAATGGGTGAACTAGACCATCCAGAAAGTTCAGTTGTAAACCTATCTAATGTATCTCATAATATAAAAGAGATGAATTGGGAAGGTAATAATTTATTAGGTACTGTTGAGGTGTTGAGTACACCAAGTGGTAATATATTGAAAGAATTGTTCAAAAGTGGAATTAAGTTGGGTATTTCATCTCGTGGTATGGGTTCTGTTGAGACTATTAAAGAAGATGATGTTCAACAAGTCGGTAATGATTTTGAATTGATTGCTTTTGATTTTGTTTCTAATCCATCTACACACGGAGCATTTATGTATCCTGTAAATGAATCAGTTGATAAAACACCAGTTGTGGGTAGAACCTGTGGTGATTATTGTAAAGTTGAATCAGTAATAAATGATATAATGAGGGGAGCATAATGGCTAGAGAAAAATCAATGATGGAAAAATGGAGAGATTGGAGATTAGATGAATCAATACCCAATTACTTCAGAGGATATATAGATAACATAGACAATAATTTAGAAAGATTAGACAAGAATGTCAAGTTATTTATTAAAGATTTAGGTAAAGATGGTTTGAAAAAAGAATCAAATGATTTAGCAGCTTTATATAAAAAACATCTTATAGAGTTCAATGTAAAATTCCAACAGTTTAAAAGGAAAAATAAGTGATACAGTTGAAAACTTTACTCAAAGAGAAAAAAGAAATAGATTCTAAAGCAGTAAAATATATGAAACAACTTACCGATAGAAACAATCATACTTTTGCTAGATATCAATTAGCACTTCAGATGAAGGATAAGAGGTTGATGAAATTATACGCTGGTATCGCCGACATACAAGATGCTTATGGTTCATTACCAAACGATGTTAGTAAGTTCAGACATTCGTTAGAAAAAGAACTATTTGATAAAGCTAAAAAAATGTATTCAAACTATGATGAACTCAATAAAGCATTCTAATGATAAAATTAAAAGAATTATTAAACGAAGGTGATTTACGAGAAGTTAAATATCAAATTAAAGATTTGAATGAATATCTAAAATCATATGAAGAAGGCTTAAAAAAATATAAAAAATGGTTTAAGTTAATGAGTAAGAAACCACAGAATATTTCAGTCAGAGATGCTGAAAGTTTAATGGATAAACATAAAGATTTAGTATCATCTCAATTTAATAGACAAACATACTTTACGATAGAAAATTTAATCGAAGAAGTAAAAGAGCTTGAAAATGATTAAGTTAAAAGAATTAGTAAAACATCATTGTGAATGTGGTAATTCTTGTTGTGGGCTAAATGAATCTCAACAAGATAAAATAAGAGCTCAGAAAAAATTTCAATCACTTATGAAACATGAAAGTAATCTAAGAGATAGAATGTTTAAATTAGAACAAGCTTTTTTAGCAGACGCTAGACCAGAGAATAAAGAATTAGCTAAAGAGTTGAAAAAGATTTATAAAAATAATGTAACTTCATTCATGAGGGATACGGCTAAATTAGTAAAGAAATTAAAGTAATGCCAGCTAAATCCAAACAACAACAAAAATTTATGGGTATAGTGAGGGCAATACAAAAAGGAGAGGCTCCAGCTTCAAAATTTTCAAAAAAAGCTAGAGATGTAGCGAAAAAAATGGGAGAAAAAGACGTGGAAAAATATGCTTCTACAAAACACAAAGGTTTACCAAAGAAAGTCAAACAAGAAATGAAACTTCATGAAAACCCTGCCGCTATAGCTGCTACCCAAGCAATGACTAAATTAAAATTGAAGAATCCTAAAACTGGTAAAGAAGTATCAGCAGCATCTGCTCTCAAAAACAAGGATAATCCAAATCATAAAAAAGCAAAAGGTATATTTGCTAAATTAAAAGATAGGTTTACAAAAAAGAAAGATGACAAACCCAAACCAAAAAAACAATCAAAGGCAGACG
>VTLG01008412.1_pt1 | contig 12268 bp, 21 predicted proteins | sample 4694571 | NCBI WGS metagenome assembly VTLG01 (sample SAMN12604809, study PRJNA352737) | marine metagenome | biome: ENVO:00000447; feature: ENVO:00000209|ENVO:00000569|ENVO:01000036; material: ENVO:00002151; isolation source: viral sequences binned using virsorter ... | reverse complement strand
TCAGGTTTATTTAAAGTATGTACTTCATAATATGCATTGTCAATGGTTTTCTTATGACTATAAACCCATTTATAAAATGTTCTAATATTTAAGAATGGTTCATCTTTTCCAAATCTTACACCAATACGAAAAGCATCTTTTATCTGATTGAAAGTCAATCTTTTAAATCTATTTTCAGTTATTAAATCATTAGTAAATATTTTAGCAAGTGAAGCCATTGTTTTACCATCTGTTCTATGTCCTATTTCTATTGATGTTAAATTAATTAATTCATAGACTTTATCTTTTAAATTTTCTATATTTTCATCTTTTATTGCTTTCATAAGTATTCTTTTCCTTTTAAATATTCACTTAATTGACTATCTATTTTTGACATAGATTGTTTTTTACCATGCCATTTCTTCTGATTTTTAGACCAACGCAACAAACGTAGTTTTATTTCAAAAGTACTTTGTTTCTGCCAGCGCATTTTTCTTTTTCCTTCTGTCCAGTAATTAATAAAGTCATCTAAAATTTCTTTAGGATAATCAAAAGACATAACTTCATTAATAAACTTTTCCTTTATATATATATTATTACTTGTAGTATTAATACTTGTATTATTACCTTTGCCTTTTTCGTCAATAGGGTTCACATCTTTTTTGTATATACCTATAATCCTTTTAACAATTTCTTTTCTTTCATTACGTTCTAATTGTATTGTTATAAATCCTAATTTTTTTAAATCACTTAACCATCTTGATACAGTATTTTTACTAACACCATATAATTCTGCAAAATAAATATTACTTGCAAAGCAGTACCCCAGCTTATTACTTAACGCTGTAATTTCACCATATAATAGTTTAGCATTAGGCTTTAAGCTAGAGTACCTTACATCTGCAGGTATTATTGCGTAATAATTTGGTTTATCTTTCATAAGTATTATAATCAAAAACACATTTATATTCTTTAAATGCATCTTTTATAATCTCAATATCATTTGAAAATTTAAAACATGAAGATAAAAAATTGTGATTATATTTTGCGCAAGATACAGAAATTATAATATCTGGTTTTTTTGCATTTTTAAAATTAATCTTTTCAACAAACAACTTAAATTCATCTGTGTCTATAAATTGTTTTCTTGATAAATCCATGTTTTTATACGCGTTTAGTATTTTTAAATAACCTCTAGCGTATGGTTTATGATATTTAAAAAACCGTTTATGATTCTTAAAATAATGATAAATTACGGTTCTATGCCTGTTTAAACCTTTAGCTACAATTTCATTTTTTAACATTGCTTTTTTAACACCAATTACAGCTGCCGCGTTTCTTGGTATAGCTAAGTGCATTGACCTGTTTTTACTAATTAATTCTTTTTTATCAATTTTAAATATATTACAAGTCAAGTCTAATATTTCATTAAATTCTTCTGTTTGTTTCATAATTAAAATGGTAAGTCATTTTTATCGGAAGTTACATACTCAGCATCTGGCTCAAACCTTTCTACAAGCTTTTGAGTATTATGTACTTCAGCATTAGAAGCATTTATTTGGTCTTGTCTATCCATTTTTACACGACCATTTAATTCTTCACTAACTGCTTTATTAACTTCTTCTTTATTTAACCATAATATCATGTGTTCAGCTGTTTCAAATATTTCTTGTAAACTAGCTTCTGCACCTTTAAGGTATTCAACAGCACATTTTAATGATAATGATTTAGTAATAAATTTTTGTTTTTTGTCATCACCTTTAAAACCACCACCAAAATTATTTGGTGATACTGCTTTTGCTTTGTTGTATTCTTGCTGTCCTTGTTCAGTTATTTCATAACTTAATTCCCAGCCTACCTGCTGTTCTTTCATTTTACCAATGTTAATTTTATCACCATTTTCCATTACTAAACTGTGGTAAATAATTTTTTTACCTGTGTTAGATGTCCATGGGTTCATGTTTACTACTTCTTTAATTTTACTTGTTTTCATATTTTCATATTTTTTTTAATTGACTACTCTATTTTAGATTTTCGCCTTCCTCTATATCATTTTGCATATCTTCAAAACATTCAACACACATAGTATCCCAGTCACTTGAAGTTAATATTGCTTCACAACATTCACAATATTCATGTTCACCATTCCAATTAATTGGATTAAAAGGGTCGTTACTTATATGTTTATCCATTGCATTATAATTTTAGTTGCAAATATTACAAAAGATACTGCAATTACTGATATTACAATATCATTATCTTTAATTATTTTTAATATACTATCTTTATTATTTATCTTATTATATTGTTTTTTTAAATAATAAGTGCTTATTGCATAGTCTGACATTTTATTAAAATAATGTATTTTATGTGTTTCTTCATCATACACAATTCTAAAAAAATTACTTAATTCATCACCATTAAATATTTGTTCTTTTTTTGTTTTTCTGTTTATTACTTTAAATTGATTTTCCATTGTTTTTAGTTATTAAATTATTATTTCTTTAATTCATCTTTAGCATCATAAAGTCGGTTAGTCAATCTTCCTACTAATGTATCTTGATTTTCTGTTGCTTCCTCAAATCTAACATAAAGTGCAGACAAGAGTAAATTTAATTCTTTTTCTGTTAGTTTTAATTCTGTTGTTTTCATAGTTTCTTTTTTTTAGTTATTAAATTCTTTCAGTAATTTGTGTAAGTTTATTTATATATAATGTTGTAGCATACCAAGTATAATATTCTTTATCACCTTTTTTTGGCATATCTAATATATACTGTCTAGCTTCTTTTAAAGTGTTAAAAGATGGAGGTGAAAAAATATTTTCTGTTGATTCTACTTTGTAAAATGTTCTAGTTTGGTTTTGCATTTTAGTTTTTATAATGTTCATTTTGTTTGTTTTTAGTTAATAATTATAATGCAAATATACAACTTTACAGTTATTCACACGCTTATTCACAAACTTTATTTACAAAGTTATTAACAATTATATTGTTTATAAACTGTTTACTAGATAAGAAATGTTATAAGCTAATAAATAAAACTATTATAATTAATAGTATATAGAATAAAGATAATTTAGTAGAATCTTTTATTTTCATTATAAAGGCATTAAAAGGTTTATGGGTAATGTACCATTATTTAAAACTACTGCACAGCCTATTGCTGGTTTTTTTCCATACTTAGCGTATGCCATTGCATAACTACTAAAGTCTATACCACAACCTACTTGCATGCCAAATACTCTAAAATTTTTACCTACATAGTGTTCTGTATAACATTGTGTGTGTAAATGACCTTGTACTACATTTATCATGTGATTCTTACAAGCAGTCCTTGCAGTACCACCTTCACCATGTTGGTATAATACATTGTCTTGTATGTAATGGTCAACAAAATCCCAATTAGGCACTTCAAGAACTTCTTTATATGATTTTATCCATTTACTAGGTATTGCCGAAGTCTGACTTTTCCTCATTATCATGCGGTCATGATTACCCAAAATTATTTTAGTACCTTTTTTATTAAATACTTTATACCATCTTGCAAGCCTTTTAATACTAAGTTCCAACTCATCTGCACCACCCATGCCGTCAGCAGAAGTTTCATGATAAGAACTGAAATGATTATCGATACAATCTCCAATAAAAATAACTTGATTACATTGATAAATTTCATATTGTTCTATGCACCAGTCAAGGTAGCTATCTAAACAAAATGGTTCGTGTAAGTCGCCTATTACTAATACGTTGCGCACTTCTTTTTCACGTATTCTATTTAGAATAGCTATCTCGTGTGGTTTTAATCTATATCTGTTACTTCTTTGCACTATCTGCAATACCTTGACCTATTACTAGAGCAATTAAAGAATGCATAATTGCAGAAGTTTGTTCTGGGTCAAGTCCAAATGATTCATTTAAAAATTGCACTAGTATAGCTGTAATAGTATACCATGCTTTTTTTGATTTTAAAATTTTACCGATTAGAAAGTTTTTAAGTAATTTATCCATTTTATTTATTTTTAGTTTTTAAATTTATTTTAATTGTATAACCATATTACATCTTGGTCTTTGTTTTTATCAACATCTGCATGTATAAAAGTACGTGCAATGCCAAATCTATTAACACCTACTTCCATTAAAGCATTGATAATCAAGGCTCTATCTCTACTATTATTGCAATGTATGTCAACTGCTAATCCTTTTAAATGGCTAGAATCTGAACCTATACGCCCAGTAATTTTAGTGTTCCATTCTTTTGACCTGTACCCACTATTAATTTTAAAAGGTACACCAGCATTACCACGTGCATAATCTAGTTTTTCAAGAAAGTCTTTATCCATTTTAGAACCAGAACCAGGTTCGTCTGGACTGTCAAATTCAGAAAGTTTAAAATACTTTAAGTCCAAATTGTTTTTATTTGGTAATAAGTTTTGTTTCATATTTATACGAAACAGTATACACTTTAGCACCTTTAACTTCACCCACAAGCGTTTTAACAGCATTATCTTCTTGTGTTTTTTCTTTTTTGTATTTTGGGTTCTTACTACCTATTTTGCGTTTTTTTGGACTCATATTTTATAAATTTATAAATTGTAAATGCTATTGCTAAACTAAGTGAAAGGAATGTCAAGTATTCATTTGCTTCTACTAATGATATACCAATTGCACTACCGTTTGCAATTCCTACCTGTACTGTGTCTTGTATTTCTTTCATCTTTATTATTTTTTGTCTTTAAGTATGACTTTAGTTTAGTTTTATTTATATTTTTTACTTTATATCTTTTCTTCATTGTTCAGATGCAGTTAAAAAATCTCTTAATGTTAATTCAGAACTTTGTGTTGGTCTTTCAAGATTTAAACCTGCATAATATGCTGTTTTTGAAGGTGTTACATCACTGCCAGAATTTGTGCTATATTCAGGAAAACTACCAGTATTATCGCAAATATAATCAATCATTCGTTCAGTCATGTATTCAGCATAGTTTCTGACTTCTTCACGTAAATGTTGTGCTTCTTCTGTTGTTATTGGTGTACCTGTTTCAGATTGTTTACTATATATATTACCATTTTCTGCTTTAAATCTTAAAAACGGTATAGCATGATAGAACGCCCAAGATGGTAACATTTCTGCTATGTAGTCATCTACTAAAGTTTTATAAGCACCTGCAAGTGTTCCTGCAATTATATCTGCTTCTAATTTAGCGTATAAATCACTACCAATTTTGGTTTTCACATAAATACGTTGGCTTTGTAAAACATAAGGTAATAGCAAATCTGGGTCCACTGATAGACTTAAATTTGTACTGTCTTTTAATTTCTCTTCTGATATAAATAATACGTATGACATAGTTTAATTAGGTAAAAATCCTTCGTTCTTCATTCGTTTTGGTGGTCGTGCTACTAATTTATCGTTTCTTTTAATTGTAAATCCTTCACTTCTTGCTTTAGTATAACTAACAATGTTTTTATCTGTCACATTTTTAGGATAAACAACAAAGTTTTCATTTGATTTAGGTGCTTTATAAATCCTGCGGAGCCAAAAATGGTGACAGTTACCACCGCCTTTATATAACCATATAGAATAAGTTGCAGCACCTCGCGGACCCCAGCCTGCATTCACAGGTATTTGTGACATTCTTAAAATATCCTCTTTCCTGTATATTTTTTTGGCTTTAGACATTAATTTGCAAAATTCACGTGTTTCACCTTCCTGTTTTAAAAAATTATCTTTAGTATAAACATATCTAACTTTGTAAAAAGCAGTTTTATCTTTATTTAATCCATCTTGTTCACTTCTTACATTTGGATTTGCTCTTCCTGTACTAGCTAATTCTAATTTATCAGTTGCAATATTATTAAGTTCTTCTTCAAAATTAAAATCCTGGTGTTCACCATCTACAACTTCTTCATCTACCAATTCCCAATCTTCAGGTATATCTTCACCATAATCTTCTATAAATTGCTGTAATTCTGTTTTATTAGAAAACTTTTCTAAAGGTCCTTTCTGGCATTCACATTTACCTAAATTAGTTATTTGTTCATGATTTTCACAAGGCATATAAACAGTATTACCTTCATATTCATGTTCATGGTAACCAGTACAACCCATTTTTTCTGCTTGTGCTTCTGCTTCTTCTTTAGTACTATAAACTGGTAAACCGTCAATTGTACCAACTTTACTAAATTCCTGTGCTTCTTCTTCTACTACAGTTTCTTCATCTTCTAATGGTTCTAATCCTATATCTTCACGTACTTCATCACGTGTCATTACTTCACGTATAGTTTTTGAGTCAAATTGTATTGTTATTGGTTTTAATTGTACAAACTCTAACGGTAATGCTATTCTGTTGACTTCTAAGAGCGTTTTAAGTGTTTTTAGTATATTATGCTGAAAAGGCCTTACAACGGTGTTCTGATAGAAATTTGATGCGTTTAACAATTCATCAGCATTTGATGAAAATCCATTAGCAGAATCAATACCCATTAGTGTCTTTGATGTGACGCGGTGGGCGGCGCAAATGTTAGTCAATAATAGCTCTTGGAGTGCCAAATATTGCTTATCCAAATCAGATGAATTTAATGGTGTTACTTCTGGTGCGCGGTTTCTATCTTCTGAAAAACTTATTACTACCTTGCCAGCATTACCACTACCTTGAAATTTTTGTGCTAAACTTTGTTCTACTTGCCTGCGTTCATCTTCTGTTGGTATACCATTATTAAAACTAAAGAGGTACGAACCTGAAAATGAGTTGTTTATGTTATTTAAATGAAATTCTGCAATTTTGCTATCTGTTAAACACCAAGAAATTCCAGCTTGATAATCACATGTATGGTATATATCCATATTAGGTGAATACAAACCTGTGTACAATAATTGACTAGGTGAAGTCCTATCATTTACATTAAACGCTTTTATTGGGTAAGGTTTATTAATCCTTGTATTTGCCCAGTCTGCACTAATATAATAGGTATCTACAACACCCATTGCATTTGGTCTACCTGCTCTAACACGTTCTACTGGCACGTGGTACAGTTCAGCTATTTCAGTTCTTGCGTTGTTCCATACTACATGTATTGCATAAGCACCTTGTAATTTAAAATCAAAAGATATTTTTTTAACTAATTCATGCATAGATTCTTTACCATTAATATGCGCCATAAATTTCTTTAGCTTAACATAAGTATCTAAATTATCTGCATCTTCATCTATTATTAAATCTTCTCCAGCTATCATTTCAGCTGTTGCATTTATAATGGCTGCATTTGTAGAACTTGAATAGTATAAGTCTATTAAAAACTGTGGATATAAGTTGCGCCAATCATCAGTACCATATTCTATATATTCGCGCCCACGTACTTCTTGCACTATTGGTGCTGTTTGTGTTGATAAATCTATGCTTAGTATTGTATCTTTCATAATTAAATTATTTCTTCAGATGTCCAGTTAGAACCACTTAAAATATCCATAATACCTTCATAATCATATTGTGCTTTGCCAATTAAAAAAGTAGGTGTTGAACCTTTAAATTTTAAAAGTGCTTCATGTCTATCTAAAGAATACCTTAATGTATCTTCAGATGTTTCTAACACCTGGTTAAAATCTACATTTGCTACATCTTCTGCTAATATTATTACATATTTCATTTTTATCCTGCTTTATATGGTACATCAGTAGACCATGTTGGTGTATTTACTAGTGTACCTGTTTCACCTTTTCCTGAACTATCTATTGCTGTTTCACCAGTACCATCATCAAAACGCCAATATCCTACTAAGCCAGACATCCCTGTAACATTTATGGGTTCATGATTTGCTTTAAATATATTAGCAATGGGTACAACAGATGTAAATACTGATACTTCACAAATATAAGCATTAATAAATGAACCGCCCGCTGTATTATTACCTATACTTGTAGCACCAATTGAGCCTGACCACGTACCAACCCCAGTAGATGTTTGTTTTAACACTCCATCTATATATATTTTAACTTCATCTGCTGATACACTCCATGTACCCATGACATGATGCCATTTACCATCATTTTCTACTGCATCAGTTGCTTTAGCAAAAACAGAAGTACCACCTGCTTTGTATAGCATTCTAACCTCACTATTAGTATTATTATAATGTAAATTGATATTATTATTACTGTCTGCTTGCGCTTTTAATATAATACCAGTAGAACTTGTGGCGTTAAATTTTACCCATGCTGATATTGTACCAGTAGAAACACTTATATCACTGTTTATACCGTTAATAGTAACAGATTCATCAGTACCATTAAAAGATAAAGAGTAAATATTTTGACCTGTTTTTCCAAGTCCTGTTATGCTATGTCCTAGTTTTAATCCCAGCATCTTATTCTACATAACCTACACCTATACCAGATGTGATTGTTATTGCTGTAATATTCATTATTAAAGTTGTTCCAGCAGGCATGGTGCTAATTAATGCGCTTTCACCTGTTGCATCTGCTACTGTAATTGCTGATATAACAGCAGTAGTAGGAAAATAAACAGCATAAAAATCTTTACCTGTTTGCGCCCCATCTTCACTATCAAATATTTCTATTGTGCCTTTACCTAGTTGTTCTGATAATAATTGTTGTACGTTTTCTATTGTTGCCATTTTTTATTTTTTTATTGTCCGTAATATACGTAATTTGTTGTAGGTGTTGGTGTGTTTTGTATATATTGTACTTCTTCTGTTCCTGCTTTTTCTGCTACATACATTTTGCCAATTGCCACTAATCCTTGAACCACACCATGTGTAGGTCCTACTGGTAATACATCTGTTTCTGTTACAGGTGCGTTACCTGCACTTATTGCTACTGCACCAGTCCAACTTACTTCATATGCTTCATACTTCCAATATCCTGCTGGTAATAAATTTAAAGCACCAGTATAAACATCTGGTGTAAGATTATAACTGAAAGACATTTTAGTATACCTATCATATATTAAATGTATGTTAGAATAAGCATATTGTACTGATTTATCCATGTCATTAATAAACTTCATTAAATGCCTTATTTTATCAGAACCTACTGAAGTATCAATACGGTTATCTTCTGTACTTAGATATGCATTAAATGAAGATTGTGTAACTGCCTGAATCATACTATATAATAGAAAAAGGTTGTTTTTATTTGCTTATCTGTGTTTTTATTTGTTTTATAAAAGAAAAAGGTGGCACGAAGCCACCTTAATCAAGAAAATATGAAAACACTAATTAGTAGAATTATGATGTAGTTGGGAAGGTACCCGCCTTGTTTGTAAATCCTGCATTGTCAAATGGTGTTGTAGTATAATCTTCTAACATTGCAAATGGTTCTGCTTCTAATCCATCAAATGTTAAAGTATATCCATTTCTATCACCAAAGGCCGCACCACTATCAGCAGTACCAGCATTTAAAGACATTCCGTTTGACATTCCTAATGCAACTATCACATCATGACCATTAGCCAATTGTGAATTTAATTGTGCAAATATTCTAACTTGAGTTTGTCCAAGTAATTTTATTTCTTGTTGGTCTTGGTGTGTAAGTCTATTTAATACCATATTTACAGTTGGAGTATAGAAAATAGTCCCCGCATCTGTGTTACCCGTTATTGCATCCTGTATTGTAGTTGAACCCCTAGGAACGGTATATCTATATATTGTATTACCACCAAAATCAATAGTGTCAATAGAAGATTTATCTACTGCATCATAAGCATAAGAAGCTATTTCATCATATACAGAAAAGTATATGTACTTAACACCCCCAGATACTCTATTACAGTCTAAACCTCTACCTTTTGTTAAATTTGTACATGCCATTATTAATTTGTTTTAAAAGTTAAAAACAGGGGGTTTTTACACCCCCTATTTGTTTTATTATGATTGTCTTACAACGTCTGCACCAACTCCTTGTACAACACCTGCTGTATATCTAGCTACCATTCTAATTGTATCATCCCCTGTTACAGAAGCCATATCTAGTAAACTGATTCTAGTATGGTCTGAAACTAAATCTGTACCAAAGAAAAGATTTGATGATTGTGCGAATACCATTTGGTTATCAACCATTCCTGGTACTACTGCAATTTTTATACCTTCAAAAACTGGTTCATAGTCTTTATTCATTGACATCCAAGGCACTCCTGTTAAAGCAGATATTGCTTGAATGTAGAATTGCCATGTTTTTTGATTCATGTATATGTATGCATCTTCTTTACCTAAAACGTTTACAGCAGTACCTCCTGTAATTGAAGCAACTAAAGTTTGTAATTCAGCAATAATTGTACCTGCTGTATACGCCCCTGCCGCTGCAGATTGTACTACTGTTGCATCAGTTCCTGGTAATAAATGAAAACTGCAAAATCCATTAAATTCTCCTGGTGTACCTGTAACACCACCCCATATAGAAGATTCTGTTGCGTCTGCAATAATTTCACCCATATATGCTATTACATAATCTTCAAAAGCAACTGGTGCGCCTGATTCTCTTCCTGCTCTCATATTCATGCTAGTCCATGATGATAGCAAAGTTTCCTTACATATATCAAGGTTAATCTGTAAAGATTTTGGGTCAAGTGTCGCTTCAGTAAGCGCAAGGTTCCCTGCACTATTATAAGTACATGAATTGTCTAGCACAAGACCTGTTCCATTCATTTTTTGAATGTTTTGCTTATACTTAATGTTTTCTAATACTGTCATGTATTCCAATGACTTTGCTTCTTTTAAAGCTGCGGAAATATATGCCCCCGCTGCAGTACCGTTAAAATTCGGCTGTGTGACCGTAAATGCCATAGTTTAATTTTTTTTAGTTATTATATTAATTGTTTAAATTCATTAAAATTCTGTGTTTTTTAGGTAGCCTGTTATATTCTGCTTTAGACATTCTAGGTTTATCAACACTGAATTTGTTTGTATTTACAGGACTATCAGCTGGTTTAGCTTCTAGTTCTGCTTTAAGTTTTTTGTTTTCTGCTTTTAAGCTGTCAAAATCTTCTTTAGAAAATTCAACTACTTCTGTTGTTTTTATTGACTTAGGTTTGTCAGATACTTCTTCAACTACTTCTTCACTCATTTCTTCCGCATCACCTTCACCTATTTTAGCTTTTAAATCAGCAACTGCATCTTCTAAGTTCTTTATTCTTTTTTCCATCCCTTCCCAGTCATCAACCGCTGCTTCATCATCATCTTCACCTCTATCTTCACCCATTTCTTCTTCTTTTGGTGTTTCTTCTTCTTCAGTTTCACTTTCAATAAGTTCTGCTACAATACCTTCATCTTCTACTCTAAATGAAACACCAGTATCTAATTTATACGTTCCTGGTGGTACAGGTATAGTCGTGCCATCTTCTAAAAGCACAGAAATATCAACACCGTTTTCAAGTTCTTCAGCAGTAGATACAAAAATTGTACCACCATCTTCTGACTTTGCTTGCCATGCTAATTTTATTTCTTTTTCTTCAAGACCTAATGCTTGTTTTATTTGTTTTTTTAAATCCATAATTCCTTTATTTAGTTAAGTTCGTAATATATAATAGAATGTTTATTTATTTATTTGATTTTTGACTTTCTCTAATAATTTCATTTAAAGCACTAAGTATTTCAGCGTCAGTTGGTTCTTTTCTTTGCATAGCTTCATACTTTGATGTAAAAAAGCCTTCGATTGATAAACCTTTAACAGAACCACTTTTAATTTCTTTCCACAAATCTGAATTTGAAATAGACATTTTAACCATCCATGTGCCTGGTGGTAATGAATATCCATAAAGAGCTGATTTGTCTGTTTTAGTATCTTCAATTATCCAACTTTCAACAGTTAAAACGCCTGCTACTCTATCTTGATGTTCATACGTTGCTTTATGGTGATTGTTATGTTTTAAATAACTATAAGCACATTTTTTTACAGTATCCTTACTGAAATAAACATAGTATTCTGAATCTGTATTAGCATCATAACGATAAATCGATTTTGAAGGGATAAGAGCGGGGCTGATTATCTCTTTTTTATCTTCATCTATTTTTGCTAATGTTAAGTTGTTTTTAGCCTTACTCATGTATACCATATTTTCCTCTATGGCAGGTGCAGATACTAAACTTATACAATCTATTGCTAATTCTTGATTATCTTCATCTATTATTAATTCTACTATTTTAGTAGGTGGTTTTAAATCTTCATAATAGTCTTTATTGGCTTTTTCACAGGCTTCTTTAGAATCGTATTTACATTCACCTGTGTTGCCCCACTTCCATTTTCCATCTTTACATTTTTTACAAGGCATAATTTTAGT
>VTLG01006623.1_pt1 | contig 12269 bp, 23 predicted proteins | sample 4694571 | NCBI WGS metagenome assembly VTLG01 (sample SAMN12604809, study PRJNA352737) | marine metagenome | biome: ENVO:00000447; feature: ENVO:00000209|ENVO:00000569|ENVO:01000036; material: ENVO:00002151; isolation source: viral sequences binned using virsorter ... | reverse complement strand
CAATTGTATTCTGATAATTGATAAATATGAATCCATAAATTATAAATAAATGGTCTAGGATATCTTAATTTTTTAATGATATGATATTCTCTATTAATAGAACATAATTTTAAAAAATTTTCAGATTTTTCTATTAAATCTTTATCTAATATTTTTGATATTTTATATTCTACACCATTAACAAAGGACGACACATAATCAGTATCGTCCCTTATAAGTTTTAAATTATACTTTTGCATTTTTAACTCTTTCTAAAAACTTTTCTTTATCAAATAAAGGATTATCTTTAGCAAATTTATCAGCAAATTTCTCTGCTGATTTTTGAACATCTGTCATTGCTACTAAATGTGGTAATGTTTTTTTAAGCATATCTGCCAAATATTCATAATGTCTTTTTTGAAAAACAGGATTCTTATATGAGGTTTTATTACCCCAAGTTGGATTTTCTTGTTCTTCTAAATGCCATGCACTACTTTTACTCATAAATACCTCCTAATATTCACTTGCTTTCATTATAGTTAAAACCCTAGTGGTTTTATCTGGATCAGATTTATCTTCACTATGATATTTTAAATCATTATCGTAGTAATCAATCTTCCAAAATATTTTAATATCTTCTTCATTGTTAAAAGCTCCAAAGTCTCTTTCACCGAAAGGATTATCCCCTTTGTTAAAGTCTTTAAAATTTTTAACTCTATTAAGAATATATAATTGTTGTTGGTCAGTTAATTCAGATATGCCTTTAGTCATATTAATTTTATCCTTAACTGGATTGGCATATAAAATCATATCTCTTAACTTATCATTAAGTTCAGCGACTCTTTCTGTATTCATTATTTACTCTCCATTATTTTGCTAGACATAACGACCTTATTATCGCTAGTTCTAACTTCGGTTGTATTGTCAAGATACCATATCTTAAACAAATCTCTTGTTTTACCATTAAAGTATTCGGTAAATTTTTTAATTCTTTTAAAAGGTTTTTTTATAATCATATTGCTCTCCAAATATTCTTGAACTGATTAAATTATTAAATTCTTTTATATATTTTTGTGGTACTTTTCTGCCCTCATCAAAATATTTATTTAATTTATAATTATTAACAAAAGCAAATTGACGATCTTCTAATTCATCATCAATAATTTTGCTGCACATAAGAGTTAATTCCCAAGTTTTATTATTTAATAAACCTTTTAAAGATTTATCTCTATCTCCTGTTGTTGCACATTCAACCAAAAACAACAAATCATCTTCTTGATCTACACTATTAGATTTTAAATGTTTAATTTGCCATTCATAAATATAATTAGTATTCATTTAACCCTCCCTAGTTAGATGGCTCATTATTGAGCCAATCCATTTGCAAGTTCAACAGCATCTCTATAAGCAAATCTATAAACTCCTGCTATTGAATTTCTAAATTCTGAAACTAATCCAGTTAAAATATAAACATTAAAACTTATTACATTTTCATTAATTGTTCTTTGAGTAACAAATACTTGATTGTTTAAATTTACTAAAACTGACTCATTATTAATTTCAGTTATTTTGCCAAATCTATTTTTATTAATATTCATTTTTTTCTCCATTATATTGCTTTCACAAACCAACTAGCAAATCTAGTTGCTTGTTCTTTAGTTTTGAAAGTTCTCCATTTATTTGGTCCTACATAAACATGAAATTCGCCTACACTCCAAGTTAATATCTGACCTAATGTTAAACCCTTTGGTCTTCCATTTTTTCTTATTTTATTATTCACTATTTTTTTCTCCATTTTTAATTATACAAATAATGTATAATTTTCTTAAGTTAATTCCAAGTAAAAGTAGTAGCCTATTGCCTTTTATTTTTCCACGGTATATATAGGTTTCTTGGGATTTAATTAAATTCCTCCTGAAAGGGTGTGGTTTTCTCTCCATTACTGCACCCTTATTTTATTGTTTTCACATGAAAATAAATGAATCCATATTACAACAAGAAATCGTTCTTTATTTAAAAGAGAAACAATATAAATATTTATTTAGATTTTTTCATTGTCCTAATGAAGGAAAAAGAAAAATTTGGTATTTGAAAAAATTAAAAGCAATGGGGTTAAAAAATGGAGTGCCAGATTTGATATTAGAATTTCCAAAAAGTAAATTTGTTTATTGTGAAATAAAAATGCCTAAAGGTAGGTTAAGTCCTGCTCAAAGGCAATGGAAAGTAATGTCTTATATATTAGGAACTCCTTTTTATGTTTTGCAAGGATCACCGAATGAGTGCAGAAAACAGATTGATACTATTTTCAAAAAATATAGATATGCTAAAATACAAAAAAATGGTCGCTGAAATATTAACTGATAGATATATAAAAATTGTAGAAGAAAATAATATGCAATTTTTTAGATATAAACAGTGTTGTAATGAATCAGCACTAAAAGAAATGGAGAGTGAAAATGACAAAAATTTGGAAAATGGGAATAAGCCCAGATCAGTTTATCGCTGATACACAAGATCTTACAAATGAAGAATTAGGAGTTTATTTTAGGTTGCTCTGTTATGCTTGGAAAAAAGAAGCATATTTACCAACAGACTTTGATAGATTGCAAAGAATAGGACAAAATTGTGAAATTGAAATAATTGAATATTTATTACAAACTTTTTTTAAGTTAGATAAAAAAGGTTATTATTGCAAAGCACAATTAGAGGAATGGAATTGGGTTCAAGAAAAATCTAATAAAGCAAAAGATAATGCAGATTTAAGATGGAATAAAGAACGCATATCCAAACGCACTGCTAACTATAGCAATAGTAATAATAATAATAAAATAGAATATACTGATGATTTTAATTTAGTATGGAGTAAACTAGAAGTTAAAAGAGGTGGTAAAAAACAAGCATTTAGTGCTTATCAAAAATTATCTGAACCTGATAAAGACAAAATTATTAATAATTATAATTTTTTAATCTCAACTATTAGTGATCCTCAATATTATCCTCATTTTAGCAGTTGGTTAAATGGCGATAGGATGGATGAAGATATACATTTAGGGGAACAAGCAATAAGAAAAATAAATAGTTTAGGTAGTGATCATAAGTATATTGGATTTGTAGATAATAAACATAAATTTTTATATGATATGGGATTCTCTAAAGAACATGTTTATTATGATAAAAAAGGTAAAAAAGTTGAATAATAATGTTATTATAAAAATATGGAAGATGATCGTATTTGGAAAATGTATTTTACTATTCAAGAGTTAAATGGCAAATTTACAGGTTTAATTCAAATTGGTGGATTTGATACAGAAGAAGAAGCTAGATTATATTTGGCAAATTATTCTAAAAATGATAAGCATTCAGAAATCTTAACAGAGATACCAACAATTCATTAATGTTTTTTAATATACATGAAACTTTTCAAGACACAGTCCAAGGCGAAGGATATTATGCCGGAACACCTGCCGACTTTATAAGATTATATGGTTGTCCTGTAGGATGTTTTTTTTGCGATACAGGATATGCAAGTCCAGATGGTGATTATTATAAAAAAAAATTACCAAGAAAAAAAATGTCAGTTGAAGAATTAATAAGCGAACTTAAAAGCCCATTGACTGTATTAACTGGTGGCGAACCTATGATTCATAAAAATTTAGCTGTGTTATGTGAAGCAATACATAAAACAGGAAGAACAGTTAGTATAGAGTGTTCTGGTAGTTATTGGGTTGATGTTCCAGATTATGTTTATATTACTTTAAGTCCCAAAGAACATATTAGTCCTAAATTTCCTGTATTGCCTATTTTTTGGGAACGAGCAAATGAATATAAATTAGTAGTTTATGATAAATCAGAATTTGAATATTATAAAGATAGAGTAAAAAATTTTAAAGGTTTAAAATATCTTTCCCCAGAACATGAAAGCGAAACAAGTAATCAATATGCTGTAGAATTATTATTACAAAATAAAGATTATAAAATGTCTATACAAACACATAAATATTTAGGGTTAGAGTGATTTATAAGGTTTCAAAAACTTTTGGACATAATGAGGGTTTAAGTTGTTGTTTTAGACAATGGCAAACAGATTCACATTGTAATTTACTTCATGGCTATGCCTTATTAGTTTCTTTTAATTTACAATCAAAAGAATTAGACCATAAAAATTGGGTTTATGATTTTGGTGGTTTTAAAAAAATAAAAGAATTACTTCATTTTTGGTTTGACCACACAACAATAGTTGCTTCAGATGATCCAGAAATAGAAATTTTTCGTATGTTGCATGATAAAGAATTAATTGATTTAAAAATTTTAAAAAAGGTAGGTTGTGAAAAATTTGCTGAATTTATTTTTATAGAATCATGTAAATTAATTCCTGAGTTTGAAGATATTTTATATTCAGTAACGGTTAAAGAACATGATTCTAATTCAGCAACTTACGAAAGGAAATAATTAATGAAAGAATTAATTAAAAATTTATTAATTGAAATAGGAGAAGACCCAGAAAGAGAAGGTATTATTGATACTCCTAAAAGAGTAAGTAAAGCATGGAAAGAATTAACTACTCCTGTAGAATTTGATTTTAATACTTTTAATGCAAATGGTTATAGTCAAATGATAATAGTTAAAGATATTAATTATTATACTTTTTGTGAACACCATTTGTTGCCTTTTTTTGGAAAAGTAAGTGTTGGTTATATACCTACTAAAAAAATAGTAGGAATAAGCAAAATACCAAGAACTATTGAATACTTTAGCAAAAGATTAAATACTCAAGAATATTTTACCGATAATATTGCACATTTTATAAATGACAATTTAGAACCTTATGGTGTTGGGGTTGTAGTTAGTGGTCGTCATATGTGCCAAGAAATGAGAGGAGTACAAAAAAAAGGAAATACAGTAACTAGTTGTTTACTAGGAAATTTTATGAACGAACCAACAGTCAGAAAGGAATTTTACGATAATGTATATAGAAGTCATAATTGATTTTGAAATTGAAGCAATTCATCAATGGAAAGATTGTAATATATTTGAAGTTGAATTTTTAAAACACAAACACAGGCACTTATTTAAAATAAGAGGTGGTTTTGGAGTTGAAAAAGAAGATAGGGAATTAGAAATTTTTTATTTACAAGCACAAATACAAAACTTTTTAGAAAATAAATTTCGCAAATACCACAATAGCAATATTATTGATTTAGGTAATAGTAGTTGTGAAACTGTTGCTATTTTAATTTTACAACATTTTCCAAAAGCAAATTGGGTAGAGGTATTAGAAGATGGAAAAGGAGGTGCAAAAGTATGTCGTTAATTTATGTTCCTTTAGAACATTTAGATAATAGATACACTAAACACTTAGACAGAGATATTAGTTATTTTTTTATGATTAATAATATTGATTATATTAAAATATTTCCTGATATTCCTAGCCCTACTAATTTTAAAAGTGGAAGTTTTTTAGATTCTGAATTTACTATTCAATTCAAATCTGCACAAATGCAAAAAATTGCTAAATTGTATAGAGATGATGTAATTAAATCTGGCGATACTTTATTCTTTAGTGATTTGTGGTTTCCTGGCATTGAATCAATTGCTTATATGAATTATTTTGCAAAAAAAGATGTTAAAATAACTGGATTTATGCATGCCGGTAGTTTTACTGATACAGATTTTGTAAGAGATATGGAAAGGTGGGCAAAAAATTTTGAAGATATTATTTTTGATATAACTGATAAAATTTATGTAGGAAGTAATTTTATTAAAAATGATATAATTAAAAAAAGAATAGTAGATAAAAATAAATTAATAGTAAGCCAATTACCTTTAGATATAGAGGAAATGGAAAAGATTAAAAATGAAGATATTGGTTTGAAAATTTATGAAAAAAAAGAAAATATAGTTTTATTTTGTGCTAGAAATTGTGATGAAAAACAACCTCATTTATTTGAGATGTTAGAAAAAAAATTAGGACACAAAGCAAAATTTATAAACACTCAAAAAGAAAATTTATCAAAAAAAGAATATTATAAAACTTTAAGCAAATCTAAAGTTATAGTAAGTTTTGCACTCCAAGAAAATTTTGGTTATGCAATACAAGAAGCTTGTTATTTTAATGTTTATCCAGTTTTGCCAAATAGATTAGTATATCCTGAAATGTATCCTAAAGAGTGTTTGTATGATACTTTTGAGCAATGTGTAGAATTAGTTGATAAAATATTAGATAATAAAATTAGTATAGATAGCACTCAATATATAGTTAAAGATAATCCGTTAGAGGTTTGGTTTGAAGATTTTATTAGCAGGAATACAAGATAATACTAAATCACAAGAAATTATAAAATATCTCAGCAAAAGTAAAATGGGGGTATTATATAGCGCTTTAAATGAAAGAAGAAAAATAGATAAATATAGATTAAAAAATTTTTTATTTGTAGATAGTGGAGCTCATAGTTGGAATAAATTAACAATTCAAAATTTTGGTCATAAAGGCAAAAAAGAACTTCCAAACCCAATAAAATTTTATGAAGAATATGCTAATTATATTCAAAGTAATGCAGATAAAAATTACACATTTGTTGAATTAGATATCTATGCTGTATTAAAAAAAGATATTTTAGATGATTTTTATAAACAAATAAAAAAAATTAAAGGAAATTTTAAGTTTATAAGAGTTTACCACCCAATTATTGATAATGGAGATTTAAGTGAATTAAAAAAATGGTTAAAACAAGGTCAAGATTATATTGGTATAGGTAATGATAGCACTCCTATTTTAAACAATGTCTTTTCTATAACAAGAGATAAAATTAAATTTCATGGTTTTGCTATGACTAATAGAGGTTTGCTTGAAAAATATCCTTTTTATACCTGTGATAGCACAACTTGGTTAGTAGGTAGTATATATGCTGGTTATTGGAATAATAAAAAACATACAGGAATAGGTAAAAAATTTTTAATAAAAAATAAAAAATTAGATATAATTAAAACTGTGCAGTCAGAAAATACTTATGATATAAATTTGAGGTGGGTTAAAGGTATGGAAAATATGCAAAATTATATAACTAAATTATGGAAATACAAAGGGGTAGAGTGGAATGAATAATCAATTAGTAGATATAGAACTTAAAAATTTATTTAAAGCAAAATGGAATTATAAAACTGATGGCACAGAAGAACAAATAGAAAAATTGTGCAATAGTATAAAAGAAGATAAATCAGTAGGGGTCCTAGCAGTAAGGGAAATAAAAAAAGGTTTTGAAGTCATAGATGGAAACCACAGGTTAGAAGCAATAAAAAGATTAAATTGGGTAAAAACACCCTGTGAAAATTTTGGAAATATAACTACTGCAAAAGCAATTACAGTCGCAAGAAGAAGAAATAGTCAATGGTTTGAAGATGATGCTGTAAAATATGCAGATATATTTAAAAATATAGTATTAAAAGAATATTCATTAGAAGATTTATCAAAAATTATGCCTGATACTGAACAAGAATTGGAAAGTATAAGCAAATTAACTGATTTTGATTGGTCACAATACGATGAAAAAGGAGTTATTGAAGAAAATGAAATAAAAACTATTAAAATTACAGTTTCAGAGCCAATTTATAAACTATGGGAAAAATGGAAAAATAAATGTTCTAATGTTATTGGTTATGAATCTGATAATGCATCTTTTGAATATGCGATTATTGAAGCTTTAAATATTCCTGATAAAGAAATAAATATGGATAAATTTAAAAATTTAGAGTAAATAAAAACTAAGCGACACTCTCGCTATAAGAGGATTGAATATGGATAAAGAAAAAAATAAAGTCGGCAGACCAAAAATCAAAATAGATGAAAAAATACTAGAAAATTTAGCAAGTATTCTTTGCACAAATGAGGAAATTGCTAGCTTTTTTAACTGTTCAAGTGATACATTAACTCGTAATTTTGCGGAGTCCTTAAAAAAGGGACGAGATAAAGGAAGAATGACTTTAAGAAGAATGCAATTTGAAAAAGCACAAACAGGAAATGCTACTATGCTAATTTGGTTAGGTAAACAACTTCTAGGGCAAAAAGATAAAATTGAAACTTCAGAAGAAAATATTCCTTTGCCTTGGTCTTATGATTAATGGGATTAACACTACCACAAAAACAAGTCATAGATTGTAAAAGTAGATTTAGAGTTCTTATATCTGGTCGTAGATTTGGAAAGACTTATGTTGCCATAAATGAATTAGCAAAATTTGCCAGGATACCTAATAGAAAAGTATGGTATGTCGCACCTAGTTATCGTCAAGCCAAATCTATTTGTTGGGTTGATTTAAAAGAAAAAATAATAAAACATAATTGGCATACTAAAATAAATGATAGTGATTTATCTATATTATTAAAAAATAATTCTTTAATTGCTTTACGGGGAGCAGATAATGAACAATCATTAAGAGGTGTTGGATTAGATTTTGTTGTTATGGATGAATTTGCTGATATTAAAAGATATGCTTGGAATGAAGTATTAAGACCAACTTTATCTGATAAAAAAGGTCATGCTTTATTCTGTGGAAGTCCAAAGGGTTTTAATTGGGCTTACGATATGTTTGTTAAAGGCACACAAGATAAAGATTGGAAAAGTTTTAAATATACTACTTTAGAAGGTGGTCAAGTAGACCAAGATGAAATTAATCAAGCAAAAGATGATTTAGATGAAAGAACTTTTCAACAAGAGTATGAAGCAAGTTTTGTAAATTATTCTGGTATTATTTATTATAATTTTAATAGAGCAGTTAATATATTAAATAATTATGAACCTACTAATGATACAATTCATATTGGTATGGATTTCAATGTGGACCCAATGGCAGCTGTTGTTGGACAAATAAAAAATAATGATTTAATAATTTTTGAAGAAATACAAATTTGGAGTTCTAATACAAATGAAATGGTAGAAGAAATACAAAGAAGATATAAAGGAAAAGTTATTATTTATCCTGATCCAGCATCTAGACAAAGAAAAACTTCTGCAGGTGGTTTTACTGATTTAGCAATTTTAAAAAATGCAGGATTTGAAGTTAAGTCTAGACCTACTGCACCTTTAGTTAGAGATAGAATAAATGCTGTTAATGCAAAACTTAAAAATGCTAATGGAGTGTCAAGTCTTTTCATGTTAAATTCTTGCAAAAATATGATTAAAAGCATAGAAAGACAGATATACAAAGAGGGAACTCATGTACCGGATAAAGATTCTGGTTTTGATCACTTTAATGATGCTTTAGGGTATTTAGTAGAGTATGTTTATCCTTTGCGTAGAGATTTTAAACCAAGTAAACCTCGTAGGTGGAGTTAATGGCTGAATACGATAGAGATTTTTTAACAACCAAACATGATTTGTATGAAAATAACATACGAAATTGGGAATTTTATATTCGGTCTTTTCTTGGTGGTAATGATTATAAAAATGGATACAATTTACATAGATATATTTTAGAAACACCAGAAGAATATGATCAACGAATTAGACATACCCCAGTTGATAATCATTGTCGTAATGTAGTTCAAATTTATTCTAGTTTTTTATGGCGAGTTCCACCTAGTCGTGATTATGGTAAATTAAATGGCGATCCACAATTAGAAGCATTTATTGAAGATGCTGATTTAGATGGAAGAAGTTTTAATAATGTTATGAGAGAAATGCAATCTCAAGCATCTATTTATGGCAACTGTTGGGCGATTGTAGATAAGCCACAAGTCAATACAAAAACAAGAGCAGAAGAATTAGAACAAGACATAAGACCATATATATCAATCTACACTCCAGAGAATGTTGTTAATTGGCATTATTCAAGAGCAAGAAGTGGAAGATTTTATTTAGATTTATTAGTTTTATTAGAAGATGTTAATCAAGATAGAGCAATCGTTAAAGTATTTACTGAACAAGATATTTGCACTTATGAAGTTAAAGATTATTTAAAAGAATATACAAGTAGAGAAGTTAGATTAATTGATGAAGTAATAAATCCTTTAGGAAAAATCCCTGCAGTTAATTTATACAACCAACGATCACATAAAAGAGGCATAGGCATTAGTGATTTGTCAGATGTTGCAGAATTACAACAGTCAATCTATAATGATTATTCTGAAAAAGAACAATTAATCAGATTAGCAAACCACCCCTCATTAGTAAAAACACCAAATGTAAATGCTTCTGCTGGCGCAGGTTCAATTATTGAAATGCCAGAAGATATGGATGCTAATTTAAAACCTTATATCATACAACCATCAGGGCAAAACTTAGATGGGATTATGAAATGTATTCAAAATAAAATAGAAGCTATTGATAGAATAACACACATGGGTTCTGTAAGAGCAACAACAGGTCAAGTTGCAAGTGGAATAGCATTACAAACTGAGTTCCAATTATTAAATGCTAGATTAAGTGAAAAAGCAGACCATTTAGAAAATGCAGAAGAATCAATATGGTCATTATTTGCTTTATGGCAAAATCAAACTTGGGATGGCACAATAGAATATCCAGATACATTTGATATTAGAGATTGGGCAAGTGATATTCAATTATTACAAACTGCAAAAGCTAGTGGAGTTAAATCTGAAACATTTACAAAAGAAATTGATAAACAAATAGTATCTGCTGTAATAGATGATGACGATGCCATTAATACCATTAATAATGAAATTGATAGTTCTACTACTGCGATTGGACAGTTTGATACACCTAGCATTGAAGGTCAAGAATTGGCTGAAGAATAGGAGAAGTCCTAATGTCAAGGCAAGAAATATTAAAAAAACTAGCAGATCAACACGAACTACAAATAAAAAAAACCCTAGAAAACTTAGAAGCAGAAATAGTAAGTAGTATTTCAAGAGCAACAGGTGGTGCTGAATTAGTTGAAACTAGAATAGCAATAGAATTAAGAAAAGATATTAAGCGACATATCCAAGCAACTTATTTAGCAACTGCTGATACAATAGTTAGAGATTATGATAAAATAGTTAATGAATTTTTAAAAGAATTTGGAACTTTAAAAATACCAGATAAGTTTAAATCATTAACTAAAATAGATTTAGACACTATTACTGCTTTAAAATATCAATCATTTAGTGGATTTGAAGATTTAGCAAATAGATATTTAACTGAAATATCAGCTAATGTTTATCAGAATGCTATTGGTGGTCGTTCATTTAATGATATGGTTAAAGATATAAGAGCAAAAATAACAGGCGAGGTAGATGTAAGAGGAAGACCAATGTCAATGTATGCAGGTCAAATAGCTCACGATTCAGTTATGCAATTTGATGGTCAATTTACTATATATAAAGCTAAAAGTTCTGGTTTAAAAAGTTTTAAATACACAGGGACATTAGTTGAAACTACAAGAGATTTTTGTCGTAGACATGTTGGTAATACTTATAACGAAAAACAAATAAGAGCAATCTGGACAGGAAATTGGAAAGGTAAATCTAGTGGTGATCCATTTACAGTTAGAGGTGGTTATCGTTGCAGACATACTTGGTTGCCTGTTGACAAAGATTGGGATATAAACGAATTAACATAAAGGAGTAACTATGGCTGACGAGCAAAAAACGGATACAGTTGAAACTGCAACAACTGAAGTCCAACAGGAAGAAGTAAAACAAGAAGAAGTTAATTCTGGTTTTACAGCAGAACAAGTTGAAGATAAAATTAAAGAACGATTAGCAAGGGAACGAAGAAAAATTTATAAAGAACTAGGAACAGAAGATTTGAATACTGCTAAATCTGCCTTGCAAGAAAAAGAAGCAAAAGAATTAGAAATTAAAAAACAGCGAGGGGAGTTTGATGATATTATTAAACAACAAGCTGATAAATCTAATAGTGAAATTGCAAATTTAAAAAAACAATTAGAACAAATTAAAGTTAATGACAGTTTATTATCTAGTGCAAGTAGACATAAAGCTAATGTACCAGATCAAGTTGTTCAATTATTAAAATCAAATGTAAAATTAAATGACGAGGGTAAGGTAGAAATACTTGCAGAAAATCAACAACCTCGTTATAATACCAAAGGCGAACTGTTATCAGTAGATGAGTTCGTTCAAGAGTTTTTAACGCAGAATCCTCACTTCCAAAGCGCAACTCCTAGTGGGTCTGGAAGTCAAGGTAATGTGGATAGGTTAAACGCAAACAAACCTTTTAATATTGCGGATTTAGATATGACAAAACCTGAAGATAGGAAGCGATATGCTGAATATAAAAAGGAAAGGGATAGTAAACCCACAGTCATAAATTTAACTTAAATATTAAAGGAGATTA
>VTLG01015994.1_pt1 | contig 12270 bp, 19 predicted proteins | sample 4694571 | NCBI WGS metagenome assembly VTLG01 (sample SAMN12604809, study PRJNA352737) | marine metagenome | biome: ENVO:00000447; feature: ENVO:00000209|ENVO:00000569|ENVO:01000036; material: ENVO:00002151; isolation source: viral sequences binned using virsorter ... | reverse complement strand
TCTCGATAATACTCGCTTTACTGAATGGTATCGCGGAAAAAGAAAAAATACACCACTTGTAATAGAACCAAAAATAGATGGTGTTGCTCTTGGTATTAGCTATCAAAACGGCAAGTTGTTTAGAGCTTATACAAGATCAGGTCGTGACGTAACCAGATATGCAAAAAAGGTTGCAGACATACCTTGGGAAGTGCCAAGGAGCGGTAGATTTATTGTCAGGGGCGAATTATATGCTTATAACGAATGCACACCTAACTCTCAGAGGGTAGCCGCCGCACAATTGAGAAAAGTTAATCCTGATTGCCATTTGTTATCTTTTATGGCTTTTGAAATTATTAATAGTCAGAATGATCATCTAGATAATTTAAAAACACTTATTGATTATTCTTTTAATGTAACTCCTTTTAAAATTGCCAATACTGCTGATGAAGTAATTAAATACCATAATGATTGGCTTGATGGCTGGTTTATGAATTACTTACCTACAGATGGAATAGTTGCAAAGGTAAACAGTAGAAAAATACAAAAAGAACTAGGACAGTCAAATAAGTGTCCACTTTGGGCTTTAGCTTTGAAAAGATAGGACTAATATAAAAATTGTAAACCTTACACCTTATTAAAAGTGATTACCGAGTACACATCAGGGTCAGGCAAAATTGTAGAAATCGATGAAGGATGGGAAGCCTCTTTCAATCTACGCCTTACACCCGAAGAAATAAAAATTGTCATCATGGGTCTTAAAAAAAGACTTAAGAAAGCTAAGACTGAAACAACACAACAAAAATTTCAGTTAAAGATCGAAGAGCTAGAAGATCTTATGGCAAACCTACCTGAGAAACCTCCTTTTGTTAGAGAAGTTTCTACTGGTTTATACGAAACAGCGTAGGAGGTAATAATGAATAATTATATAGTTTTAGCTACAGAATCTGACGAGACAGAATCATGGGTAGTTCAAAGAACTTTTACAAGTGAGACTGAACTTACTTATGAACAATTACAAGAAAAGTTTTTAGCTTCTCATTGGAAAGAAGCGGCAGAAGACGCTACTGAGCCTACAGATGATTGGACAGAAGATGACTTCCAAGACTTTTACGAAGAGAATGGCGGGAATATTCATGTTGATCATATGTTTAAATCCCCTACACCAATACACCTTGAGGAGGTAGCAAAGTGAACATTTCTGATATGTTATGCGATTTGTATGACATAAAAAATATGGCAACCTTACATGGATTTGGAAATCTTCCAAAGGATAATGAAGGTACAGAATTAACTATTAACGATTGTATTAATAGTTGTATTGAAAAATTACAAGAGGAGGTAGCAGAGTGAAATTTAGACACCATGAGTTAGTTGAAATTTACTCAGCACTTAAGAAAGGGTGCTGGGTAAACCACGAGACAAAAGAGGAGCTAGTAGAAAGATTAGAGACTTATATGATTGACGTTGCTATGCACAATGACTTTAATCCAAAGGAGGTATCAAAGTGAACACATTAACTGACAAGCAAGCTTACGAAATTATTCGTGACAACACTTCTTGGGATTGGGTATTTCCAGAAGATGTTAAATACATTCATGGATGGATCTTTCATAGAACTAGAGAAGATGACACCATGAATTTTCACAAAGGTAAAGATGCTATTGAGTGTTATCCACAAGATGGTCTTTATTCATATGAATTCAATGGTTGTCCTATTGAACCTTGGTCAGGTTGTGAATTAAAAGATAGTCCGTTTAAAAAAAATAACGAAAATAAAGTTATTAAAACTCTTATAGAACTAAACAGGAGTTATAAAAAACATAAAGACGATAAATTTATTGCACAAGTTTATGAAATAGCTTTTGGCGATGATGCTATCAAAAAAGACTATACAAGAGATGATGTTTTAGAAAGACTAATGGAAATGTCTAATGATTCTTTAAAAGTTGAGGAGTTAAAACAATGCAAATAGGAAAAAATTCATCATTGTCACTTAATGAACTTAAGGGTGCATTACTTAGAAATGAACATGGCGCAGAATTTCGTATACATGACTTTTTTGTTCAACTTGATGATGCAACTAAAGTTTTAGTTTCTATCAGAGAATATGACGATGAAGGCAACTTAGAAGATGGCTCTTGCGGAGTTTATCTTTCATCATTAAAAAACTGGTCAATTCAATTACAAAGAGGTTATTCAAATGACTAACATTCAAACCAACATAGGAGATCTTAAGAACCAACTTAAGCAACTTCAAGAAGTTAATTTAGCTCAGATTGATAGGATACAAAATTTGTTAGAAAAAATTTCTAATCCAAGTTTTGAAAAGCTATCTTATCGTGAGCAATATGATCTTAAAACTTCTTTACATGATGCTGGTAAATATATTAAAAATTATATTGATACAAGCACTTCTGGGTTAAATTACATTGCAAAAAAAATATTTACACATTGTTTGTTTTATAGTTCCGCAGAACGTGAACTTTATAAAAAAGTTCAAATAGAAAGTGTTAAGCATTTATCTGCTAAAGAAATTCCTTTTGATATTTTTAAATCCATTATGGAGGATAAAGGCATCTCACAACTTGAAAAGAATTATCTTATTCGAGAAAGGGGAGATAAAAGATACAAAGTTAAGGAGGTGCGATGACACAAGAAGAATACAAGATGCCAGCTTGGCAACAAAAAAACTTGGAGGCGTATCTTGATATTGCCTTCAAGCATGACAAGCTTGACCGACATAAGGTTGAGTTTATAAAACGATACTGTGACAATCCTGAGAGGCTTATAAAAAAATATCCTTTAATAAAAAAAGGTTATATAAAATGATGCCAAAAGGAAAGTATTACGAATATCAAGTAAAAAAAGCTGCGCTTGATGATGATCTTTTAGCTGGTCACATTGATGAAATTCAATATCAAAGAGAATCATTAGATCTTGACTTGAAATATGAAGGCTACATTACACCAAAAAATGATGCCTAATATTGCACATCAAAAACAAATCAAAGACAAGATGGCTAAAGAAGATGCTTGGAATCTTTTTGGCGAATGGTGGAAAGATATTGACATTGACATTAAAAAAGCAATTGTCAAACCAATAGATTATAGAACAGCATCAAATCTTATAAAAAGATATGAGTGGCTTCAATGTATGCCAGCTATGGTCAAATATTGTTTTGGTATTTATTTTGATGGCAATCTTGGCGGTGCAGTAGTTTATAGCACCGAATACATAGAAAATTTAGGCCATTGGGATAAATATGATTACACAGGAAAAATAATTCTTTTATCGCGCGGTGCTTGTGTTCATTGGTCGCATCCACATAGCGCATCTAAGCTTATTACTAGCTCCATGAAGATGCTTCCAGAGTCCTATAAGGTTGTAACAGCAACTGTAGATGAACACGCTGGAGAGATAGGTACAATATATCAGGCGTGTAATTTTCACTATATTGGTTCAATGCGTGAAAATAACCCTAATGTAAACAGTCGCGATAATGATCGTTTTGGCGTTGAAATTAAGGGCAAATTGTATAACGCTAGATCTATGCGTCAAAAGATTGGTAGTCAAAAAAAAGAAGATATTTTGCGATGTTTTCCTGATGCAAAGTTTGTACCTCAAACATCTAAAAAAAGATATTTTTATTTTTTAGGTAATAAAAAAGAAAAAAAATATTATAAAAGTAAAATTGAAAAATATATAAAACCATATCCAAAACGCTGAAGTTCTTGCAAAGGGTTGGTTTATATTACACACAAAGTTCTTGCGGTATATCGGTTTAAGGGGCATTGTTCTTGCAAGGGTTTGGTTTATATAGTGCTTAGTTCTTGGGGCATTTCGGTTTTAGAAGGAATTTTTTTTGTGAATTTTTTAATTTTGCCCTTGTTCTTGCGAGGTTTCGGTTATAAGCCCTTGGTATCACAGGGATCTGAGCGATTTCAAAAAGTCAAAATTTCACACAAAAAATGCCAAAAACGTAGTCATAGCAAGGGTTTTGGGCGATTTCACACAGAAATTTTCTAAAATCCTTTAAAATTTAATTTTTTATATTTTTCAAAACCCTATAAAATCTTATTGAGAATAATTATCAATAAGCAAAAAATGAATTTCAAAAAATTTTTTTGCATCAAAAAAATTAAAACTATTTTTCAATAATTTTTTATTTTAAAAATAATTTTTTTAAGGTTAAAAATATAATTAAATAAAAAGCCGCGAAATTATTCGCGGTTAAAATATCGCATTTTTTAATAATCATTAAAACGCGGCCAATAAAAAAACCTACACACGCGGCGCGGCCATTGTTTAAAAAATATGCAATTAATAAAAATGTAAAATTATTTATTTTTTATTATGAAAGTTAAAAAAGTGGGCGTTGTTTATACGTCTTTCAATAAATTAGAAAATCGAAATTTAATTAATTTTTTTAAATTAGAAACAACTAAACAAGGTATTTTTTATACTTTTAAAGTTGAAACAAACAACGGCTTAAATTTTATAGTTAAAGCTAATACAAAAAAAATTAATTTAGATTTTAATAAAAAAATTTATTTTGATATTTTTGGACATACCGCCGCCGCCTTAGCTAAATTTGAATTTCATACTAATTTAAGGGCTTTATCTATTAGAGAATATAACGATATTAAGGGCGGCTCACCTTATCAAGTTTTTAAAACTACTTAACCGCTTTATTATGTGTCAATTATATTAGTGTCACATTTAATATTATCAAATAAAAAACGCGGTTTTATATTGTTAATAGTTACAACTTAAACTATGTCAACTAATTTCTTAAAGCTTGCTTGCTTTTCAACTATTTTCTTTTTTATTGGCTTAACTGGTAATGAAATTTTTAACACTTTAAATAGTTACCAGCTAGACCGCATTAATACAATTAACGCTATTTTAGAGGATTAAAAAAAATGAAATCTAAAATTATCGATTTATGGCCATTATTAAAAAAAGATGATCTAGCTAAAATAAGCGAAGTTATCAACGATACAGCCGCCGCTCATAATATTGAACTATCAATTTATGAGCCTATAATTAAAGTTGAAATTTTTAACTAATACACATTAAAGACCTTATAAAAGGTCTTTTTTTTTGGCCTTTTTTAGTGTGTCAATTATATTAGTGTCACAATGCATCTTATTATCTTTTTTATTTTCGCTAATAATATATATAAGCCTTAAACGGCTGTTTACACCTTATTTTTTTAATTGTTATGGGTTTAATTCTACCTAATACAAAAGGCGCGAAAATTCACTATTTAAAGCGCATTAATCAAGCTCATTTATATGAAATTGATTTAAACATACAAAAAACCTTAAAAAGGGAACAAGTAAACCTACCATTTAAGGGGGCTTAAACAATGTCCGCATATTTAGCATCAAATGACGTTTTTAACGCCTTAGCAACTTATTACCACATTAAAAACATAAGCCCGCATAATAGATCAAGCTATGAGCTTGCAATTTATGAACACATTGTAAGCAATCACCCGCATATGACTGAACAGCAAGCGGGTGACACGGCGCATAATATAGTCAATTTAGATTTTGAATTGACTTATGCGATTAATAAAACGCATACAATTGCGGTGCTAGTATTTGACCAACTTTTAAAAGAGAATAAAAACTCATTAAAAGCTTTATATCCTAATGACGCGGATATGTGGGAAAATAATTACTCATTTAATGAACTTTCAATAGTTAGCGAATGGGTATTAACTCAAAACGTCAAAGGCTTGGCAAGCCTTGCAAGTATGGTCAAAGGCTTAATTTATCAGTCATGTGAGCATAAAGGTTTTAGAACTTCGCCCGCTTTCTACTTATTAAATGAAATAAAAGAAAGCTTATTGCGTGACATTATCAAAGCTCAAAACTTTGAGCGTGAGCCGTGGGCAAGCTGGGAACAGCCCAAAATAGGGTTAAAAACTCATTAATTAACCTTTATAAACCTTATTAAGCCGCTCAAAAGCGGCTTTTTTATACTATGCAAAAAACTACACTTAAAAATTTAAAATTTCAATTTATTGCTAAAAGCGGCAACAAAAAAACGGGCTTTATGCCTGTCACATATAACAGCGCGGCAACTTGCCCCGATAGTTGCATATTTAAAAACAACGGCTGTTATGCATCCCAAGGTTATTACACCCGCCTTAATTGGGATAAGGTGACCGCGGGCAAGCGCGGCGGCTCATTTAAAGAGTTATTAAACAAAATAAAAGCCTTGCCGCCTTTAACCCTTTGGCGGGCGCATATTGCGGGCGATATCCCCGCGAATGAGCGCGGCGAAGTGTCAGAAGTATATATTAATAAAATCAGCGAAGCGAATAAAGGCCGCCGCGGGTATACCTATACCCATAACGATATTAATATTAAAAACAATTCAAAGCTTTTAAAAAAAGCTAATAATAAGAATTTTACTATTAATGTGTCATGTGAAAGCGAACAGCAAGCGGATGACGTTGTTAATGTTCATAAGTTGCCCGCGGTTATGGTAGTTAAGTCTACTGAAGCCCGCAACGCGTGGACAACGGCGGGCGGTAACCGCGTTTTAGTATGCCCCGCCCAAACAGCGGGGCGAAGCTGTATAGATTGCCAATTGTGCGCGGATAGGCCATCCCCGCGGCTCATAATCGCATTTAAAGCCCACGGCAACGCGGCCAAAAAAATTAATAATATTTTAGATAATATTAAATAAAATATTATTATTAAATAAATTACTAAGGCGGCAAGAATAGCCGCCTTTTTTAATGCTTGAAAATAATAATTAAAACAATTAATTATATATAGATAATAGTTATTAATAAATAATGCCTATAACAGCCAGTAAACGCGCTACAAGGCCGCCTTTTTTGTTGTTAGGTATGTTTAATCCTTTTATCATTTTTAACGGCCTTAAACGGCCTTAAACTAGCAACTTTTAATATAATTTTAGATAATATTGATTTAATTATAATATTTTTAAAAATTTGCATTATTAATTAATAATTTATTCTTAAAATTAGCGGCCTTAATTGTTAACAATAGCCGCCAAAATAGCCCCATTAAATATAAACAAGTCAGCTTAAAATATGCCCCAAAAATGTTAATAATTTTTTTAAATTAGCGCGGATAAAATGATATTTAAGCGGCCTAATTTTTTGACTAAATAATATTTTTAGGTTCTTTTTTTGCGCTGTCATGCGGCGTTTTTCAGGGCGCAAAAATCCGCTAGGCACGAAAAATTTACAGTATTTACATTTGAGGTATATTAGAAATGTGGTATTTACTCAAACCCTAGTAAAAATGCGGTATTATACCATATATTTACATTTACGCTATTGTAAATACAAAGATTTACAGTTCCTATGGCACTAATCACCAGAAAAGAAGCAGCAGAGCAGATGGGGGTAACAATCCAAGCTGTGTATATGGCAATAAAGCAGGGCAGATTGACTGCTATAACAGACAATCAAGGTAAGACAGTTATAAATTCAGATACTATGCACCAAGAGTGGACAGGTAAGTCTGCATTTAGAAAAATGAAAAATATACAAGCTGCTACTATTGACCCACCTGTAACAAAACGCAAGATTTCTAAGACTAGTGAGCTAATTCCAGAGTATGAAGAGAGTAAAGCAAGAACAGAACATCTCAAAGCAGAGCTATTGGAACTAGAAAGAAAGCAAAAAGAGCAAAGTTTAGTGCCAGTTGATGAGGTAAATCTAAAATGGCAAACAATTATTACTACGACCAGAAATAAATTATTAGGTGTTTCATCTAAAGCGCAACAACGATTACCAGATTTAGATGTTAGTGCAGTTAATTGTATAGACGATATTGTTAGAGAAGCATTAGAAGAGTTAGCTGCTGCATGACAAGTATTTTCGATTTAGAAAAACAAGCATATTCAGCATTTTTACCTCCAAAAAAACTTAGCCTTAGTGCGTGGGCTGACGAATATGCACGACTTAGCATAGAAAGTTCTGCTGAAGGGGGGAAATGGCGCACATTGCCATATCAAAAAGCAATTATGGATGCTGTAACTGATCCTCACGTTGAACAGATTACAGTTATGAAGTCTGCAAGAGTTGGGTATACAAAAATTTTAAATCACATTATTGCTTTTCATATACATAATGATCCCTGTCCTATGATGCTAGTGCAGCCTACCCTGGATGATTGTCAGTCTTACAGTAAGGATGAAATTTCACCAATGTTAAGAGATACACCTTGCTTACAAGGTTTAGTGTCTGACCCTAAAGCAAAGGATGGAAACAATACATTACTAAAAAAGAATTTCCCTGGTGGCACTTTGCAGCTTGTTGGTGCTAATTCACCTAGAGGATTTCGTATGGTTTCACGCCGTATTGTAATGTTTGATGAAACAGATGGATATCCACCATCGGCTGGAACTGAAGGTGATCAGATAAAGCTTGGAATAAAACGTACTGAGTTTTTTACAAATAGAAAAATTATTGCTGGATCTACCCCAACGATTAAAGACTTTAGTCGTATAGAAAAATTATTTAATCTTTCGGATCAAAAAAGATATTTCGTACCATGCAGTCACTGTGGTCATATGCAATATCTTAAATGGGAAAATTTTCAATGTTTTAACGATGATCCTTCTACTACTGCGTATAAATGTGAATCATGTAGCGAAATGATTCCGCATAGCAAAAAACGATGGATGATAGAAAGAGGAGAGTGGAGATCAACCGCACCTAGTAATGGTAAGCACGTTGGATTTCATATATGGGCTGCATATTCTTATTCACCAAATGCTACATGGGCGAATCTGATGGCTGAATATTTAGAGTGTAAAAAAGATCAAGAACAACTAAAAACATTTATAAACATCACTTGTGGTGAAGTATATGAGGACGAATATCATACAAAAGCAAATGCTGATGAATTATTACAACGTGCTTCTACAGAAACATACGAACAAGGAGTACCACCAAAAGAAGTTTCAATATTGACTTTGGGTTGTGACGTACAAGATGATCGTTTATCAATGTCTGTGATTGGGTTTGGAAGAAATGAAGAAATGTATTTAATAGATAGAAAAGTAATTTATGGCTCTCCATCAAGACCAGAATTATGGAAACAAATGGATGAGGTTTTAATGAGCAAATATAAAAATATTGATGGAATAGAAATGAAAATTGAAAGTGCAGCTATAGATACTGGTGGACACTACACCCATGAAACTTATCAGTACGTTAGAGAAAGAAAACAGTTTGGATTGATAGCAATTAAAGGAGCATCACAAAAAGATAAACCTATGTTAGGAAAACCTAAATGGGTTGATATTAATTATTCTGGTAAAGCTTTAAAAAGAGGAGTTGAATTATTCTTGCTTGGTACAGATGTAATTAAAACAACATTGCATAATAAATTAAATGATGCCGAAATAGGTCAAGGTTATATTCATTTTTACCCAAAAACTACTATTGACTATTTTGAAGAGTTAACAGCGGAGAGGCAAGTCTTAAAATATAAAAATGGATATCAAGATAGACAATGGGTTAAAAAAAGTAATGCAAGAAATGAAGCTTTAGATGAAATGGTGTATTCATATGCAAGTTTTCAAAGATTATTACAAATTCACGATAGAAAGACTATATTTGATCAATTTGAAAGAAAATTACAACCTACTGACCCTAAAAAGGGTGCTAAGTTAGACTCAAGGAGTAAAAATAGCCTTAAAAGAGCTAATTTCGTGTCTAAATGGTAAAAAAACGTGGTATTTCCTTCTAAATTTCGCGCTGGTGACCTAGTTGAATGGCGTGACCCTGCGACAACTGATGTTTTTGGTGATCCTATAAATAGTCCTGATTGGACAGTTATTTATTATCTAAGAACAAATAAATCTAAATTTGGAGCAACAGTTTCTAGCTCGGCATATGGAGATGGATTTCAATTTAATATTCCAGCAGCTACTACAGCAGATTTTGTAGATGGAAATTGGTTTTTTCAAGCAGTTGCCACAAAAACAGGAACAACAAAAACAAAAACTATAGGAACAGGAACATTTGAAGTATTACCAAGTCTTGCATTTAGTGGCAGTAATCCAAAAGCATTTGATGGGCGTAGTGATGCAGAAAAAACCTTAGATCTTATTAAAACAGCTATTGATAACATCATAAAAGGTGGAGCAATACAAGAATATAAGATAGGAAGTAGAACGGCTAAAAAATATGATATGGCTGAATTACAGGTGTTAAAAGGTGAATATGCTGGTATTGTTGCATTAGAGAAGCAAGGGGAAACTATGGCTAATGGTCTTGGTAATCCAAGGGCTATGTATGTGAGGTTTAAATGAACATTTTTCAAAGAACATTAGCTGCGCTTTTTCCAAGGTCTTTTGGAAACATGAGAAGAGGTTATCAAGGAGCAGTAGTTACTAGACTTAATTCTGATTGGCTTAGTAGTCAACTTAGTCCAGATGCTGAAGTTAGAAATAGTCTTAGAAAACTTAGAGATAGATCTAGAGAACTAATTAGAAATAATCCATATGCAAAGCAAGTAAAAAGAACAACACAGTTAAATATTGTGGGAACTGGAATGAAGTTTCAGTCTTTAGTAACACAGTCTAGAAAAGGTAAAAGAGATGAAAGAAAAAACAAGGAAATAGAAGAAAAGTGGGCGAAATGGACTAAAGCATACAATTGTGATTGTGCTGGTCGTCATAGCTTTCATCAATTTGAGTGGTTATTAGCTGGAGCATTACCAGAAAGTGGAGAAGCTTTATTTAGAATTGTTAGACAGCCTTTTGGAGATTCTAAAGTTCCAATGGCTTTGCAGATAATAGAAAGTGATTTATTAGATGAAGAATATAGTGGCGATACATTAGCAAAGTCTAATGAATGGCGTAATGGCGTTGAAGTTGATCAATGGGGTCGCCCGGTAAGATACTCAATTATGTCACGACATCCTGGTGATGCATATTACCTTACAAACCAAGGTAAACAAAAGAAAAATCTAATTTTGCCAGCAGAAGATATTATTCATTTGTTTCTCCCAGAAAGACCTGGCCAAAACAGAGGAGTGCCTTGGTTTCATCCTGTAATGGAAGATATGCACCAATTGCAAGGCTACGAAGAAGCAGCCGTAATTCGCGCTCGTGCTGGAGCAAGTATCCAAGGCTTCATCACCAATAATGGCGGAGAACTTATAGGCGATGAGGTCATAGCAAATGAACGTGTACAAGACTTTCAACCAGGATCTTTTCGATATCTTGCGCCGAATGAAAGTGTTACTGTTCCAGATGTAGATTATCCATCTCAACAATATGAGATGTTTGTCAAAAACAAAATTAGGCGTTTCGCCAGCGGAATTGGATGTTCGTATGAAACGATTAGTAAAGATTTCAGCGAAACGAACTATTCTAGTTCACGTTTAAGCTTGTTAGAAGACAGGGAACATTGGAAGTTTTGTCAGCAATATATTATTGAAAATTTTCATTATCGAATATTTAAAGAATGGTTAGGTTTATCTGTATTAGTAGGAGATTTAGATTTACCAGATTATGCAAATAATTCTGAGAGATATTGCAAGCCAAGATGGACTCCACCTACACAACACTACGTTGACCCTCTGAAGGAAATTAAAGCTTACCGGGAAGCTGAACAAGCTGGATATATGACAAAATCACAAGTCATATCGATGAATGGTGGTGGAGATTATGACGATATTGTTGCAGAAATTGCTAGAGAACAAGAAGTCGCTAAAGGGTTAGGCGTTACATTAGATAAAGATCTTGATTTAGAGGTAGAAATGGGTCAAATGGAATTAGATCTTTCACAAGAATCTCCATCTCAACCTAATCAACCAAGTAGGTTTAAAGTTAAAGAAAGGAGTAAAAAGTAAATGGCAAATGTAAACGGAACAGATATTAATCTTATGCCTACTGAAGGTATGAGAACAGAAGCACAAAGATATAGAAACTGGAAAAAAGAAGGAGAAGGCGGTGGTACAGATGACGCAAGAACAAGAGCTACACAAATATTAAGCGGAAATGAACTATCGCCTGATACTGTTATTACAATGAATGCATGGTTTGCACGACATGAATCGGACAAATCAGGCAAGGGTTTCCGTCAGGGCGAAGAAGGCTATCCTAGTAATGGTAGGGTTGCTTGGGCGGCCTGGGGCGGTGACGCTGGTCAAACTTGGGCTAGGTCAAAATCCAATTCAATCAAAAAAGCAAGGGAGCGTACTATGTCTGAACAGACAGAAGAAAGAGCAGCACCAGATGCCTTAAAAACTGGTGATTTTGTTTCATGGTCATCAA
>VTLG01004905.1_pt1 | contig 12270 bp, 14 predicted proteins | sample 4694571 | NCBI WGS metagenome assembly VTLG01 (sample SAMN12604809, study PRJNA352737) | marine metagenome | biome: ENVO:00000447; feature: ENVO:00000209|ENVO:00000569|ENVO:01000036; material: ENVO:00002151; isolation source: viral sequences binned using virsorter ... | reverse complement strand
TTTAAATATATCTGCAGTTCTAGATGATGAGCTTGCTTTAAATTCAAAAATAGCATCATCATCATAATTCTTAAACTCTCCATGAACCTTTATTATATCTGTATCTTGTTGACCTAATTCAACATGTCCATGTGCTAATAAGGTGTCAGCTGACTCATCCCAATGCAATTTATAATTAGCTGTTGCACCATATGCTATAAAGTCTACACCAGTATCACTTACACCAAGTATTAATGAGTCTTGTGATTGGTCCCAAAGCATATATTTACCTGGTGTATCTCCAAATAATTTAACATCATGTCCAGTACCATCTATACCTACTGTCAATGCTCCTATAAATGCACTAGTTCCTGTTAATTTAAATTTCTCACTTTGCTCATCTGTAGTATCAGCTCCTATAGACACATTACCACTAGCTCCATTTGAATATATATTAGAAGCAGTTAATGTAGTAGAAGTATCAAGTCTTGGAACACAATCTATAAATGAACCTGGAGATGCCCAACTTATAGATGATAATGATGCAAAAGTAAGATTATTATATAATGCTTTAGATGTTATTAAGTAATCATCACTCGCACTATTACCATCTAGTGTTACCCCAGAAGGAAATACTCCCTTTACTGCAGCAGAATAGTCTCCAGTTGTTCCAAATTGCAGAGTAGCTGTGTCGACAATAATTTTATCTGTATGAACAGTCATCTGAGAAGTATCAGAGGCAGTTACGAGTGAGTCAACTTTGATGTAGGCAAGTTCATCCCAGTTGCTACCATCATAACCTGAAAAAGAAATTTTTCCTAATTCATCTGCATTTGCTATAGATGTAGGAGACGATTTAGTTCCTCTACTCTTTTTAAAATCAAATACTGCAGGCATCGTTGCATTTGCATTATGATTTGATATTGTTAATAATTCACCTAGTGTATCTGAAGATACATCTAATTTTGTGCTTGGTATATTTGTACCAATTCCGACCTTATCTTCACTGCCATCTGTGACTAGCAGATTAGCATCTGAAAGGCCTTCTATTCTAAAGTCTACCGAAGAACCACCATCATTGATGACTACTTCATTAGCCTCAACCGTGCTTTCAATAAACCAATTTTTATTCTTGCCCATTTCGTTCCTCCTAGAACTTAAAATATTGTCTTATAATTCCACCAGGGTCTCTACTGTCTGGAAATTTTCTAATTGCCACTTCATACATATTTCTAAAATACTGAGATGCTTTCATATCACCAGCATCTTCATACATCCTTGATTTTACATAACATACTAAAGCAGGATGTAAACTTTCATGTAAATTTGAATGACCATCTAAATCTTGGTCATGCTTATCAACAGGTCTATAATTAGCCTTATATCTTATTCTAACACCCATACCAATACTTAAGGTAGGGCTTTTTAATTCTTTTATAACTTTTCCTGTAGCATCTTCTGCTTCATTTTTCTCTACTATAGCTAATCTCTCTTCATCAATATACCATAATAATTTTTTAGCTGTGTCTTTTAACATTAAGACTCATCTCCAATAGATATAGCAGACCTGCTCATTTTTTGTATAGGAGCAAATTCTAAACCTCCACTAGTATTTTCCTGTTTAACTTCAACTCCTACTATCTTGAGAAGTCCTGGAGGCATATCATAAAATCTTTGACCTTCAATTAAATCTGTTACTGCAGTATCTTCATTCACTAGTCTTTTAGATGCAATATCCATAAGACCATCATTTATTAACTGCATTAAATATTTATTTGGCTTTCTACCAAACAATGCTTCTACCTGAAATATTAAATCTTTAACTTCCATTATGTTCTATTTACCACCTGTTTTATTGATTCTAATCTTTTCTCTGTATCCTTTAATTGCTTTTTATTTGGCAATTCACCTCTAAAGGCATATATATGTTCCTGATATTCTGCCTGCAAAGTATCTAATTCTGCAGATAGTTTTTTATACTTAGCACTATATGCACCTAACTCTTGACCAAATTTACTTATATTTTGTGAATATTCCGAGAGATATTCTGAAGCTACTTTATCCTGCTCAGTTAATTGAGTTTTAGCAATTTCTAACTCCTGTGCAGAACCTTTCAAAGCAAGCATTGCTAAATCAATATCTTCTGCTTCTAGTAGTTTATTAAACCCATAATCTCCATAATTATCTACTATCTTTTGTGCCTTTTCAATAGCATCATCCCAATTATCTCCAGGTTTATCAAGCATTACAACTTTAAATTCTGGATTCAATACTGGAGATTCAGGTAATTGCAAAGAACTTATTTGATATGACTTTGCTTTTATAGCAGTAGCTACTAATACTGTTTCTTGAACATCTGCAGGAACACCTACAAAATCATCATTAACTACATCTATATATGGGTAATGTATGTAATCTACATTACATAATCCATCTTGAGAATCTGTATTTGTCTCTTGAGCTGTAGGATAAACTCTTATTAATCCATCAGGAGCAATAGTATATACAGGGTCTTCCATAGAACATTCATCTAGGAATCCACTATTTAATTTAGCCTTATGTCTTAGATTATATGGTATCATTCTACATTCATACAACATATCTCCATCGTATCTTGAAACAGATATTATATCAGAGCTATAATCAAAAACAGATGGATAATTTGAAGGATTAGATAACTCTTCTGAAGTAAATAATTTAGAACCTACCATATGAAGTTTATACTTAGTAGGCATTAATTTAGAAACTTTAATTATAGATTCTCTTAACCATTTATTGAGCATATCTCTTTCTATGGCTAATTCATATGATTCCCAATCTGTTTGTATTCCATAAGCATTTGTTTGAAGATTATTTTGTTGACCAGTAGGGTCTTGATATCCAATGTAGTACTCATATCCTTGTTGCATTGCAGTTAAGCTACCTACCCACCCTATTCCAGGATGAAATAAAGCAGCTACACCTTCTCCAATAATTTTATATACACCATCTGGATGAGGGTGTTCAGAAATTGGAACAACAGGTTCCTCTAAATCTTGATGCCAATCATTTGAAAAGAATACTATCCTATTAGATTCTGAAGGATTAAATTCAGTATGATTATCATCTAGTAAAGTAGCCCACCCTGCTTGAGGATTGTAATCTGGAATAACTTCCCTTCTTGAATCTCCTATTAAATAAGCTATATGTGTCGCAATGTCCATATTATAATTTACTTATTTTTTAATTCCTTTGCTATCTTTATTGCTAAATATATAAAAGTAGCACAACCTACTGCGATACTAACTAATTCTGGAATCATATCTATACAACCTATCCAACATCCACCCATTCCACAACTAACTGTTTTTAGTGTATCTACCATTTGATGCTCTTCTCCTTTTCTTAGGTTTCTTTTTAGCAATAGCTTTTACTGCTTTTTTAGGTCTATCAAATACTGAAGACACCATATCATAGGCATCCTTTCCTATTTCTCTAAATAATTCGTTTACTTCTTGTACTATATCTCTCATAATTAACCTCTATAAGCTATTATAGCTCCAGTTGCACCTGTTACTGTTAATGATGTCCATCTTCCATAAATAGTTGCCCCTACTGGAAATTGGCCATCTGTGACAGTATCCCATATATTAGTATCAGCAGAAGTTAATGTCACTTGTGCCATGCCATTTTCTCCAGCAGAGTCACCTGCATCATCATCTCCTTGAAGTACTGTAAAAGCTATATATGGACCATTAGATATGGTTGCAGTACCTGTTGTATAGTCATAACCAGCTTGACCTAATTGTAGATTTACTCCTTCTTGAACTGTGTATTTTTTATTTCCGTTTGCCATAGTTTATCCTCCTTTTGAGTTATACTTTAAGGTCTTTGGTGAGACCGTGAATGTAATATTCAAGTGTTGCCCCACCCAACCACAGGGAGGGAAGCTCTCGTGGTCAGGCGGGACTATTTACTTTACTATGTTGCTAAACTACCAGCATTGTAGAAAGCAGAACCATTGCAAAATACATTTACATAATCATTAGCAGCAGTCATTGCAATCGAATTGACTGTTGAATTACCGCTAATATTTATAAATGTAGCATGCCAACCAGCTCCTGCATCTGCAGCACTAGGAAGTGTAACATTAAAGGTTCCTGTTAGGAAGAAGACTTTACCACTATCATCAACTTTAGCTGTGTAAGCTTCAGTTAAAGAAACAGCAAAATCACTACTCCATCCTGCATTAGAACCATGTATTACTGGATTAGCCATCATCTACCTCCTTAAAGCATGAAGTCAGCAGTTTTTCTAAACACTGCAACTGCTTTGAACTTAGCATTAGTCATTGTAGTCATAGCACCTGTATTAGGTATTAAGCTTGCATGCAATGTCCTTGCTGAGCCAGATGTATTTACAAGTGATGCTGCTATAGTAAATGCCTCATTAGCATAGCCATGAGAAACATATTTATACTCATCAGCAGCAGCTCCTTGACCACCTATCATAACTGGGATAGGTAGACTTGTAGGCAATGTTACACTTGCACCTGCATTATCATATATTGCAGCTTCATCAATATATTGACCACCTTTAGCAGTAGAACCTAAATCGAAATCTAGGTCATTACTAGCATGTGTAGTCCATACACCATCTAAAACAACATATAGTTCCCAGAGGACACTATTATCAGGTTGAGATATTTCAACTGTACCACCAGTACCAGCAGTAACAACAACATTAGCAGACCAGTCAGAATCAACTACTACACTTTTATGTATATTAGCTTCGTTAGCTGCAATCTGAGCATCATCGTCATACTTATTTTGTCCGTACATTGGATTCGCCATTAGTTAACCTCCTTAGGACCAGATAGCATGGCATTCAGGCATTTGCCATTCCATACCAGCTTCTGTTAAGATTTGGTCTACTCGTCTGTCGACCCCAGAGTTCTCAAGTGTTTGCACACCTACATAGACTGATGTATCCCTATTTAGACCATTTCCAACTAGAGGTCTATAGGAACAATAATTCATACCAACAGCAAGTATCTTGATGTGAGTACCATCTAAGTGTATATTTCTAGCGATATTCATATCACCGTATACAGTAGAGATAGTAGAAATATCAACACCAAATACTTTCTTCTTTCCTGTCATAGCCATATCTGACCTTAAGTTTGAAGATGACTCAAGATTGTTCTTGAAGTATCCACTTAATTTATGTAGCCAGTTATATGTAGCTGTGTCACAGAAATAAAGATTGGCTTTTGAGGTATTATATCTTGGGTCTAGATAAGAACACATATCCTCTAAGAAATCATCTTGAGTTTTTGTAGCCAAATCTAAATTAAATACATTACCATAGTTTTGAACGAAATCAACAGCACCTTGAGTGTATGTAATTCCATTAGCATCTTCATACTGAGAACCAAACAATAAGGACTGTTCAATGTCCCATTTATGTTCAATTAGTTTTTCTTTCCAGATTCTAGCCCACTCATTTCCTTCATACTTTAGTACAGTGGCTCTAGCTGTATTAGTCATTGCCATTGCAGTTTTCCAGATTTGAGTTTGTCCATAACCTGTACTGAAAGGCTGGTCTTTCCATGTTTCAGGATAACCAGTTCCTTCACCAAAAGCTGAACCAACAACATAACATCTTTTTCTTTCAAGAGATGAATGTATTACTTCACTATGAACATCAGCTTCTGCAGTATCAGCAGCAGCGAAAGAACAGAAGTCATAAGCAGCACCTGCAGCTTTTCCTTTTACTATTTCAGTACCAAGAACAACATATTCACCAGAATCAGTTACTGATGTAACTCTAGCTACTATAAAATCAGTTTGAGTTCCTGGGACACCATCAGCACCCATGTTGAACTTAACTAGATTTCCTGGTAGGAAGAAGTTAGGTTTAGTACCAGTAGCACCAACATCTATCTTTTGTGATTTACTGTTTTGATTATAAATATTCTGGATATTTCCAGCAGATAGATAGTCTGTACCCATCTTGAAGAAATATGTTGAACCAGCTGTAATAGTTCCATCTGCTGCACTAGCACCTGTTAATGAACAAGATGAACCAGTACCATGAGCTACTACATAAGCATATCTTTTGTGCCATGAACCTCTTCGTTCAGTAAATTTGAACTTAGGGTCATCGCAGGGTTTTTTTGACACCTTAGAAACGAAACGAAAAAACGGGTCTTGTGCAATATTTAGTTCGGAAACTCTAGAACCAAAATTGTACTTTCTCCGCAAATCTCCCGTGCTTAAATCGGGACCGTATCTATGCTGACCTGTAGCTGCTCCACTCGAGGAAGCTGGGTCTGCACCAGGCGACAAATTCGATAATTGAAAATTATCAGCCATTTGTAATCTCCTTTGCGATTATGAGACTACTTAGCTAGAAAAGTTCTGAAAGTCCTCCGTCAGCATCTGCTAGCTTGTCAAATATACTGTCATCAGCAGACTTGACTGGCTTAGGTGCACTATTAGTTCCACCTTGAGATGTAGGAATACTTCTAGCCTCTTGCATCTGGCCAAGCATCTCGTTTTTGGTAGAATTAGCTACATTTTGTGCAACTGTATCACGGTTTAAGAGATAATACATATCTTCATAAGTAAATTTTCTGTCCTTAGCACTAGTGACCATTTCTTTAAATTGTTCTTCAGACATATTATGCTTTTGCATAAAATCCTTCGCTTCAGCAAAGTTCTGAGTAACTCTGGTTTTTTGTGCAACTTCAGCTTTTTCTTTAGCCAATATATTATTAACCCTTTTTTGTACCGTAGAATCTACCATTTGATTAAGTACTTTTGCAGATTCGGAATTTACATCCGTCACTGCTTCATGTCCATCAAATACAAAATCCTCTGAAAGATTCAATTGATTTTGAACTGATGTAGGTGTTTGACCACCATTCTGGAGGTAGTTTCGAATAGTATCTACAAGACCACTATCTCGTTTCATGAAGTTCACTAAAGGCTTAACTCCCTGAAGCTCTTTGAGCTCAGTATTTAATCTTTGTGCTTCACGACTGGAATCTCTATACCTCTTTTCCCAGTCAGTACCATCTGTTACTACAGGGTCAGCTTGTGGCTGAGTTGTCTGTTCTACTTCTGGTTCTCTTGTTGCTTGAACTTCCCCTTGAGGTTCTACTTCGTCAGTTACGACTCCATTAACCTCATTATCCAAAGCATTAAAGAACGAATCACCAGAGCCAAATACACCATCTTCTGCCTGAGCATCAGTTGGCATTGGGTTACCAGTATTCTCTTCTATCATTTTTTTCTCCCTTTGCTAATTATTAATTTAACTTATTTATCTTCAATAGGCAAGAGATTTAATAAATTTTCTATTTTATCTTTACTTTCTCTTAAATAGTCATTACTCTCTTGTCTAATTTTATTTTGCAATACCTTGGTTTCATTTCTTTCAATAGTTTGTGCAGCTTTTGTTTCTTCTTTCTTTTTATTGATTTCCATTTCACCTTGCATAATCTTACCTTTAATACCAGCTTGAACAAGTTGTCTTTCAAGAGTTTCAATTGTTCCTTCTTTATCTTGCATTCCACTCTTAAGATTTTCAATCTGTTGTGTAAGTTGTGAGTACAATGATTTCCTTGCAGCAATCTTATCTTTCTGCTTAATATCAGTCTCTGCTAATACTGCAATATCATCAACTACTCCCATTTTCATTAATTCTTTTAATTCTGCTAAGTATGCCCATCTATTGATTGGTAATGTAGAACCACCAACTATTCTCACATCAAATCTAGATGCACTATAATCCATATATTTCCCAATAGCTTCTCCCATATCATTATACATTGGAATATTAATTTCTATCTGCTTTTCTTCAGCTATAGAATTTGGTTGTACTATTCTAAATATTTTATGAGCTTTATATATTGATTGAGAATATTGTTTTACAACTTCCCCTACTTTTCTTAATGCAGGTTCAACTGCATGCTTCAACCAATATTTGACTCTACGAGTTCCATATTCATCTTGAGCTAACATTCCCTTGTAAGGCATATCCTTAGTTTGGCTAGTATCTCCTTGCATTGAAGAATAAATACCAGCTAAATATTCCATATCTTGTTTTCCTTCTCCTGATATTCCAAAGAAAGCATTAGGTAATTGAAAAGGCATTACAGGAGTAGGAGCATTAAATCCAGTTCTAAGTGGCAATAAAGCTCCTGGTGCTGATGCATATTTCTCCCAATGTTCAGTATCTATAGAACCTTCCTCATACATCCATCTAAGAGAAGAACCTAATGATGCATTATGTACCATAAGCTGATGAACCTTATTCAGTTCTTGTTGCTTGCCTATGAGTGGGGATACAGCACTTATTGGATACGGAGTGCCAGTCCATTTGTAGTGAAAAGGAACCAAGGGATAATCCTTGATTTTTGAAGGTAAGTACTTTTCATAAATGCTAACATCCCCAACTACACAGGTTTTTTTAATTCTTGTATCATAAAATTGAACAGTATCAATTATTAATTCAGCAAACTTTTTATCTTTTGAAAGTATGTCAAACTCTTTCTTAGTAATAACTTTATTATCTGTAACAGATGCTCTCTTCTGTAGTTCACTAGTAAATTGAGCTTCAGCCATTTCCAATTCTTGTTTCTGTTGAGCTTTTAATTTTTCTAATTCAAGAGACATTCTCTCAGGCAACATTTGTTTTTGCTGAACTGCTTGTTGCATACCTAATTGTTTTTCTTTAAAAATCACTGCATGCTCTTTTTGCATTTCAAGTAATCTTACCTTTACTTGCTTTCTTATTTGTCGTATTACATTCATATCAGGAGGTATTCTATAGAACATATTTACATATAACATTTGCTCTCTTTCAAATAGCTCGTAATATTCTATTAAATCTTTCTTACCTGAATCCTCTTCTTCTAATATATCATTAGTAGCTTCATCTAATATATCTTTACGACTAAAATCTTTCTGAGTTTCATCGAATACTTTTTCAGTATAATTGTATGAACTATTATCTGAAGAATTAGCCTTTTTAATTTTATTTTTAAATTCTGGATAAATATTCATTAAATGAATCCTAGGCAATATCTTTCTAATCATTATATATGCAGCATCTTCAAATAATAAACTTCTAGACTTAGGGTCTATAAAAACATCAAATGGGTCAGGTTGTTGTATAGTAACTTCGCCCATTCCTTGGTCAGCATTAGGGTTTACATCTACTAATAAATATCCCATTGACTTAGTAACAGCATCATTGATTGCATTAGATAGTAATGATTGCCCATTTGCATGATACCAAATATAGTCAGCTACATCTGCAAATACTGCAGCTACATCAGTATCACTTCCTTCTACACCTACTGCTTGCCACCTAGGTTTATTTGCAGTCGCATAAAAGTTAAGCATTTCAACAACAGGAATAATTCTATTGATTGTAAATGTAGGCATACCTTGTTCTTCTAACAATGCTTTATCATCAGCAGACAATTGATTGTCATGTGCAAAATCACATCCTTTTTGATTGATAAATTCCCATTGTTGCCTATTACCACTATTTACATTATCAAATATCTCTCTTACTCTGAGAGCTTTCTTATCTTGTCTTTTAGCCATTAGTCATCTTCCTTCTCTTTGCAATCATCCCATGCTGATAAATCCAGCATAGGAAGGGGTTTCTCAATTTCGTAGTCCTTGAGTTTATCATTTTGTATAGCCTTTTTCCGCCCACCTTTAACATAAGGTTTTCCATCAGCACATCCAACATCATAGACAAAAAAGATAGTTTTGAATATACCAACTCTAACTACCCTTGCTGGCTTTTCGTTTAGATGCACAACATCGTCTGTGTTTAGGTCGTTCCCTAGAAATATTTTGAGTGATTCTAGGATACCTTCCAGAGTCGACCGAAACATCATAACGGAAAATGCGGCTAGTGCCATCCAACCCCACTTGCCAATAAAATAACTGACTTGCTGTTGTAGTTGTTCTTCCATTACTTTCCATTTCGCTTCCCTCTTCCCTTAAAACAAAGGCTTCTCTAACATCAAATTGAAGACTTTATTCTCTGATTTAATTTGCTTTATTCCTCCTACTGCAGGAGTAACAGGCAAATTAGGTTTTATAAATTTTTCAAATAAAGCTTTATTCCTCCCTAGCTCTTTTCCCCCTAAATATCTTTTATGCTCAGCTGCAACTGTAACCCAATCTCCATCCTTCAATGCTTGCATTAACTTAGGATATCCTCTTATACTACCTAAGTTATATTGAAAATCTGTTATAATTGCTTTAGCATCAGCTGGTAATGCATCATATGTGCTAAAATCAGTTGTGTAATTACCACCATCTAAAGTAGCTCCACTTATTGATGTCCAATTACTAAATGATTGTCTTCCAGATTTATATGCAGAATGTAAATCTGATTGTAATGTACTATCAGACCATGCTATATATTCTTGATGAGAAAGATTTGAAATCTGATTACCTAAATTTCCAGTAGCATCTTTATGCCCATATCCATAAGTAAAAAATCCTTTACCTTCTACATCTACTCCACTTTGAGAATGTAAACTCTCCTCTTGTTTAATAAATGGAATCATATTATTTAGCCACTTCATATTATGCGACCACCCAACTTTTTGGTCTTGGCTTGTATTTAAAATGCTTTCCTCCTGACTCTCTAATGCCAATAGGAGGCTGAGCAAACTTACAAGCATAAGCCAATGCATCGATGGTATCATCGTGACCCATCCTTGGACCAAAAGTAATAATCTCATGATGTAAATCATACATCTCCTTCTTTATATGCATTTGTCCAACTGCAAATCTTTGAGCTAATATTTCTTGTATTCTATCTCTTTTAGACATTCTAGTTCCAGGCTTCTCCTCCTTAAACTTAATTCCAAAATCATTCCTCCTCAACATCTCTGACCTTAAACATTGAAATACTGGTCTTGACATAGTAGTATCCTCTATAACAAACATAGTAGGATGATACCTTTTTTCAAGTTCAAACATATAATCTACAACACCTTTTTTTGAATCTCCAGGAATACCTAATACAGGTATACCTCTTTTTCTAATATATTCTAAGACATAAACTTTATTAAATTCATCTACTCCAATAACTATTAAAACACTATAATCACTATCCCTTCTAATAACATCAGTAGCACAATCAACTCCTACAAATATATTAACTGGAGTAGGATGGTCAGAATCCTTTAGAAGATACCCAATACCAGCATCTTCATCATACATAAATCCACCTTCCCAATAATTAATATGGTCTCTGTTAAATACAGAGTCTTCCTCACTCTGAACTTCCATCATATACTCTTGATAGAATTTATGAGGTTGACCTGAGTCTGCATAGAACTTCTTCTTTCTATCTAACTCTTTCAAACCAAACCAACTATCCCAAAGAGCATCTCCCTTTTCTGTAATAGCTTTATGTAATACTACATCCCAGCTGAACTTCTTTTTCTCCTTAACAGATTTCTGATAATTGACAATAAGGTTATTAATAAAACTATCAAAATGAACAGGAGTCCCATTAATACGGAGCCTACCAGTATGAGGCTCAAGTGCAGGAAAGACAACAGCTGTGATAAGATTGGAATTTTTTGCACGAGCTTCAGGGGTGATGGTATTGTTCTCATCTTCAAAGTCGTCGAGAACGATGAGGTCATACCTCTTATGTAGTTTCGCACCACCTCTAATCCCTGAGATATTCGATTTCGAAATGAGTTTACACCCATTGGCAAACTCTATGTCTGTTTCTGTCCATTTCTTCCCCTTTAAATCTCCAAAATAATATTTTATTTTTTCATTTGTTTCTATGTGAGTCTTCACATAATCCATATTACCTGTAGCTAATTTAGCTGTAGCTGATACCCATCCATAAAACAAAGGTTCATCTACATCTGATAAACCCCATTCTTTTTCAACTCCGTTAAAACAAAATGCTTTTAATATATCACACTTAGTTAGAACAGTTTTCCCATGACCTCTAGGCATAATAACAGCTAATTGTTTTATATCTTTATTATCAACCTTATCTGCTATTTCATAATGAAACCAAGGAGTTTCACTTCTCAAGTAATCCTGTGGAAGGAATAACTTCCCAAATGCTATCATATCATTGAAAGCTGTTTTTAAAGCCTCCTCTTCTTTAGATACATTATGAAAATTAACATTAGCCATTAAAAATCCCAAGTATATTTTAGTGAATATCCAGGAGTGTCTTTCTTATATTCATTCTTCCCTGTCATCGGGTTCTTAGCCCCTACCTTTTTCATAGGAG
>VTLG01015365.1_pt1 | contig 12271 bp, 8 predicted proteins | sample 4694571 | NCBI WGS metagenome assembly VTLG01 (sample SAMN12604809, study PRJNA352737) | marine metagenome | biome: ENVO:00000447; feature: ENVO:00000209|ENVO:00000569|ENVO:01000036; material: ENVO:00002151; isolation source: viral sequences binned using virsorter ... | reverse complement strand
AAGGTACTGTAAATGTAGATACTGCTGAAGAAGCAATAATAAGATTAAAAGAAAATGGTTATGCAACAGACTCAGACTACGTTAAGCTAGTGACAGATGTTCTTAATGACGCAAGAAGAGAACCTAAATTATTTTAAATAATGGACTCAAATCTACAAAACAATCAAATAATTCCAGAAGAAGCGAAGCCTGATATAAATGTAGTCGAACCAGAACCAACAATAGTAAAAGAAGTAAATACAAAAGCACCAGAAAAAGAAGAATTTAATTTAGTAAAAGAACTAAAAAAACCTCTTATTAATAATGAACAACTTTTTAATAATCTTATTGATAAAACAACTGATGGATCAGGATTAAATAATTTTCTTATAGAACAGAGAGATGCTTACTTACAGCGAGAAGAAAAAGCAAAAGTAAATCAAAAAGCATTTAGGGCAGAACAAGAAAACCTTGCAGAAACCCCTGCTGCTTCTATATTTAGAGGTCTTATTAATGGTAGGCTGCAATCTTTCAACGAACTATTTGAACTAGGAGATGATACATTAAGAACTATTTTAGGTAAAGATTTAAAAGGTAACTTTGATTTAATTGATTTAAAAGAACTAGGTACTGAAATCGAAGGAGATCAAGAAAATCCATTTTATTTTATTCCTAAAGCTATAACACAATATGTCGTACCAACAGCTATGTTGCGTAACAGACTAAAAGTTTTAGGTCTTAAAAGATTTCAAGGTATAGCTGCTGCTGGTATTGTTGATTTTGCTTTAACAGATCCATACGAAGATAATGCTTTTAATTTGTTTTCAGAAGGTTTAAGTAGTGATATGGTCAACAATATGGTGGAGTATTTAAAATCTACACCAGTAGATACAGCTTTTAAATTAAAGACAGGTGTAGGTGTAGAGAAATTTGTAGATGCAACTAAAACTGTTTCTGATTTTATGGCAACACCAGATAGACCAGAGGATAATATAGTTTCAGCCCAAGATAAATATTTTCTAAGAATAAAAAATGGCATACACGCTTTTTTGTTTGACAGATTTGCAACTACAACATTAAGAGCAGGGGGAGAAGGTATAGATGCTGCGAAAAAAATAGCTAAGAATACAGGTATAGGAGAAAAACTATCTACTACAGCTAAAGATGTAACTGGTTTGTTTGGACAAAAGTTAGATGATGTAACTGCTTTTATTGTTGATACTTTCAAAGATATAAAAAATGATCCAAAGAGAAAAGCAATACTTTTAAAAAGACTATTAAACTATCAGAAAGCTACAAACGCTGATGTCATAGCTGATGAAAAAGCTATGAATGAAATGGAGTTTATAAATATTCTTAAGAAGTTTAAGAAAACTGAATTAGTAAAAAAGAAACAAAAAGCTAAACAAAAGAAATTAGAAAAAATTGTAGGTAGTAAAAAACAAAAATCAATTACTCCTTTAGATTCTGATGGAGATATTATTGATCCGTTTGGATATAAAAGAACATTCTTTGCTGGTCAATTCAAAACACATGGAGATGTTATTGATTTTCTTAACGCAAGGACAAAACAAATAATAGATGAAGCAAAAGCTGGTGGTGTTAACAAAACAAAAGGAACTGTTTTTAAACCGCCAAGAAGAAATACACTAGCTAAACTTGCAGCGAAAGCAGAAACACAACTTCCTTTCGATACAATAAATGCTTTGTCAGATATTACAGAAGTTTTATATGAAAAAAATCTACCAGCTACTTTAATTGCAGCAAAACAATTAATGTTTGAAAGCACTCAAGCTATAATGAGATATACAGATGCTATAGATGTAGCTGCTGCAACAGGTAATAAAAATTTAGTAAAAAAACTTTTAACAGAATATAAACAAGAGCAAATATTTAATGACTCATTAATTAACTTAAAAAGACCTGTTGATAGTGTTTTAGGTTTAAGTTTAAGAACTTTAAAAGAAAAGCCATTAATACCAAAAGCTGATAGAGGAAAAGGTATAGAAGCTTATTTAAAGTATGGAGATAAAGTTAAACAGGTAAGTGTAGAAGCAAAAGACGTAACAAAAAAAGTAGATGAATTTATATCGCCTATTACAAAATACAAAGTAGATGATCTTATAAAAATGGCAGAAGATGGAGATTTTAGAACTCTTAGACCAATAATTAGAAAAATAAATCTAGCTGCTTCAAACCCAGAAGCTTTCCAAAACTTAGTAAAAAATGGTTACAGACAAGGATTTTTTCAAATTACAAATGAAGTATTTATCAATTCAATCTTATCTAGTCCAGTAACACACCAAGTCAATATGCTTGCTACTGGTCTTAATTCTTTATCAAGACCTTTAACTTTAGCTCTTGGAGCAAAAGATGGCATAACAAGACAAAGAGCTGTTAAAGAAACTATCTATGCTTTACAAGCTATAAGCGATTCTTTAGCTCTAGCAAAAAAATCTTTTCGATATGACACAAACATATTAGATAGAGGATCACAGATAGTTGATTTTGAAAGAACAAGCTTAGAAGGAAGAAATGGAATTATAAGATTTATTGGGGCAATGTATAGATTGCCAAGTAGATTTCTTATGGCAGAAGATGAATTTTTTAAACAGCTAAACTTTAGAGCTTTTGCTAAAGCAGAAATATGGGAAGAAGGCACAAGGGCAGGGAAAACAGGTGTGCAGCTACAAAAGTTTATGGATAGAAGATTTAAACAAATAACTGATCTAGTAATGAACGAAAGTAAAACAGGTAAATATAGTGAGAAAACTTTAGATTTATATAGACGAGCTAGACAATTTTCAGCACAATCAACATTTACAGAACAACTAGCAGAAGGAAGTCTTACTAAAGGTATTCAAACTATTGTTAATGAACACCCATTGTTAAGACAAGTTTTACCTTTTATAAGAACACCAGCAAACATAATAAAACAAACTGCACAGATGACCCCTTTTCTAAAAGAAGCGGAAAATATACCTGTGTTAGGTAATGCTTTAAAAAATATGAAATTTTATCAAGAACACGTTGCAGAACTAACAAGTGATAATTTAGCAGTAGCAGCTAGAGCTAGAGGTAAAGCAGTAGTTGGAGGTATTTTATGGGCTTCTGCTGGTACGTTAGCTATGGCTGGTAACAATCCCAATGCTGGTGTAGCTATAACTGGTGGTGGTTCTCCTAACTATAAAATCAACAAACAACTAATGGACACAGGTTGGCAGCCTTATAGTTTTAGATTTTTAATAAGCGAAAAAGAAAGTGAAAAATATGCTAAAACAGGCAAAGCTTATGAAGTAATAAATATAGACCAAGATACAAAATATGTCAGAGGTGCAGATGGCAAACTTAAATACAAATATATGAGTTATAAAAGGCTTGACCCTTGGGCTAATTTCTTTTCACTAGCTGCTGATATTACACAATTAAGAGGTTTTTTAGATCCAGAAGATACTAACAGCGACCAACTTGTAGATGTAGCAAAAGTAGCTTTAGCAAGAAATTTAGTAGAAAAATCATACTTACAAGGCATAACTGAAGTCGTAGAAATGTTTGACAGGCCTGATGGTTTGCAAAGATTTTTAGCAAGAAGATTAGCTGCTGTTACAAATCCATATTCTGCCCTTGGTAGAGATCTAAAGAAAGCTATGAATACATATTCAAGTTTTTCAGATGGTAATGTACTTATGGATAAAACAGCGTATGGAAATGCAAACCCTTTATTTTCAGTAAGAAGATATTTTAATGAATTAGCTGCAACATCTCCTTACTACAATGCTGAACTTATACCAGAACAAAACTGGATTACAGGTCAATACAGAACATACCCTGTAGGCTTTGGAAAACATAACTGGAATGTATTACTTGATGGCTGGTCAACAGATACCCAAACAATAAACGACCCTGTTTTAAGTGTTATTGCAGATACTAATAGAGAATTTAAACCACCAAAGAAAACCTTATTAAAAGGTGCATATAAATTAAATGCAAATGAATATGCTCAACTTGTGTATTTAACAGCATCAACAAAAATAGGTGGTAAAAGATTATACGACAGACTATTAGAAGTTATAAATAAACCAAATATGCAAAGAAACATAAAAATTATAAGAGGAGATTTTGTATCAACAGTAAATGAAGAAGTTGCCATAAAAGCACAGGGAGATGCTAGAGATGAATTAGTGCAAGCATTAAATAGAGAAATGTCTATATATAAAGAAAAGGCAAGAGAAATTTTAAAAACTGAATACATTGACCAAAACAAAAGAAATGAAATAGAGACAATAGATTCTGATGCTGATAAACTTAGAAAAGGAGTTACATTAGACAACCTTCCACAAGTACCTTTTTAAATCATGGCTACTAATACAAGCACAACTTCTACTACCCATACAGGTAATGGAAGTACTAATAACTTTTCTATATCTTTTCCATTCTTAGCTAATGCAGAAGTAGATGTAACAGTAGCAGGGGTTTTAAAAACATTAGATACTCACTATACAATTAGCGGATCAACTATAACTTTTACTTCTGGCAACACCCCTGCTAATGGTGCTGCTATAAGGTTTCAAAGAGATACAAATATAAGTGCAAAGAAAGTAGATTTCCAAGATGGTAGTGTTTTAACAGAAACAGATTTAGATACAAACAGCGATCAGGTATTATTTGCTCAACAAGAAATTACAGATAAATTAGGTGGTATTGAAGAAAATGCTACACAAGATCAGACAGCAGCAGAGATCAGAACTTTAGTAGAGAGTGCAACTGATAGTAATGTCTTTACTGACGCAGATCACAGTAAATTAAATGCGATTGAAGCTAACGCAACTCAAGATCAAACTGCTTCTGAGATAAGAACATTAGTAGAAAGTGCTAGTGATAGTAACGTATTTACAGATGCAGACCATAATAAACTTAACGCAATAGAAGCAAATGCGACTCAAGACCAGACAGCAGCAGAAATAAGAACACTTGTAGAGTCAGCTTCAGACTCTAATGTATTTACAGATGATGACCATACAAAACTAGGTAATGCTGTAACCCTTACAGATACACAAACACTTACTAATAAAACATTAACAAGTCCTGTTATAAATGATTTAAGTGGTAGTGGTGTAGTTACTTCTGGTACTTCTGCTAGTGATAATAAAGTTTATTCAGCTAAACGTGCAGGGGAAATATTTTACGGAAAAGATACTGTAGAAGAAATACAGTCAGGGGAAACTTGGAGTAGTGCTGATGATAAGGTTGCTACAACTGCTGCTATAGACGCAAGAATTATAGATTTAGTAGATGAAGTTGGTGGCTTTGTACCAATAGCAAGTGAGACAGTTTTTCCTAATGCAAACCCTGATATAAATAATGATGCTGGAACTCTTATAAGTATTAAAGAGATTGGTAGTAGTAGAACACCATCAAGCGGTACTGTAACTATTGCAAATGGAAATGCTGCAAACAACGCAACAATTACTATTACAGGTTGTGGGTCAACAGTTTTAGCTGCTGGATTTGGAGCAATAGTAGAAACTACAAGTACGTTACATACATATACATTTCATAGGCTTACACCAAAAGCAACTGAAATAACTTCTGTAGCTGGCAATGCAACTAATATTAATACAGTTGCCAATGCAATTTCTAATGTTAATGCTGTTGGTACAAATATATCTAATGTCAACTCTGTAGCTGGCAATGCAACCAACATTAATAGTGCAGTATCAAACGCAACTAACATTAATACTGTTGCTACAAACTCAAGCAATATCAATACAGTAGCTGGTAATAATGCAAATATAAGTACAGTAGCTGGTAATAACTCAAATATAAGCACAGTCGCTGGTATAAGCGGAAACGTAACTACTGTTGCAAACAATAATGCAAATGTTAGTACAGTCGCTGGAAAAGCTACAGAGATAGGAAGATTAGGTACAACAGATGCTGTAGCTGATATGGCTTTATTAGGTACAACAGATGTTGTAGCTGACATGAACACATTAGGTACAACATCTAATGTCAACAATATGACGACACTAGCTGATATATCTAGCAATATTACAACTGTTGCTGGTATATCTTCTAATGTAACTACAGTTGCAACAAACAATTCTAATGTTAATGCTGTAGCTGGTAATGCAACTAATATTAATACTGTTGCTGGATCTATAACCAACGTAAATAATGTTGGTGGTTCTATAGCTAACGTCAATGAAGTTGCTAATAATTTAGGAACTGTAAATAATTTTGGTTCAAGATATCGTACTGGTGCAAACAACCCTACAACCAGCTTAGATACAGGAGATTTATTTTTTAACACAACTTCTAATGAACTAAAAGTATATAACGGTAGTATCTGGCAAAATGGTGTTACAGCAACAGGTAACTTAGCAAGTTTAGGAAATAATACATTTACTGCTGACCAATTAATTAATAGTCTTACTGTTGGCAGGGGTGGTAGTAATAACACCAATAATACTGCTTTAGGTGTTAATGCTTTACAGACTACAGATAATAATGCTTACAACTGTACTGCTGTTGGTAGAGATGCTTTAGGCTCTGCAAATTTAAGTGCCAGAGAAAATACTGCTGTTGGTCAAAGAGCTATGCGTCTTAACGAAACCGCTAGATATAACGTAGCTGTTGGTTTCAAAGCATTAGACAATATGACAGCTGGTGGTAATAATGTTGCCATTGGTAATGACTGTTTAGAAAGTCTCACTTTAGGTACTGGCAACGTAGCTATTGGTGCTGGTACTGCTTCTAACGTAACTACAGGTAATAATAATGTTTTAATTAAAGGAGGTCAAGGTATAACAACTGCTAGTGGTATTGTTGCGATTGGTGCTAGTACTTGTGCGAGTGCTTCTAATAATAACAATATTGGTATTGGTAGTTCGGTTCTTTCTGATGGAACTTTTTCAGGCAGTTACAATATTGGATTAGGGTGGAACGCTGCACAAAATAATTCTTCTGGATCTTACAACATTGCAATGGGTCGTGATGCTATGCAGGGTTCATTCACTGCTGGTGAAGAGATTACAGGAAGCCATAATACAGCGATTGGTTATCATGCCCTAGAAAATTTAAAAGATGGAACGCACAACATAGGGCTTGGTCAAAATGCTTTGCGTAACAATGTTAGTGGAGATTACAACTTTGCTGCTGGAAATACTGCACTAAACAATAATACTAGCGGAGATTACAATATAGCACTTGGTCAGCAAGCTAGTAATTCAAATACAACTGGTAGTCATAATATTTCAATAGGACTGCAAGCTGGTCAAAGAAATACTGAAAAAAATAACAATATCGCTATTGGAAAATATTCTCTTCAAAACTTTACTACAGGACAAGAAAATGTTGGTATAGGTCATAACACTTTAGTTGGTACTAACGGTTCTTCTACATCACAACAAAACGTTGCTGTTGGTAATAACGCATTACAACAAAGCACTTCTGGAAGTTACAACACTGCTGTAGGTAGGCAAGCTGCACAAAATACTAGGGAAGGTCAACAAAACGTAGCAGTTGGTTTAAGGGCTTTGGATACTAACCAAAGTGGTTCTTACAACACTGCTTTAGGTGTTACTGCGTTAGATGCTGTAGTTTCTGGAAGTAACAGCACAGCAGTTGGTTATCAAGCTTTGCAGTCTTACACAGGAAGTAGTGTAGTTGCAGTTGGATATAACGCTTACCGAGCAGCAACCAGTGGTAACAATGGTGTTGCAGTTGGAACAAGTGCTATGGCTGCTGTTACTACAGGTACATATAACACTGGTTTAGGTCACGGTGCGTTAGCAGCAGCTACAACTCAAACTGATAACACGGCAGTTGGAGCAAATGCTCTTGGATCATCAACTGGAACTGCTAATACTGCTGTTGGTTCTAGAGCATTAACAAAAGCAACTAACAGTTATAACACAGGTCTTGGTTATTTTGCTCTGCACGAAACTCTTAATGCAAATTTCAACACAGCAGTTGGGTATGAAGCGGGTAAAAATTTCACTACAGCAAGCGGAAATACTGCTCTTGGTTCTCGGGCTCTTAAGGGTTCAAGTTCAATCGGTCAATCTACAGGAGGAGATAACACTGCAGTCGGTAAGGGTACTTTACAAAATGTTACGTCAGGTAATACTAATACTGGTGTAGGTAGCGGTGCTTTAGGTAACCTTACAACTGCAACAGTAAACGTAGCTGTTGGATCAGGTGCTGCTGATGCTATAACTTCTGGATCTGAAAACGTAGCTATCGGTTATAACTCTTTTGGTAGTAACCAGACAGGTATACAAAGCGTAGCTGTTGGTGCTCATGCTTTAATGAGTGCAACAGGTAGTCACAATACTGCTGTAGGGTATGAAGCTTGTAGAGATTTAACAAGTGGTACTCACAACGTAGCTGTGGGTAAAGAAGCTTTACAAGATTGCCAAACAGGTGGTTCCAACATAGCGGTAGGTTATCGAGCTATGAGGATTAATAAAGCAAATGCTAATGTAGCTGTAGGAAATCAAGCTTTAGAACTTAATGATAGTGGAACTGATAACGTAGCTGTAGGTGCTTATGCTTTAGATGCAAATACCACTTCATCTGGTAACGTTGCTATAGGTAAAAGTGCTTTAGGTAATCAATCTACTTCAGTGGAGAACACTGCTGTTGGAAAAAATGCTTTAGCATCCTGTACTACTGGATTTGGAATTAACGTAGCTGTCGGTAAAGATGCTGCGTATAAAACCACCACTGGATCAAACAACGTTGCGGTTGGTTATAAAGCTTTGCATGAAAATCTTGTTAATGCTTTTAACGTTGCTATAGGTAAAGAAGCTTTATATAAAAACACACAAAATTCCAATGTAGCGGTTGGTTATCACGCTTTACACGAAAACACAACAGCATTACAACAAACTGCTGTAGGTACGCACGCTTTACAAAATGCTACTGGAGGTTCTAATAGTGCTTTAGGCTATCAATCTTTAAATGCCAACACTAGTGGAACAGTAAATATAGCGTTTGGTGCTAGTAGTATGTTATTTAATACAACTGGCATAAATAACTGTGGTCTTGGTGTTAATGCACTAAGACATTTTACTACCGCTTCATATAATACAGCTGTAGGTTCAGGTGCACTTTCTGGAGCTAGTGGTCAATCTACAGGTAGTAACAACACTGCTGTTGGTTATCTTGCAGCAAATGACATTACAACTGGTAGTAACAACACTGCTTTAGGTGTTAATGCTTTACAAGATCTTACTACTGGATTCCAAAACGTTGCTATTGGTAATAATGCTTTACAAAATACTAATGGTTATCATCAAGTAGCAATAGGTGACAATGCTCTAAATGCTACTGCTAGTGGTATTGGTTGGATAGCTATAGGTCATGATTGTGCTAAGAATTTAACTTCTGGAAACCATAACGTATTCATAGGTAATGAAGCTGGTCTTAGTTCAACAAGTCACACAGATGGTGTGATGATTGGTCATGGTGCTGGTAAAGATGCAACTACAGCAACCCAGACAACTATATGTGGCTCTCATGCTTTAACCAATCTTACTACTGGGGCTAAAAACGTAGCTGTTGGTTGGGCTGCGTTAGCCAGTATTACAAGTGGTTTTGCAAACACAGCTGTAGGTGCGTTAGCTGGTAATGCTTGTACTGGAACTAATAACGTATTTATTGGAGAAGATGCTGCTGATAATGCTACCACTGGTAATAATAATATTGTTATTGGTTCTAATGCAGATTTAACAACAGCAACATCAAGTGGTCATATAGTTTTAGGAACTACTAGCAACAGTGATTTACGTTGTAATGACGATTCTATATCTGCTTTATCAGATGCAAGAGATAAGACAGATGTAGTTGATTTACCCGCTGGTTTAACATTCTTAAATTCCTTAAGACCTGTAAAATTCAAATGGGCGACAAGAGATGGAAACGTTAAAGATGGTAAAACAAGTGCTGGTTTCTTAGCTCAAGATTTACAAGTTGCACAAAAAGATAACGAATATCTAAATCTAGTTATGGACGACAATCCAGATAAATTAGAAGCAAAATACGGAAAACTTATACCAGCTTTAGTAAAAGCTATACAGGAGTTATCCGTAAAAGTCAAAGCCCTCGAAGCAGGGTAAACTGTAAACAACTTACTTTTTTATTATGGAAGAAAAAACAGCCGAAGAAGTAGCACAAATTTTTAAAGCTGCTGGCGATAGCGTTACGCTAATTAATGGTGAAAAACCAGAATGGGAAACTGATGACGAGTGGAAAGACACTGTCAAAAGGAATGTAGAGCATCTTGAGATTATCAAGGCTTACAAAAAATTAGATGAAACAACATCTATCTGGACAACCGAAGATTTTACAGCTATTGACAAAGCTATTGTTGATGGTAAAAAAGTTTATTCCTAATTTCTTATTATGACTATTGAAGAACTACAACAAAGGTTACAACAATTAAACCTTGAAAGAAGTCAGTTAGAGATTTCTTTTAATCAAATTACTGGTGCAATGTTAGAAGTTGAACGTCAAATTGTTGAAGAACAAAAGAAACTTGAACCAGAAAAAAAAGAGGAAGAAGTTAATGCTTAAAGGAAATCAAAAAAAAATTGACATCAATAAAGATGGCAAGATTAGTAAAAAAGATTTCTTACTGCTTAAATTAGCAAAAGCAAAAAAGAAAAAGAATGGAAATAAATCTGCCTGATTTACCAGATACAGATTATATTCTCGTTCCACCTAGAACAATTTTTTATCCCCCGATAGTGGAAGAACCTTATCTAGATCCTCTACTTCTTCCAAGTCTGGAACAGGTAGAGTCGGGTTTGGGAGGTCAGGAATCTTCTGCTGAAGAAGAAAAAGCATCTTCAAAGGAGGAAGTGTCAGGAACAACACCAGAGATAATACCGACAACCCTGCCAAACACCAAAGAAACTTTATCAAGTGAAGAAGCTATAGCTACATTTAATATACCTTTTTTTGGTGAAATGCCTATACCAGCACCAGAGGTTATAGCTTCTAGTGTTATAGCTGCTGGTACTGCGTCAGTTGTATCTGTAGCTGGTGGTATTGCTATGCAGTCAGTATTAGCTTTTATCAAGAAAACATTTAAGAAAATGTTTACTAAAGTTTTAAAGAAAGAAGTAGCTAATGTAAAGGAGAAAATGGCAGATAAAGAAAAGTAAGATATACTAAATATCAAGGCGGTGTACCTGACTGATCTCTCTTCTATTGACGAATAGCAGATGAACTCAGTAAACCTAAAGCACTTAGGTTTTATGAAACGAACACAAGTGGGAACTTGTCAAATTCGTAACTCCTCTACAGAGCGTTACTCGCCTTTAAATTTTTCTGGATTAGCTCGGACATAACTCCTAATATTTATTACGTCATTGCAGATATAAGCAAATTTAGATTTAGGATTAATCATATAACCAGCAGCGTGGAGTTGTGAACACTTTAAAACTCTCACTAATTGCTTATCATGGACTTGCTTGTCTAGTTCTTCTTTGGCTAGGTCTAGCTTTACTTTTGCTAGTTCAGAACACGTTTCATTATTAGTTCCAAGTGGGATCATAAAACTCATTTGAAATCCCCAACCTTCATTGATACTATACGTTTCACTCTCTGTATTTTCTGCATCATTACCTGTATAAAAAGGTGTAAATGCCATAGTAGGTTGACTGCATATTACGTTTCCAAACTGTAGCTTACCTGTCATTCCATTATTAACATTCATATTTTGATTGATAATACTAGAATTACCAATCGCATTAGGTTGAGCCTGTACGTTTGTATCGCCTTCAGCTCTAGCTTTATTACTGACTAAACACAGACAAGCTAGTAATAACGCTTGTAGTCGTAATCGTATCATTCTGTGTAATCTGTTCTGTTAATGCACTAGCAGCCCTTGTAGTCGTGCTTAAAGTCCATTCAGCAGTACTATCTGTTGGAGTGAATACTGCATCTGTAGCTGTAATTCCACCACTTGTATCTGAAGAAACAGTAATGTTTGTAGCTTCCCATGTGTTTAAAGCTGACCCATATTTTTCAGTAACAATACTGCGAGTTATTGTTTGTGTAGTATTTTCAGTTCTATTAGATGAACCTGTAGTCCAAGTTGGAACACTAGCTTGTGCTGTAATTGGAAAAGCTAAAAGCACTAATAAGAATAACTTTTTCATTTGATACCTACTTTATTATTTTTATTATCCACTATTTTAGGAGAATTGCCATTTTTCTTTTGACCAACGGAAATTCCATAAGAACCTAAAACACCACTAACTAAACCTGCGGTAAATGC
>VTLG01006622.1_pt1 | contig 12272 bp, 17 predicted proteins | sample 4694571 | NCBI WGS metagenome assembly VTLG01 (sample SAMN12604809, study PRJNA352737) | marine metagenome | biome: ENVO:00000447; feature: ENVO:00000209|ENVO:00000569|ENVO:01000036; material: ENVO:00002151; isolation source: viral sequences binned using virsorter ... | reverse complement strand
TTATTTTATTTTTAAATACTGGTTTTGTAAATTCCACTATTTTTTTCCACTTGTTTGCCGTTTGTTTATTATGAAATGGACCCCAAGAAGTCATACATTTATTTAGTGTAGCTGTTATTATATACATATTTTTTCTTTCTTTCCTTTCATACCCCCTATATAGGACTTTGCGTGAGTTTTGTCAAGTCACAATTATAGGATAATGTACGTCTACATTCTGTGGTTGAATTGAACGGATACACTCCATGTCGTAGGTCGTAGGGAAAAATCAACAAATCACCCACTTTGGTGTGCATTTTACATTGATTATAACTAAACATTCCACCACCATTACCATTAAATTCTAGTAATCCATTTGCAGGGTTTTCTTTTCTTGAATATTCTTCACCAAATGTATCTGGTAATTTTAAAATTAATACGGATGATAGACCTAAATTAGTATTTCCTGTGTGATGGTGCATTGGATTATATTCGTTAGCTTTCATTTCATTAACCCATGCAGATACTAAATTAATATTATACATTTCTTTACACTCTATTAAATATACTCTGAAACAATTTTCAAAATATCTTTTTACTTCTTTTGATAATAAATTATCTATTTTATGTTCGTCTTTTATTTTTCCTGCAAGGTACTGATTGTGTTCTTTTAAATCTTTTATGTTGTTTTGATATGTTAAATTAATTTTATCTACCATTTCCATAGGCATATTAAAATGTAAAACTCTTTGACCTAGATGTATTGTTTCAAATAATTTACTCATTTTCTTCCCTTTCTGCCCTTTCCTCTGTATTTACCCATTCTTTTTTCGTGTTTATTTCTTCTTTTTTTATGTCTTCCCGGTCTCTTTCTCGGTTTATCCCTTTTAGGTTTTGTAACTACACCAAACTTGGGTCTCTTAGCCATTCTTAGGTGAGTCGAATCTTATTTGCTTAGGATCATTTACATGTGGAATATATGAAATTTTGCCATTAATGTGTTGTTTTAAATCTGTTCCGCAAGTAATACATCTGTAATGATCTTGCGTAATAGACACCAACAACGTGGGACAAGTGCAAGTAGGGCATACTCCATTAACTATTTCAGTTTTTATGTTAATGTCTCCAAACATTAGTTACAATTATCTTTACTTAGATCCACGGGTATTTCTTTAGTAAACCAGAACCAAGATGAAAGTTTAGTTCCATCTTGAGTGTATGTGCATTTTTGCCCGATTGAGCAGGCGCTTAATGCAAATAATAGTGCCAGTACTAGATATAATTTTTTCATATTAATCTGCTAATGGATTTGAAGTAGATACTTTAATTTCTTCTATTTGAACTTTTAGTAATTCGATTTCTTTAGCATTAACTAAAGATTTAGTGTGGCTGTGTTCAACTGGATGTTCATGTGAAGTATCAACATTTTCTAATTTTGTAATTTTTTCTTCAAGAACTGCAACTATAGAATGATCCACTGCTTTAGATGCTTCTGTTAGCATATTAATTCTTTCATTAAGCTCACCATATTTTGCAAAGCCTCCCCCGATTGCAACGACGGCTGCTATAAGTGCAGCAATTCCTGCGAGTTGGTCTTTTATATTAAATTTTTTATCAGCCATTTCATTGTTTTGCCATTGGATGTTTAGATTTTTTCTTTTTAGAAAATTTCCCTTGGTCCTTACCTACTTTTTTTATACCTGCACTTAGTGCTCTTAATTCTTCTGGTACAATAGCTTTTTTAGCTTCTTCCACAAATGGTTCTACCACAGCTTTTGCTCCTAATAATATAGGACTTTTTCCTTTAATTTCTTTACCCATTTTTTAACATCTCCAATTCATATAAAAGCTTTTGCTTCTTAATATTTATTTCATTAAGTTTTCTAGCTTTGATTTCTATCTTATCATTTTGGGTATAACTTGCAAGACTAGTATTTGGGTATAATTGCCTATTATCAAAGATATTTAATTGGTCTAAATATATATCTTTTGGCTTATAAAATACTGTATTTTGATACATATCCAAAGACGCTTGTTCACTTGTCATAGCTTCCATTTTTATGATATTTTTAATAGCTAAATTTTTAGATATATCTTTAATATCTTTGTCAACCTTGTCCATTATTCTGGCAAGATTTTTGACGATAGCTTTTTTCTGTTGTATCTTTTTTTGTTTGGCAAGCTTCTTAGTCTGAACAGCGGACTTCTTAGGAGACTCGCTATCAGATTTCTCTTCTTTAATTTCTTCTTTTTCTTCTTCATTAGTTGCTTCTACCATTTCAGTGGGCTCTTCTTCAATAGCTTCTTCTTCAGCCATTTCAGTATTTTCTTCTTCCATAATTTCTTCTTCAGCCATTTCTGTTGGCTCTTCCGTCATTTCTTCTTCTTCAAATGTCTCAGCCATCATAGGCTCTTCTTCCATTAACTCTTCTTCTTGAAAAGTTTCTGTAGCGAATCCTTCTCCGTCCTCGGTTGATTCCATGAATATGGGTCCATCTGATTCGACGAACGATTCCTCAGATGAAAATTCCTCTTCTTCAGAAACCATCGGTAAGAATGTTGCAACGATTTCGTTTGTCTCTTCATAAATTTCCTCCATCATTTCATCATCTGCAAATGTAAACATTGGTCCATCTTCAAATGACATATTTTCTTCTTCCATAAAAAATTCTTCATCCATTTCCATAAAGAAATCTTCTATAAATTCTTCTGCAAGTGTAAAAGTTTCCATTTCCATTTCCATTTCAAATTGAGGTTCTTCATTAAAAGTAAAATATTCTTCTTCAAAATAGAATTCTTCCATATCATTAAAAACTTCTTCTTGTAGATCATCTAATGTGTCTTCAACATCATCTAGTGCATCTGATGTTTCTTCATCTAGAACAGTATTATCATATGTCATTGTAAGTTTGGCACCTAATAAATTTGGACCACCCCTACTTGCTGAACCTGTATTATTATCAGTACCACTCCAAGACCAATCTACTTTGTTAGATCCTGTACTATTATAAATAACTCTATCATTATATTGGCCGCATGCTGCAGACACACCTGCTGAAGAAGATGTTGGATAACCATTACAGTTTCCTTTAAATCCATCTATGTCGGTTCTTGTTTGAGTTGTGGTAGATAATATTGTACCACTTGAATTTTTTAATTTAATTGTAACTGTGTGTGAATCTGTATTTCCGCTATCTCCTTCACAGTTTCCAGCTTCGTGATCACAATTTGCAACATCAATATAATTATTAAGAGTTATGCCATTGTCTAACATCTCCTGAGTACGATCAGTATTAGTTAAAGCAATGTCGTTTTTAGATAAAGTTGTAGTACCAGTAACTTCAAAATCACCACCCACACCCCATTTATAACCACAATTTGATTGAGAAGTTGGACACGTAACTGTGAATCCATTCATTGTAGCATTGTTAGATACATAACCAGAGCCACCAGGATTAATTTGATCTGTGGAACTAGAGTTCCAATCTACTCCATCTCCTGCGTTAGGAAGTAGATTACCTGTTGTTATTTCTTCCGCCTTTAATTTGGATACGAGACAACTAGCCAATAAATACCCAGAAAAAAAGAGTATTATTAATGCTTTTATTTTGGATTTGACCATTCAATTTTTTTCTTTTTTTCTTCAATCTTTTCTTCAACTTTTTTATCAAACTCTGCGTCTATATCTACTTTTTCAAATTCTTTTGTCATTTTAGCTTGTTCTTTAGCTAATCTTTTTTCTTCTAAAGCTTTTGCTTTAGCTATTGCTTTTTCTTTTTTCTCTCGTTCCTTCATACGTTTTACATATATATCGTAATCAGGTCTTTCATGATCATATTTAGACCATAGTGCTTTTGCTTCTTTCCCAATTTTTCCATCAATTGGACAAGGAGTACCAGCTTGAATCATAGATTCAAACACACGCTCATCTTGGCAGAGGATAGCAACAGCTGCCACTTTCATACCAAAGTCATTTAATATTCTTGCTAGTTTTAATCGTTCACAATTTTCATCAATCACGTGTTTTCCACCAGACACACCTATTCCAAAAGTTTGTATTCCTGCAGAAACTCCAACAGCACATACGTCTTGCGTCATAGAATTATATGATGGTGCTGATGCTGATGGTGGTGATGATCTTATATCTGAGTTTGTAGTATTAGTAGTTGTTGATGTAGACTCAGAACCTGATTCGTATGTAGTTGTGGCAGTTGATGTGTATCCACCTTCAATTGCTGTGTTAGTTCCGGAAGTGTTTGTTTGTGTAGATCCTGCACGTGCTGGTCCTCCAAATAAAGCCAACAGTGTTACTAGTATAATTAATATTCCTGTAAAATAATAATTCACTTTACCTCCTATTGACACGATTCACATTCTCCAGTGTCATCAATAACAAGACCTTCTGGCTCATCTTTTACTTCGCGACATTTGCAATTTTCACAAGTGCATAATCCATATTCATCTCCATGAAGCCCATCACAGTGACAATCACAATTACAATTTTTACATTTTTTCATTACTTAGCTGCCTCAACACAAACAGGGCAAGACTTTTTAAATCTTGCGTGTGTGTTACATTGAATTTTTTCTTCTTCTATTGGCACTTCTGGTTCTGGAACATCTTCATATAGTTGTAGGTGCTCGTCTTTTTCTTCTTTTTGCCAGCTAAAAAGCCAACCAATAAATTTATTCCATAAATTTTTAATCATTTTTCTTTTCCTTAATGTCATAGAAGAATTTATCGGTATCTTCTGTTATCCATTTGCGACTATCCTCCACATTCCATTCAGAAGTTTGTACTTTCCAATCTGGTACTTCGTTTTTAACTGTGAACGAAGGTATATCCCAAAGGATACGATTATTAGGTTGTGCTGCATAATTTCCATTCTCTAGAGCGAGAATGTGTGCGCACTTATGTTCGTGCGGAATCTCTGAATGATCAGTGTCTACTATATTACTCTCTGGATGCGCCCAGTCAACTGTAAAAAGATATGCACCTGGGTGTTTTTTCTTATCTTTTCCGAAAAACGTTCCGGATTGTCCATCTAGGATATCAAAAGAAGTAATGCTAGGATAGTAACTAAAGCAATTCCAAAGCTCCAGCTCATCAAGTCGCATCCTAGGAACTTGATCAATTTTAAATCCTCTTTGAATGAAAGCAGAGATCGGTAGCCGATAGAATATAGCACCATTTTCCATAATTGCATGAAAGAGTATAGGGCGCCCTGTAATTGATGCCAGGCCAAATATAATGCAGTCTTCAACTTCTCCGTGATGCTCTTTGAGATCATAAAGATATTCTCTTCTGATCTGCGCGTAAGTCACAGGAATATTTGCATTTAGATAAGCCATTTATCATAAATTATTTTATTAAGGCGATTATTGCAATTACGACTATAACTATAGCAATAGATTTTTGCTTATTAGCTTTAGCCCATGTTATTACTTTGTTTATATGGTCCATAGTTTTCTCCTATTTTTATTTTATTGTACCCCAATTTGGTCCAGATTCATAGTCTACTTTATTAGGAACTTCAAGAGAAACGGCATCTTCCATAACATTTTTTATCAGTTCTGCTTGCTGTTTATCCTTGACAGATATATCTAATTCATCATGTACTTGTATATGTGGAGTGATTCCTGCTTTATGTAAATTAATCATTGCTTTCTTTGTCATGTCTGCAGCTGATCCCTGTATCAATCTATTTAAAGCTTTGTACGTGTAAGCACGTTTGATCCCTGGTCCGTGTTCCATGAGCGCGGCATCATGAGGCAATGCTTTATGAATTCCGAATTGATTGGGCTCCCACAAATGAAATCTACATAGTCTTCCAAGTAACGTTCTAATTTTACCAGAGTCTTGTGCTCGTTGCATTACATTATCCATCAGTTGTTTTACAAACGGAACCTTAGAATGATATTGTCTAAATAATCCTTCTGCTTTTTCTTTAGATACTCCTAGTTCTGCTTGTAGTTTATTTTTTCCCATACCATAGAACAGACCAAGGTTTATAGTCTTAGCCTGTGATCTAGGTATTTCTGCCATGTCTGCCACAATGTCATGAAAGTCTGCGTTTCCTTCTTTATAGGCTTCTAATACGTCGTCCACTCCATAGAGATTCTGTAAAGTTGCATAATGCACTACCAGCCTAGGCTCTTGCTGAGAATAGTCAAAACAACCCCATGTATGGCCCTCCTCGGGCACAAATAAGGACCTAATCCGTGGTCCAAGTTCCTTGTTCCGTGCTGGAATTTGCTGTAAATTTGGATTTGAATAACTAAATCTTCCAGTTACTGTTCCTCCATTATCTCCTCTTAATTGGTTAATTTCCGCATGTATTCTTCCTTTGTATGAGTGTTTTAATATGGTATCAATGAACGTGGTATGGGCCTTATTTATTTCACGGGCTCGGGCTATTCGTTTCACCAGTGGGTGGGGGTGATTCTGTAAAAAGTTTTTTGTAAATGATGGAGAATCTGTTTTTTCAGTGCGGTCAAAAGGTAGGTGAAGTTTTTCAAAAACTTGCGCAATGGAACGTGCAGCCCATATTTGAACATTTACTTGTGTTTCTTTTTTTACTAACTGTAAGCATTCTTTTTCTTCTTCAAGTAGTTCTTCTTTTAATTTGTGAGCTTGTTCTACGTCTACACGCACACCTAAAAAACGCATATCGACTAAGCAAGGGAAAAGTTCTGTCTCTAATTGAAAAATAGAATTTAAGTCTTGATGTATAATTTCTTTCTTTAACTCTTGCCAGAGTTCTAAAGTTATTTCAGCATCTTTTTCTGCGTATGCGCCAACATAAATGGCAGGTAGTTTATACATTTCTGCCTTGGGGTCAACCCCCCAACTCTTTGCTGCCTCATATAAAGATGTTTCATTCTTTGTTTTTCCAGTGTATCTTTTAGAACAGTTGTTTAAGTCATAACGCATTTGATTCTCATCAACTAAGGCCGATGCAATCATCGTGTCTACAATTTTACCGTTAATACTTAAACCTAATGTTCTGATCCAACACACGTCGTACATGGCGTTATGAAATATTTTAATAGCTGGTGTACTAAGAACTCCTTGAAACCATTTTAAAACTTTTGCTCTATCCATATTACCACCACCTTCATGAGCAATTGGATAATATCCAGACCAACCAGGTACAGCTAAAGATATGCCTACTACGTCTCCATTCTTAACTACTGAACCAGAACCCATTCTAGTATTTAGATTAGGGTCTTTAGTCTCTAAATCAATTGCTATCTCATCATGTTTAGATAAATCTGGAAAGTCTTCTGGTGGGAGCCACTCTGTTTGTGGCGCGAATAATGGTTTTTGTATCATTTTTTTTCCTTCCATTTGTTATAGCCTTTAAGCCATTCTTTAAATTTTCGTTCTTCTGTTTGTCTTTTTGCTTCTTTGTAACATTCTGCTAATTCCTTTTTTTCTTTCTCCGCTTCTTCTAAAAAATCTTTTTTTGAGTAGTCTCTTTCAATAATCATTTCTATAAAGTGAATTGCTTTTTCTAAATCTTGTTTTTTTCCTTTCAATCTATGTCTCAAGATATATTTTATAACGCATCCTTCCGGGTATAGCAACTCATTTTCAATTACGAATTTACTTGGTTGAATTTTAAATTTCTGATAGTGTGTTCCGCCGATTTGTTTGTCATATGGCTTCATATAATAAATCCTTTGTTATATTGTTTAGGTTCTATAATGTGTAAGTTTTCTTTCGTTCGTGTCGCACCAACATAGAACAATCTGTTTTCATCGTCTGGATTTTTTTCATAAGTATCCAATGTTGTTTTAGTAAGATCAGTAAGAAGAACTACGTTTTGTGATTCACCACCTTTAGCTGCATGTATTGTGGATAATTCTATTCTTGGTTTTTTATTTAACTGTTCACCATTAGCTCGCATCTTTCTTAAATATTCTATTCGTCGTGAGCCTGCATCATCAAATGCTTCAAACCAAACTTTTTTAGTTTTTAATCCAAAGTCTTTAGTTAATTGATCTATTCCATAAAATGATCCTTTCGTCATACCTTGCATCAATGTTTTGTCTCGATGTTCGGGAGACATGTATCCATAAATTTTTTCTATTTGTTTATAAGATAATAACTGTCCTTGACGTAAATGTTCCCAGTCCGTAGCAGATTCTTGAATATCTTTTTCATAACTACGTTTATGTTTAGTTTCATAATATAAACCTTTACGATATAAAGTATCTTCTATTTCTTTAAGCATGTGTTTGGTTCTAGCCAACACCAACCATTCTCCAGAAGACATATCCACTGAATCAACATCAAAATGTCGGTGTAAACTTCCTTCCACAGTTCTGGGTTGCCAATTTTTATCTATCCTATTTCTAATTCTATTAATAATTCCCATTGCTAATGCATGGACTTTCATAGGTATTCTATGTGATTGTACTAATGGAAGATTAATCATCTGATCTTTAAGGGCTATAAAAGAATCAACATCGGCTCCAGCCCATTTGAAAATGGCCTGATCATCGTCTCCTGCAATAAAAGTGTCTCCTGTTTTATTCCAGATAGTTTTTGTCATATCCCATTGCATTAAAGATAAATCTTGAGCTTCATCAATAAATACAACATCAAAGTTTGGAGACTTATCTCCTTTTATAAACTCTAAAATCATGTCATTAAAATCTATTAAGTTGTATTCTTTTTTATATCTTTTTAATTCGTTATGAATAATGTGTAGTTTGTCTAGTTCTAAGTCTTGAGTATGTTCTCTTTTATTATACTGTTGTTCAGGTGTAATATTTCTAAGTTGAGCTAATTGAATTATTTGTAAATACTCACTATCAGAAGTAAATATGCCGTGATCTTCTTGATGTTCTGCATAAGAGACTGGAAATCCAAGCTTTTTTCCAAGATCTTTATAGTGTCTTGATTGCATGACTTGATCTTTTTTAAGTCCTAATTTTCTAAATGCCAATGAGTGTAATGTCCTAAAGTATGGAAGATCATCTTCAGTTAAATTAAATTTTTTTATCGCTTCATCTCTAGCATGATAAGCAGCTTTTTGTGTAAAAGCAAAGTAACCAACTCTATCTGGATCTGTTTCTTTTAAATAATCATCTACTTTATTTAATAGTGTAGTTGTCTTACCTGTTCCCGGTGGTCCTAATACAATTGTTTTCATACTTTTTTTGAATTTCTTTCTTCTAAAGTAATACCTCTTTTTTTTATAGAACCTAAATTATTATCACGATAACTACACCATCTTAAATTTTTTAGTGAATAATCTAATCTATCATTATTTATATGATCAACTATTAATTTTTTTTTAGGGTCATCATTTACAATAAAAGCCTCTGCTGCAAGTCTATGTAATCTAAATTCTATGTTTGTAATTTTTTTTGAAAAAGGGTGTATAAATGTAATTGAAGTTCTAAGATAAGTTCTAAAAAGATTTACTCCCATAATTTTGCCAGTTTCCATATTTTGTAAATAGGGAAAAATATTTCCCAAAGAAGGTCTAAATCTGTTGGAACCACCTGTTCTAAATATTAAAAATTTATTTTTTGGTAATGCACTATATGGGGTTGTTCTGTATTTTTGTTGTAATTCAGGGCTTATTGTTGACACGTCAACATAATCTATGTTTTTTATTATTGTTTTAAAAGGATCTAATTCTGGAAATAAAAGTAATTGATCTGTAATCATTAAAACACATCCTTCGGTTTTAATTCTTTTTGAACATAATCATCTTTTTTCTTATCAAATTGTTTTACTGTAAAAACAGAAATTCTTTCTTTTCCTACTCTTTTTTTATCATCGCAGTTACAATGATCTTTTAACATTTGAGCTGTGCGTTGATAGTTTATTTCCCATCTTTGTCTAATTAAAAATTTGCTATAAAACATACTAAAAACAAAATGATGATAACCGTCGTTAGTCCACACTCCTCCTTTTTTAAGGTCTGTAACATCTGATCCAATGTGCCTGTTTAAACAAAACTCTTCTAAATGATTTCTTAATTGATCAGCCGTCGTCACACCTTCTGGTGCTTCCACAGGTTCGTGGTTCTTCATCAGTGGATTTATAATCATGTCCCAATCTCTAGGCTTAACGGTTGGTGGTTTAAAATCTAACTGTTCCATACATGCTTCCTGAAATAAACTTTGTTGTTTTAAAAATTTAACATTTTCCAGGTGTAAACGTTCACCATCAACGTTAAGATAGTAATATGGTTTTTCTAATTTAATTTTTTGTAAATCAGTTAATGCCGGAAATACAATTTCTTCTCCTATTCCAAACTTTCTGCTTCTACATAATTTTTTATCACATAGATTACACATTGGAACATCGTTACATTTATATCCCCATTCTTTTTTATCATGTTGTCGTTTAATAATATCAATTTCTGATTCACTTAGTGGACTTGTTGATGCTGCAATATTAAACATAGTAATTCTACTTTTCCACTCCGCTGGCCATTTCTTTTTAGCATAAACACCATAATGAAACATTGCATTATTTCTACCACCTTCTGGTATTTTATTCATAGACATAAGCTCTATGCACGGAGGCCCGTCAGAAAATTCTGATTCGGGCCTCTGCACTTTTACGAGACCAACATCTAGTTGTTTTACATTATTATAGATCCCATAAAATTCTTCTAAATTTGCTGCTGTGCCATCACTTTTAAATGCATATCTTGTTGTATCATCACCATTAAAGTATGGTAGATTTAAAAAATTACCTGTGTCGTCTGCTGATTTTAATTGGATTTGTTTTGGAAAGACTTCTGATCCGCCATATCCTAGTAATGTTTTTATTTCTGTAAGTTTATCTCTCATTCTTTCTGCTGATACCGATTCTGTGGTAAACAGAAAGACATGTGCTCCGCCACTTTTGGATCTACACACCACCAGTGGTAAATTATAATTTTTTATTTTATCTATTAATTTTTTGTGATCAAAACCTGCGTAGGAATCTATATCAACACATCCCCACACACATTTATTATCTTCATTAATTGGAATAGTTCCTAGACTTTGTGTTCCTTGTAAATGTTTTAACCAAAGCTCATCTGTTACTGGTTGTCTTACTACAAAAGATTGTCCTTTTACCTTAACACCATTCTCTCCTGCTTCTGATACTTTAGTACATCCGTGGGCTCTCTCTAAGCCTTTAAATATATTTTTAAATTTTTGTATACGATCTATCATAATTTTGTCTTGGGCGTTTCCACTCTCGCTTCCACGCCCAATCCTAGGAACTAACTTGCGTTAGTGATTAATATGGTGAATCGTTTTTTGATTCGTCAGATCCGTGTTTAACTTTTACTTGACCCTTGCTGTTTTTTTCAGCAAAGCTTTTAGCGATTTCGTAAACACCTTTATCTGTAACCGGACCAACTTTTGATACATCCCATCCAAACCATGTTCCTTTGTCATTAGACATTTGAACAGTTTTTAGATTATAAATGTGGCTGTAAGTTGGCGGTGTGAATAAGCCGTTCTTACCTTGTAGCTTAAGTCCCATCATGATTGAGTTCCATTTACGACTAATCTTTAATTGAGTAGCCTTCATGGATATTAATGCTGTTGATGGACTTTTACCCATATGAATCACAAAATGATTTGCAGTGTTTTCCAGATAATTACCGTTTGGTAATCTATCCTTCCAAGATTTATCACGAGTAGTTGTACTCACAATATCACTGTCTGCACTATGGATTGCTACAGGAGCATTTCCAGTTTGACCTCTGTCTTGCCATTCGACATACTGTCTTTCATAATGAACAGGTATAACATTTATACCTTTAGCTCCATCATAAAGCTCTTTGGTCACGCTGTTTACAATCATTCCAGGTTCTGCACCATTAATAAACTTAGCATTCTGTTTATTAACTTCTGGAGATAACTGTCCCAAAACTTTCAGAAATGGTAATGCAAGATCTTCTTGCGTCATATTCTGAGAGCCCGCATTTGCATCAGCTTCGAATATATTCGTAGACAATGCACCTGCTTCTTCTTTTACTTGTACTTGGTTCATGTTTATTGTTTCCTCTTTATTGTTGTTTTATTTCCAACGAATACGTTGAAAAGTTCCGTTGGCATTTCTTTACCTGCCTCAATACGTTCACGGACTAACGCTTTAAGAGTCATGGGCTCAACCTTCAACTTTTGTGTTGGCTGAAACCCACGCTCTTGTGCAAGAACAGCATAATCAGCTGCCTTGTTATCTTCGTTGCGACCAAAAGACACGGATATCTCGTTTTTGATTATATCTCCTAGTCCATTATCACGAAGCCATTTAAACGC
>VTLG01003806.1_pt1 | contig 12272 bp, 6 predicted proteins | sample 4694571 | NCBI WGS metagenome assembly VTLG01 (sample SAMN12604809, study PRJNA352737) | marine metagenome | biome: ENVO:00000447; feature: ENVO:00000209|ENVO:00000569|ENVO:01000036; material: ENVO:00002151; isolation source: viral sequences binned using virsorter ... | reverse complement strand
CATTAGCTACAACTCCTAATCCACTTCCCAAAGGAATGAATGTAGCACCAGTTGCTTGAGCAGCTAATCTATTAAATCCAGATAAATTACCACTAAGTATCTCCATTAATGGTTGAAATCCTTGTAATGGTGTTTCATTTAAGAAGCTAGCAGATATAGTCCAAGCAAGTTTAGCATTTAAACTTTCTAATAAAGGTTCGTTTAAATCACTAGCATAGTAAGACATATCACCTATTATACTTAATACCTGTTCTACACCAGGTATACCTTTAAAACTTACCCACTTACCACCTATATTAATAGTCTTAGGTTCATATCCAAAGTTATCTCTTTCCCTCTTTCTACGTGAAGCATTATAATGACCATTACCTCTGATATTACCTGCCATACCATATTGATATAAACTAGAGGTGAGTAATCCACTAAAGATTAATCTTCCTGTATATTCAGCTCTTAGGTTTTCAAAGATAACTCTAGCATTAGGTGTTGAAGCCATATCAATACCATGCTCTAATAAAGCTTCAGCTATATCATCATCTGTTCTAGCAAAAATAGTTTTAGAGTATTTATTTATACCTGGTATAAGACTTATAGGAGTCCAAGAAGCTGAGTTTTTAATATAGTTACTTGATGTTCTAGGGAACATGAACATATATTTAGTAATAGGATAAGCAGTAGTTGCTTCATTAATCCAATTAGCTAAACCATCATCTAAGTTAAGTTGTACTTCACCAGCTACAGCTCGTAATATATCATCTTTAATCAATCCTTCTGAATCAAAGAATTTAGAATAATGTTTCTTTTCTGCTAAACTAATTTTCTTCCAATCAGCAAATCCAAATTCACTAAAGACATCATCATATGCTTTAACTCTAGATAGATAATGTGCTAAATGAGTCGATGTAAATGCATCTGGGAATACCAAGGCTGTCATACCATAACGCATAGCAGGGTGAGCACCTAACTGTTTTAATGCTTTTGCTATATCATACTGCCTTACCTTACCCCAGTTACCTTCTTCTACCCAAACTTTACGCATATCATCTATTATTCCCCACTCTTTATCTGCTTTAAAAGTAAAGTCCTTACGGTATGCTTTAAGCATCATTTCTGGATCTTTATGTGCCTTCTTCATTAAAGAGAAAGCATCTCCTAAAGCTCTACGGTTTGTTTCCCATATAGCACCGTTATAATATGCACTTCTTTTAAACCCTTCAAATCCATCACCAAATCCCCAGAATCCATGTCCAAGACCACCTGTAATAGGTTTTAGTATAAGTTGAGCTGAGTTACTAGCCATAGCTCTTAAAGAAGATATTCCTGAAAGAACATTATTCATAGTAACACTCCATACACCCTTAGAAAATAAATTCATTTGTTTAGGGTTAGGACTTTTTAGCATACCCATTGGTGTAATAGCATCAGAAGCAAACTTATGTAACTTAGCTAATGTATCTACATCACCATTAGTATGTGCAAAAGCGTCAACTAAAGGTCTTAGTGCTAAAGGATTAGTTTCTTTTAAATTTTTAAGAGTTTTAGTGAATCGCATATTCTTAGCATGAATAGCATTCTCTGCAGAAACAAATTCTTCTGTTAATTGATTTATAACAGTATCTAATTCTTTAGGAGGTACTTGATCAAACCAGTTCTTATTTCTTAAACTCCAACCTGAGATATATTTATTAAGAGCATATTCATCTAATAGGAATTCCATCTTTTCAATGATAAGATCCATTGCTCTATTATCATCAACATATGGAGCCATTTCTTTAATAGTATCAGCTAATGTTGAAGCTTCTCTACCAATAGTATCCATAGCTCTAGCTGATGATTCTGCAACTTCTCTACCTAAGAATCTATCTACTAGATCTCTCATAGCAAAAGCAGCTGCTCTAGCTTGCTCTTCATTAATATGTTCTACTTTAAATCTACCAAGAAGTAAATTTTTAACATCTCTATTTTCTAAGAATAAGGCTCTAACATCATCTATTGAAGAACCTGGATCTACAATACTAGTATAGATATCCCATGCAGCAGCATTCATTTGCTTATTACTAAATCTAAAACCATCAACTAAAGCATCAAATCTACCAATATCTCTAGCTTCTTCTGCAACACCCATAACAGCACCACGGCTGGCAGAACCAACCATTAGACCTTTACGCCTCATAGCTTCTGTTATAACAGGTGCAGGATCGCCTGTAGACGTTCCATTCTTAATTGCAGTAGTGTCAGCCATATTTCTAGCTACATTGCCAGGAGGAGGCACTGATCTAGCTCCAGAAGATGGATCTAATAAACCAGGTGAGACATCAGAATCTATTTCATCTATAACTTCACCTGTTTCTAACTTTCTTCTAGCTGCTTCATCTACTTCAATATCTGCAGCTGTATCAGATTTCCTAATAGCTTCATCTGCATCATCAATAACATCTAAACCTGCTTCTAATTGTAATCTTTTATTAATTAAAATATCTTCATTTTGTTTACTTAAACCACCAGTTGATAATAATTCATCAATCTTTTGTATTTCTATTAGTTTCTCTGGATCAGTAACTTTAATTAATTCATCTTGTTTATACTTTGTTGAAGATTCATCAAGAGGTTCTAACCAATCTAATGTTCTACGTCCTCCTTTCATATCAATAACAGCACCTATAATAGTACCAACAAAAGAGAGAGCTGCATTTTCATACATGTTCTTTCTTTTTCGTACAGCAGGGCTATCGGAGTCATGTGTTTTCCATGATTTAGGAAATGGTATCACACCTTTCTCTCCAAATAATCCTGGTGTTGCATCTGCTATTACTTTAGCTGCATTATGCTCTTCACTAGTATCACTTAATCCAGCTACAATTGTAGATTCTACACCGAATGCACCAAGTCTAGTTAAATTTCTTGTTAACCAAGGCATGTTCTGTATGCCAGCTTTTTGTAACCCAGCATTAGTTAGACCACCAGTGTGTATAGAAGGTAGTACAATAGAAAGAATACTTCTAACAGTTTGAAAAGCTGGATTATCTAATTGTGTAGCTTTATCCCATCTATCATCTAATGAAGAACCCCATTTACCACCTAATGTACCAAAAGCATCCATGAAGAAATCACCATAAGCTAAACCAGCTGTTGATAAAGCTTGGAAGTTGTTATTCATCTGGTCTGCCCATCCTTTTAGATTAGGAGAGTAACCATAGATAGTTTTCATATTATCTCTTTTAGCTTGTCTATACTCTTCAGTACTCATACCATAGTACTTCTGATTCCAAGCTTCCCTTAGTACTTCTCGTTTAGGATCTTTTCTATCCCAACGCCACCATGTTCTATATTCCTCTAACATCTTATCGTTAGCACCAGGAACAGTTAGGTCAACAGAACTTGAACCAAATCCAGCCTTAAAGGGAGATGGATATTTATTTTCTACTATTTCTGGCTCTATTGCATCATGTTGTAATAAAGGATTGTTTTCATATTCTCTACTATTACCTAATGCTAATTCTTCGTCTTCTGATAGAGGTTCATTTAATTGTGTAATCTCTTGTTCATCCTCTAAGTCTGTAGGTATTATACTCATTTATTACCTCCAAGTTGTACAAATTTACCACTAAAAGGATTATAATACAATCCTGATTTAGATGAATCTCTAATTACATTTTCCATCATTCTATGTGAGCTACCCTCGGTATTTAGTTGATTATATTCATTTATATATTTATCTTGATTCCTTATATAATCTCTCATAGGAAGTTCACCAGTAGACATAAAGTATTCTGTACCTAACATTACACCAGGTATATCCTTTCTTTCATAGAATTTCTCAAGTAGTGTTAAACTTAAATCATTTACATCAGCTGTCCATTCAATTTCTATATCATCTTTAGAATCAGTTTTATTTAAAATAGCGTCTATTACGTTTTTTTCTGTAACTCCTAAAAAAGCTGCAGCAACAGTTACATTCTCAGGTACGTAAGAATTATCACCTCTTTGAGCTCTTAATTCAAGTTCAACTTTTTGCCCAGGAGTTAATATATTTTTTAATTTTTTATCAAGACGTAAACTTGCGTCATCATGTTCAGGATTAAAAAGTATATCATATACATTCCCTTTTGTAATAACAGTTGTTTCCTTAGTACTACCTACATCAAAATTATTCCATATTAATGTATCATTACCTTTACCCCTTGGAGTAGCTGCAAAAATACCAGTACCTTTGTCAACACCTGCCCTAATTTCAGCTACTAATAATTTATCAGCTTCCTGTTCCCTTAACCTAGCATCTTTTATATGACCTAATCTATGATAATAATACCACCATCTTTGTTCAGCTGCATTCTTTGCTCCTTTAGTTGTAGAATTTTTTGCTTTACCTAGAAGATTTTCTTTATGCTCATCATCAATAAATCCATCTGTTTTAGTTTTTACTGATTTTGCAGTAATACCAGATTTAATAGCAGCGTTTATACCTTCTATATCATCAGCATGTGCTTCTTGTGCTTTAGGAGTAAGTTTAGTATAGTAGTAAGTTGCTTCATCTAAATCACCAGCACGTACTGCCTTTTTAAATAGTTCACTTGCAGCAAAATTACCATGAGTTGATGGGTCCCAATCTAAATGTTTGTAAATCTCTTTTTGTAAATCTTCATCTATACCTATAGCTGAAGCTCTTTCTTTTAATTCATTTCTTTTATCAGGATCAGTAAGTATAGTAGGATCAGCTGTGATTTCATCATTAAGTTTGTTCTTTTCAACGAAAGCATTATTAGATTTTGTACTCTTTTCTCTACTTTTCTGTGAAGCTGCTTCTTGATTGAATGCATCCTCAACATCATCTAACCAACCACCAGCTTCTAGTTCTTTATCCCAGAAAGGGCGACTTTCCTTTTGAGCTATTAATTCTAAATCTATAAAAATCTTCTTAGCGTCACCAGATTCAAATTTATTATTAGGATTATAATCTGGATGATCTTTAAGTTTTTGTATAAATTTAGCTTGACCTATCTTACTAAGTAGATTCCATTTCTTTTCTGCTTTATTTATATCATCTTTATACTTTCCTCTATTCCACGGAACTCGTACTTTACTAAATATATCTTCTATATTTTCAAATGTTAAAGTTGGATCTGCCTCTTTCAATTCTCTAGCCAAAGCTGAAGCAGCTTCTGGCAATGTCATTTTATGATCTTTAGAACGTATAAATGAAAAAGGTCTTGTCCCTGGAATAACAGCTTTTAACTTATATTCAAGATAACCAGTAACATTAGTTTCTAATAATTCTAAGTCATCTTTACTTGGATTAGCTGATAAATTTTTATATATACTTGCAATAGTTTTACTTTGAGAGAATAACTGAGCAGTATCCTTTTTTAAAGAATGCTTACCATCTAAATCCCAAGTCTCTGCATTACCCCATTTCCTTGCATCACTAAGTATTTGTCTACCAGCTTTACTATAAGGAGATATCTTATGTTTATCTAAGAAGTTATAAGCTCTTGCTGTTAAAAGTTTAGAAGCTGTATCTTTATTCCATATTCTTTTACCTCTAGAATCGGTAGATTGACTGGTAGTACCAATAATAACTTCTTTGTTATCACGCCATTCACTAGCTCTTGACGCACCATATGAAGCTGTAGATCTACCAAATGAACTAGAGATAGAATCTTTTATATCATTATCTGCATACTTTGAACCATATTGAGCTATATTATCTAGTAAATCCTGTAAATTATTAGTAGCTGCTTTATCTTTTGCATCATGAATTTCAAAGAAATTAGTAGCTCCTTCGCTTTCAAACCTCTTCTGAGCTTCTGCAAATTCATAAGCCTTATATAAATTACCAGCTTGTTTAGCTAATGCTCCACCAAATTCAGATGCAATACCTGCCCAAAATTCAGACTCCTGTTGCTTTGCTTTTGCTTGACCTAAAAGGTTTTCTACTTCTCTATCAGCTCTAATATTAAGATTTTTTATTTTATTATTATAAATCTTAGTTTCTAAGTCTTGTATTTGCTGACTGTTTTGTTGCTCTTTAGTAAACTTCCTATCAAAACCAGCTATTTGATTTTGAGATATTCTTTGATGTTGTAATTGTTGAAGTTTTAATGAATCAATCTCGGTTTGTCTTTGTTTAGCTATTTGGCTAACGCTGGATCGTAACCCTTCACCAGATTGTTTAAAGCGGCCACCCTTAGCGTACCGCTTGTATTTTTGTTTTTGTCCCATGTTTTAGAATAGTGATGAGAAATAAGATCCTGCTAGTGATCCAACTGCTTGACCAGCTATACCACTAATAGTTTGACCCCATACTTGGTTAGCTGCAGCATTTGGTGACATTGTTGCACCTAATACAGGCATTGCACCATAGTCATATTCACCGAGAGCTCTTGGTAATATATAATCAGCAGTAGGTGTTGCAATCGGTTTAATAGGCATAGGCTCTACACCAGGTTTTAACATCCTTTGTGCATAAGCTGTTAAGTCAGCTGAGAAGTGATCTCTTTCGATTTCTTGTAAGACAGCTCTGCTGTTTCTACCAGCACTAGATACTGATTCATTAAGTAGACTCATTTGCCTACCATAATCAGCTAGTGTAGCTTGTTCACCTTTGCGTATGCTTCTACCTTCTAAACCTCTAGCTCTAAGCTTACCTTCAGTCATAAGTGTTTCTAGATAAGCATCAGTAGAATCAAATGTAGCTTCTGCTTCAATCTCTTCTAATGATCTCATCTCATCGTGCTTACCAGCATGAGCTGATATAGCATTTAAAGTTACTTGATCACCATAGATATTCTCTGATCTAGCAAATTGTTCTTCATTAGATTTCTGTCTTGCATTTCTTATTTGTAAGTCATAATTATATTGTTGTACAGCTTGTGCATCTTTAAAGTCAGCTAATTTACGTTCGTTATGTGCATTTAGTAATGTTACATCAGTAGCGTATTGATGATCAGCCTGAATCTTTTCTTTTTGTAAGTTCCAATTTTCTACATCATACCAAAATCTACGTTCACTTGCTTCGTTAGCTAAATTAGCTTGTTCTCTAGCAGCCTTTGCAGATTTCTGACCACCCATGTATGACATGCCTGCCATACCACCACCAATTAGCAAGGCATTTGCAGCAGCAGCTGTTAATCCCGCCCCTACAATAACACTTCCAGCTCCCCAAGCACCTAAAGCCCCTGCAATAATCGGTAAGAAGCCGAAGATATGTGGCATCATGACTGAGTGTAATAATAATCCTTCTAACATATGTTATGATCTCCTATAGAATCGTGGTGAGTAATTTCCTTCCCACATCATAGAATTCAAGGACACCGGAAATGGTGAGTCATTAAACACTCTTAATTGGAAGTTGTTTGTTCGTTGATGAATAGGCAAAGAGAATACTGATTGCTCTGATAATGCAACATCATTAGCTAAATATGTATCTGCTATTTGAGTTGGATTTAAACTATACCATTCATCAAGGTATATTAAAATCTTTACGTTATTATCTGGAGCACTACTGAACGTTATCTGTGTATCACCTGATACTGTAAATGCTGTTGTAGTAACACCGTCTAATTTAACTTTAATTTGATCCTTATCTACATAAGATAAATCTTCATCTACCCAGTTAAATACTGTTGTAGATCCGTCTCCTGTATATTCTTTTTTACCTTGTCTAATACCAGTAGATTTAAGTTTAAAACTCATTACACCTGATAATCCTACAGCAAACTTCATTCTAGCTACTGTTAAGTTAGCAGTGAAATCTGTCTTAGTCATACTGTCATCTAATCTGAAGTATGTCTTAGGTAAGATAATATCTAAATCATATTTCCATCCTACAATTACATCAGCAGCTACACTAGATAGATTCTTCTTTAATACTTTAAAGTATGGATCACCATCATTAGTTATAACTTCAGGTGTAATTGTAAATCCAGATTCAATAAAGTTACCAGTAGCTGTAGTACCTTTAATAACAATAACAGGTGTTAATGTAGCTTCATTAGCAAAAGGTATATAGCATTTAGAAAATTCATTAGTTGAATCCCATACTACAGTAGCATTATTAGCTGCATTTCTAGCATTGCTATATAAATCCATGCAGGGATTAATTCTCTGACCTTCATTATTAACAATGATAGCATCAGATGGACTCTGACTTAAGCTAGCTTTAGATAATGTAAATTGACTACCTTGTTTAGTAACAGCATACATAGTATCTGAATCAACAGCTATTGTTTGGACTGTTCCTGGTAATTCCCAGTTAAACCATGCTTCTACTAAATTCTCTTTACCATCACTATAAGTACGATAGAAGTAAACCTTCCTATCAGACTGACTAGACATAGCTAGGAATTGGTTCTGAGGACTTGCAATAAATGTATCTATTGTAGCTGGAACCCATTCATTTACTACTCTACCAACATCTAATACTTGAGGGTTTTCATCTTGACCTCTAGTTACCATACCAAAGATACGTGTATAACTAGGAGTCTTACTTAAGAAGTTAATATTTGGACCCATATCAACAGGATCAACATCTGAATCCATCTCATAATTAGAGATAGTTCTTATAGATGTAGAGGTTGGTGTTAATATTCCATCTGCAGCTGACATTAAGAACTGCTGATTTTTACTGAATAATACCAAACCCTGTGTTGTAGGGATTATACCATGTAAGGCTGCTGGTTTAAGTGTAGAAGTATTTAGATCAACTGGATCAGCATCTGTTATTAATTGAGCTGAAGTGTGATAGAAATTATAATATTCTGCAGATTGACTCATGGATACATTATCATCTGATAAAAATCCAAGTCTATTATTATGGAAGAATGCTTGTTGTATTTTCTTACCTACAAAACTAGGGTGTGAGTTAGTTACATCATCACCAACTGCTCTAGCTGTATAAGATACTTTTTGAAAAGTAAATGTATTAGTAGAGTTATTAAGTAACTCATGAGGCATAGTAGCATTATCTAGACCTGTAGATTTACTAGGGTCTAAAGCTTCTTTCCAATATCCTGGGCCACTTGTACCATTATCAGCTACAAATTTAGCAAAGTAAGTATCATTAGTAGATGAAGTATTTATAACTTTAACTGTATGATTATGGAAAGATTGTATAGGTAGTTGAGATACATTATCTACTTGATCTTGAAATACTCTAATAGAATCTCCTAATAAACCACCTGAAGCACTAATAGTTATAGCAGAGTTACTATCAGTTAATTGTAAAGTAGTGAGATATTTAACAGTACTTAATCCTGATATACTTAAGTTATCTATAGCTGTTTTTAAAGCAGATAAGATACTATCATAAGTAGCAGTGCTACTAGAAGTATGTGTTACAGTACTACCATTAACTATAACAGTATATACATTACTAGTTGAACCTCCAGATAAAACAAGTGTAGCTTGTCTATTAGCATTGAATGTAGGGTCAGCTGTCTTAGCTGCTACTATTAAATTATTTGTTATTATAGATGTATCTTGTACAGTTAGTACATCATAGTTTGTACGTGCTCCTGTAAGGTATGCCTGTGCTCCTGTACCATAGTTAACAGTACATACAGCACCTGATGTAGCATTCCATATATCTATGTCCCCTGTAGAGCCTCCTAAAGCGGGCTTAATACATCCTATATATTGTTCATCATCATCTCTGGAAATATAGAACCATTTAGATGAATCATATGTAGTGCCAGTACCTAAATTAGCAATCCATTTAAAGCCTGGTCTTTTAGTTAATCCAAAGGTGGGATCAGGATAACCATTTAGACATTCCCTAACTTGATTTGGTAGCTTCTTATCATCAGATTGTTTTGATACTCCACCTAAGTAATTGTCAATTCGTTGAGTTACGGCTGCCATTAGCGTTTAAGTGCGTGGTATGGTTGATAGCTTTGATAGTAATTTTGCTGATCTTGTGGGTGTCCAAAGAAAGTAAATTGTCCTTGTTCAGTTTCATACTCTAAAGCGATAGCTCTAGTATAAGCTTCTTGTTGTTGTAGCATTTGATATTGTGTAGCATCACCTACTATCTTACTAGATACAAGTGTGGTAGCTCTAGCAGTAATAAAGTTTTGTACAGGTTCAGGTATATCTACCCAATCAAACTCCCATATAATATCACATTCTACAGGTGTAGCAATGTCTTTCCATTTATATGTATGATTCTGTCTGTCGTATAATTTACCACTCCTACGAATACCATCGAATTCCATATTAGCAGAATTCTCACTTAGTTTTAATTGTAATATATTATTAGGTATAGCTATTTCATCATTAGTATCAGGAGTAAACTCATAGTGGAACTCTCTATTAAAAGTCCATCCCTCTGCTTGAACCTCTCTAGACACCTGTAACAGTGTATCGTATGCAATCGCAACGTCCGGGTTGGTTTGATCGAGAGTGGTTACAGGAGCCTGACCACATGACGACAGTATTTGATTTATAGCTGGTAATTCTTGAGTAGCGTTAGTGGTTGGAAAAGGCATAATATTTATATATAAAAAAAAGAGGACTCCGAAGAGTCCCCATAAAACGTGCTTAGAATGCAGCGTTACCAGAAGATCCGGCAGCAGCACCAGCAACTAGTTCAACAGCAGCAGCTGGGTTGAGGTAGTCGGCTCCCATTGCGAGACGTCCTAGAATGACGTCACCCTGGTAAACCACTGATACATCCCCAGAAGTTACTTGAACTTGTGGTCCGATTGCTTCAACACAACCAGCAGCTTCTTTCTGGAATATAAGTCCACAAGAGTTAGCGAATTCTGTCTCTTCACCATACTCATTGTTGATTCCAGTTACGTCAGCAGCAGCATCTTCAACTGCTTCACCAACGAATGAACCTACATTACCTGGTGATGTAACACCTGGGTTTGTAGCAGAAGCTGAACCATACTTAGTACCGTATGTACTGAAGAATGGAATGTTCATTGATTTGTAGATTTTGATACCTGCGATTTCAATGATTCCGTTTCCACCTTGCAGTGCAGAACCTTGAGCATCACGGTTAACTAGTCCATTAGAACCTACAGCTTGGATTAGTTCATAGTATTGACGTGGGTTAAGTACACCAACTCGTCCTTCAGAGCTAACACCCTTCTCATCTAAAGCAGCATCATAGAAAGCATTTATTAATGATGCAGATACATAAGCGTCAGATGCTTGGTTGTTAGTACCAACACGAATCTGTGTTCCACCTGGTTCTACGAAACCAGACTTAGTGATAGGAGAAGCGGCTCTAGCTCCACGTGCAATAGCACGGAATACTAGCCTATCATATTTTTGAGCAAGTGCATAACCAATCTTCTTAGAGATTTCTCCCCTCAATTCATAGTGTGCAAGTGTCTCATCTAATTCATAAACGAATGCACTTGAGATTAGTAGATCGTCAACCGTAATGGTCTTCTCTGCTACTGGAGGTGATCCGTCGGAGTTACCGAGAATGCTCTGGCCGGGTACATGGTACTCAGCTTTTGTGTGTCCCGTGTAGATGAACTGTAATGATTTCCCATTCTTTAGGGTTCTCTTCATTACAAGGTCTCTAGCAATTGCGTTATGCTGGAAGCCTTTGAACATCTCACCACTGAACAATTTAAGATATAATGCTCTTGCGTCACCAGTAGAGTTTGATTGTCCCTGTCTGGTTAACGAGGCATTACTATGGGTTGCCTGTTGGGCCATTGTTAGTTAATGAAATTAATATTTACTTTCTTCAGCTGAAATTTTTCTGATCATTTTTCTTGTGGTCTTTCCCACCGTCTAGACGGCTAAGGGTATCCTTCGTAAAGGGCCAAAGCCAATTAGGATGAGGTCCGACACTGAGGTGTCTCATCCCTATGAAATTGTAAATGTGAATATTCTACAAAACAGAAAAAGGACAGGAGTAAGAATACCCCTGCCCATAATTCATTTATTTTACTCACCCAAGAGGGCTTCCTCAAGAGATTCATACGGTTTCTCATCTACACCTGGAGGTTGTTGATCACTAGGATTTGTATCAACCTTCTCTGGTTCAGGTGATATACGTGTAACGAATGCAGGTGAATGGGTAGCTTGTTGTGCCATATTTAGAATGAGTATTTAGCACCTATCTTAGTGCCGTAAGCGTTATCAGCAGTCTCATCAGTTTTGAATGAAACTTCTCCATATACACCAAGCTTCTCTGATGCTGCTACGGAACCTCCGAGCTTACCTGAGAAGTCAGTGCTACCATCTGCTCCATCGGCTGCAGTGAATGCAGGACCACCTTGAACATAATATCCAAGAGCTCCTACTTC
>VTLG01017090.1_pt1 | contig 12273 bp, 13 predicted proteins | sample 4694571 | NCBI WGS metagenome assembly VTLG01 (sample SAMN12604809, study PRJNA352737) | marine metagenome | biome: ENVO:00000447; feature: ENVO:00000209|ENVO:00000569|ENVO:01000036; material: ENVO:00002151; isolation source: viral sequences binned using virsorter ... | reverse complement strand
ATCTCACCTTTTTGACCTTTATCTCCGTCTGAACCACCAGCACCAGTTGCACCTTTGTCACCAGCAGCGCCTACTTCTCCTTTTTGACCTTTATCTCCTTGTGTACCTTGTGGTCCTGTAGGTCCTGTACTTCCAGTAGGTCCTGTAGGTCCTGTAGGTCCGTCTGGCCCTTCTGGTCCTGTAGCTCCTTGTGCTCCTTTTGTTCCTAAAGTACCTTTATCTCCTTGTGCACCTTGTGGTCCTGCATCTCCTTGAGCACCAGTTGCTCCTTGTGCACCTTGTGCACCTTTATCTCCTGTAGAACCTTGTGTTCCTTGTGGTCCTACTTCTCCCTTTCCACCTTTATCTCCTTGTGGTCCAGTTGGTCCTACTCCACCTTTTTGGCCTTTATCGCCTTTATCTCCTTGTGGTCCTGTAGCACCTTGAGCACCTTTGTCTCCTTGTGTACCTGTAGCACCTTTTGCTCCTAATTCTATAACACTTGGACTACCATCATTCTTTTTTGTAAATAATTTACCATCGTAAGTGTTAATTGCTAATTCTCCTAGCTCTAAATCACTATTTGCTGGTACATCAGCACCTTTTGCACTACGCTTGTGGTAAATTCTATTTGCCATGATTATGTCCCGTAGGTTCCTCCATCTATAACTGTACCGTCAACAGTGACCGTACCATCAGATGCGTTCAAGGCAAATGCTAATATATCTATATCATCAAAGTCTCCATCATCATCGCTGTCTCTCTGAAATCTTATTACTGCGTTATTCTGACTTCCTCCCGGAAATCCTATTCTTACTCTACTTTCTGGCATTATTGCTCAACCTCCAAAGGATAATCATTTCGTCTTCCAATTACAAGCCATTCACATTTCCATGCACCATCTAGTGCATCTGCATTCGTTTTAATTTCAAACATATTCTTATGTTTTTCTACTAACCACACATTATAATTACCGTGTGGTGTTAATTGAACTGTATAATCTGATACCAATTTACCCCAATATGCTGGTAATGGTATCTCTTCCATAGTTAAGTTAGATTTTAATGTACCTCTTTGATACATACCAAATTCAGGTCCTTCTAATGTACCATGTACTAATCTTTTACCTTTCTTTATAGGGTGTGGTATATCGAAAGACTTAGTGTCTGCTTTTAAATGTCCGTTAACTTGTAAAGCGGCGTTACCTGTAGAAGGTCCACCAAATACTGTTAAATTAGTAGTACCATCACCACTATTATTAGTTTGGTCACCAGCACTACCTATAGTTAGGGCACCAGTCATACTGTCTCCAGCTATTTGTACGAATTTATCAGCTAGACCTAATTCTTGTCCACTTAAAGTTAAAGCGCTTGCTGTATTAGTTCCTAAAGTTACAGCTGCATGAGAATCATGTGCTATGTCATAAGTGGTGGTTCCATTATGTACTTGCCATTTATCATCTGTCTCATTCCAAATAAATTGTGAATCTGTAGAATCACCTCTCTCAACTCGTAATCCTGCGTTAGCTGAAGGGGTTCCAGTAACGTTTTTATTTAATGTAATTTCATTATCTTCTACTGATAATGTAGCAGTGTTTAATGTCGTAGCAGCTCCAGAAACAACTAAGTCTCCTGTAACTGTTACTGTTGAAGAACTGTCACCTAGTGTAACATCTCCACCAGTTGTATTTAATTTTAATTCCGCAACTGCCTCACCGGAACGTGCTTGAATCTTATCTGCTCCTATGCCTAGATTAGCACCACTATCAGGTCCTGCTTGTATTATACCCGTACCATCTTCAGCGGCAGGGGTAGAACCAGCTAATGATATTTCTAACGGAACATCTGCTGTTCCTGTACCTATCATAAACTTAGTTGGTAATAAGGCTCCATTTGTGCTGTGTAATGTGAGCTCACCAGAGCTTGGCCCTATTGTGCTCCCTTCAGTAGCCATAATAAAGTTACCCGTAGCTTTAATATTGCCTGCTACATAGAGCTTTTCATCAATAGTAGAAAAGTTCAAACTATTGCCATCACCGATACCATAATTACCTGTTTTATTAGCTCTTATTTTTGCATCAGCTGCACTAGACTCTTTGGTCCATACATCACTAACTACACCTAGAGAGTTAATTTTATCATATACTGCGTTCTTACTTGGTGCTATTTTATTGTTATCATTACTACCTTCAACGTAATCCCAAGAAGAGCCAAATGCCGTATCATCTACTTTTGCATCGGCTTTTTCCGCTATATATTGTTTGGAGATTAGCCTGTCGTCTAAGGCCAAAGGCATGCCTGTGCGTGGTTTATTACCAGCAAGTTTCTCATTTTCTAAACCGTAAGGTTTTCTTTTTACCATTTTATCTCCTATGTAAGGTTGGGTGACTTGTACTTATGGTGTCACCCATACCATTTATTTTAACCAGCTATGCTGAACAGTTAGCTTTATTCGCCAATGACAATAACACCAGCTTCAGGTCTGATAACCTTTAGACCATATCTCATGGTCATGTAGGAACCAGATATTCCGAATCCGGGGTTTGCTTCTTCGACGGTTAAGCCACGTCTTTCGACGTAACCGACAGGCTTCATGCTCATATCAAAGACACCGTAACGGTCCTTTGGTATGTAGTGGTTCATGAAAACATTCAATCCATAGAGTTGTCCGACAAGTCCATTGTTTGAAACGTTGTTTACATAATCCAACCCACCTTTGCTTGTAGCATGTGCTTCGTTAGTTGTACTTGCTGTGAAAGGTGCAGTAAAGTCTGCTAGGTTCAATAGAGTTTTATAGTGGGAAGGAGATATCATAATGGTATCTGCTGTTCCACCTTTTGAGTTAATTAACTCCATTGCGGTTGTTATATCGGCTAATGCCAAGTCACCAGTTGCTCCACCTGCTCCGGCTGATGGTATGTAGTGAGAACCAGAGTTGGTTCCTAATGCAGCTAATTCTGCTGCACTGTACTCACCATAGTCGTAAATTCGAACTGCGTCTCCACCTGTGGTTGGGGTCTTCCCATAGAAACCACCGTGGGTACAGTTAGCGAAAGTTGTTAGTTGTGCTTCTGTGTTTGTCTTGACAATTGTGCCTCCACTTACACCTGTACCGTATACGGCTTTGTGTATACCGAATACTGTATAGATAAAGTGTTGTGTTACGTGACGCTCGACGGCTCTTCTAGCTTCGTTCAAAGCCATTTCCATTTCTGAAAATCTTGAGTCTTCAAGCATACGTCGGGTTACACCTACAGCCATTCCCCACTCTTTAACTGAGATTCTTTCGTTTCTCAAGTCAGTGTGTTGATAAGCTGGAGTGTCTCCTTCTTCTATCTGTTCTAGCGCCATGCTAGGTTTTGCGAACGTAATATCTACGTCGCCGCCAGTCTCTGTCGTAAATCGCTCTGCGAACAATGAGATTACAGGCATATCCGTGACTTTGTAGTCTTGAATAGCGTCCTTGTAATCTACTAGTACTCGGTTTGCGGTTGACGAGAGATTGGAACTCATTAGTCCTTCTTTTGCTGTAACCATTTTTTCACCTTATACCTATAGTAATAGAGCCTTTACGAAATCTGTGTGGGTAGCGCTTTTTGCTTCTAGAGCAATAGCGAACCTTTCGTCTGCTGAGGTCTTAGCTTTTGCTAATCCTGCGTTGTCGTGACCGAGTGCATTTCCTGCTGCGATAGTTCCTGTTGCTTTCAAGAAAACAACTGCTCCCTTACCGGTTATTACAGATGCTGGGTCTCCACTTGTAGCATCGACGAAAAGTACACCAACTGCTGCATTCAAATATGAAGGTAAATCTTCAGAAGCTACTACGATGTTTCCACTGCTGTTGAACTCAACAATAGTTCCTGCATCTATATCTGCTCCTGCGTCTCCTAACTTCATGATTCTGCATGGTGCACCACCATCATTTACTAATATGTTTATTCCTGCTGCCATATTTCATCACTTATTCCTTTTCTTCTCCTTTGAAGACGATGCGTCCGTTTTCCATCGCAAACATGCGTGGGGTTTCTTCTGCTTCTACTTCAACGGGTTGTTCAGCGTCGTCGTGGGCCTTACCTTTACCGAAAGTTCTTTCTGACTCTTCTGGTATTGGCATAGACTCCATAGCGATACTGAATCCTTCTAGCTTAACTTCATCCCAACTAGTGAGCTCCGATACACGTGCTTCTCTGGATTCGTCGTTGACTTTTCCGAGAAGTGCCTCTTTTTCTACAATAGTGCTTACGAATGAGTCTCTGCGAGCAATAGCTTCTGCTTCTGCTCTTTCTGCTTCGACTTTTTCGAATTTAGCTACCATAGCGAGTGCTTCTTCGTGCTTGGCGTTCAACTCGTCGTAGGAAGTTTTCATCTCTGAAAGTTGGTCTCTCATAGCTGCGAATTCACGCTCTACGATACCTACTTCTTCAGAGGCTTTGTTTTCTACTATTTCTTCTGCCATAGTTTCCTCGCTGTGTGTCCCGTGTGTGTCACAGGCACATGAATCTTCCTCGTGGCCGCCACAGGCGCCTCCACAATCCGATTCTGTTTTCGAATCTTCACCGAATTCACGGTGTTCATCGCATTCCTTTCCGTCTTCAATTGTACATGCGTCACAAACAGGTGTGCGAGTTTCATTATCAATGAAGCTCACCTCAATTGGACGTATATCCGTAGCGAACGGCTCTCCCATGACGTCTATATCCTTGGAGAACCAATCAATACTGACATGCGTCATATCACCGTTTTCTATTTTTTCCAACACTTCATTTGCTTTTGCTGCATCCTTATGGATACGTGCAAGCATCTTTATTGCCTTCTTACCATCGTCCATCTCTACTAACTCTGGGTTGATAGCCTTTCCGAGTAAATCGGAGTCAGTCCTTTGATGGTTATAGTAAACAGGAAGCTCGCTAAAAGCTTTTATGTTCTTGTCGAGGATGCTAGGTTCGATAAAAACCTTTTGGTCGCCATCCTCATCATGGGGGCCAGACGTAATTGCAATAACTGGATATTCAATAAAGTCATCCGTTGATATTGCCTCTCCTAGTTCCAATGCAAAAGTGCGTTGGTTACCGTTGTTGTCCCCGGCAGAATCCATGGCGAAGCTCCTTGCTTCTTCAAAATTCCCTTCATCTACCCTCATGCGACATAATTTTGCCGCAGTCTCACTGTAGTTCCTGTCACCGCGCTTCTTGAGCGCAGGAGCTACTTCTATCAAGCATCGCTCGTATACGTATTCGTCGCTCATTCTTCTCTATCCCCCGTTGCGTTAGCAGCTGGTTCATTTCCAGCACGGTTTTCGGTCCTTACAGACTCTTCTTTCTTATCTTCGTCTTTTCCACCAGATAGGTTAACATTTTCAGCTGTTTCCATCTGTTCTACTACTCCATCAGGGTTGAGACCTCTTTCCAATCTTACTTCTTGAGGTGAAAGAACACCCTCAGAAAGATAAATCATGTCTGTCTTAGCTTTTAAGAAAGCATCATCGACATTCATTTGTCGGAATCTAAATTTAGCTTCTCCAGACTCTATTTGTGGCATAAGCTGCTGATTAATTGAAGCTTCTACCATATTCTGGAGATGTCTAACGTATGGTTCAAATATAGGACGTGCTTGTTCAGGTTTGTCCCACATTGTCATAGGTACTTTGAGCGCCATATGCATCTTCTTTAATAAATCATCTGTGTACTTACCATACTCAAATGCTCTTTGTGTACCTTGTAATTCTTTAACTTGTATATCATTACCGTGAATTATATCTTCGCCCGGTTCTAATCCATTGAACGCCGAGACAATTTCATTAATTTTGTCAGGACCGTATGGCATATCAGGAAGACCAGCACTGATATCGAAACGAGAACTAGCATATTTATTAAGAGCAGTTCCAATATCTCTTTCAGCATAGTCTTTGAGGTCAACCAAATATAAAATAGGATGGATGTCACTAAGACCATAAGCATAATCGTCGAACGGGTTGTTTTTAAATTCAATAATTTCATCTTCTTCAAACCTCACTGAGTCTTGGTCTGACCCTAAGTCTTGATAATAGTATTTAATTTGGCCATTTTCATCTCTTTGTACAAAAAGATTTTGAGAAGACCTTAAAATTAGGTTATCTCCAGTCCACTCTAAATATGAAGTACCAAATATCCTACCATTACGTATCCAACTATATAGAAGTGTTTCTATATTTATATCGTCAAATAACTTTGTGATAGCTATTCTCTCTTCGTCACTATCTGTTACAATGTCATATCCGTCTTTGGAAGCGTATAGACAAGGTAAGTCTATTAAGGTTCTCACTATAGGGTCTGACAAATAAACGTTCATGTAGGTGCGATAGTCTCCTACCTGCGGTTCCTTGTTTCCCCCTGATTTTCCAAAACCAGAGTCATTCGTTACTTGTAGTCTTCGAATTACTCCAGCGCCGTAGCTCCTTGGGTCGTCCTTGTTATAGGATGGGTCTTGCCCAACAGTTGCGAAACTGCGCCTTTTGAAAGGCCAATAATCACTCAGAGCCATAGCTATCTTAAACCTTTATGCGAAGCTAGTATATAAAGCTTTCCCTAGATTCCTCCCGGTGCATGCTTATTTATACGTGTTCTTCGTGCAGTTTTAGCAAAAAGGCCCATTTTTGACCTAGAAGTCGCTTTTCCTGTAACATTACGTGTAGGGCTATTTAAACTTACCGATGAAAACGATGATTCTGGGGGTAACATACCCAACGCTGCGTGTAAAGCTATGACTGTACTATCGCAATAATCGTCGTGTTTTCCATCTGGTGCTGCTATTTTCTCTGTTTTTTGAGCTGCATCCATGACATATTCTAGTGATATATGCTCTGCAAGCCATTTATTGACTAACTTACTTTCATTTGCGGGGAGACCGGTAGGGTCGGGTATTTTAACCTTTCCTTGTTGTAGGTACTGTGCCATATCTCTATATACTTGTGTCTTCGTACCTTTAGGTCCTCCTGTAAATATAAACGGTGTAAAATGTATTTGTGGTTTACTTTCTATACATGCAAGTCTCATTTCTTGTTCAATCGCTCCACCAATACCCGTAGCGTCAATAATAAGCCTATTAGCGCCAAAGTCTCTACAATTAGCAAGAATGCGAGAACGTTGGTATGGTATATCATGTCCACCAGATTTTGGCCCAATTTCTTCAAGGTTGATAAGACGAGCAATATTGCCAGTCTCAGACTTTTCGGTACTCCAAACACTAATAACAGTGCTATTAACGGATTTACCGATATCCACACCCACGACGCAGTTATTAACTTTTGTTCCGCGCTCGACAAAGGAATAGGCTTCTCTACAGGCTTTAACATGTTCGGGATTGAAGATTTGTGAGACGGATTCGATGAACTCGCACTCATATTCTGTCCTCCAATATATTGAGTCTTCCCCCCATTCCATCATTTTCGTTAACATATCATTCTCTGTATATGGGGCAGAGTAAGCTCTACCAGCATTAACAGCGTCTCTCCATGTAAAATGTAATTGTTCAAAACTATCTTGATAATTATCATCATAGAGATAGCGATACATGTGGTTTTCTTTACTTTTAGGAGTGCCTAGATTAATAAAAGGCGCTCTATTAGATACAATACAAGGCTCTACATTATCAATAAATAACTTATCATCTATAAGTGGACTCTCATCTACAACTAAGAAAGTAGGGTGTTGTCCTCTAATAGCTTGACCTTGATTTGAAGCTGCGATAGGAGCTCTACGAAGAACCGTACCACCCTTCATTGTGATATTAGGCTTATTGTGATGCCTAAAATGGTCTACTAGACTCATTAAAAATTCATTATCAGCAAAATGTCTATAACAATAATTAAAGATAAGTGAAGCTTGGTCCTCAGATGGAGCCAAAACAAATACTAAATCTCTAAATCTCTTAAAGAACATATAGATAACTACAGCTACCGAGAGAGCATAGGATTTACCTGAGCCTCGTGGAGCCAATATAGCAAGTTTACGATGTTTAGTTTCATCCATGTCTGGATATGTTAAACATTTAACAATAATAGATTCCTGTAAAGGTCTTAACTTTAAAGGTCTACGATGTTGGTCTATAAGATAAGATTCTGAAAAGGCCCTAACTAATAGGGTCATTTTCTTTTCATCAGTCCGACATGACTCAAAAACTTGTTCTAAAGCTCTGCTGTCATGTGCTAACTTTCCACTAATCGCTGCGTTCAGTTTCTTCTGTTCGTTCTTCACTGGTAGTGTCATCCAAGTCTCCTAAGAATGCCATAAAATTCTCTGTGTTTTGTTCCGTTATAGTAGGTACTTCAATATTAAGAGCCCTGAACTCAGTATGAATATCCTTGACAATAGCGTTTCTTTGTCGCAATAACTCTGTTCGTAGGTTAATGTCCCGAATATGTACAGTAATTTCTTCCCAAAGCACGTCTTCGAGCGCGAGATTGCGAGCCAGAAGGCGGACAAGTTCTTTATGACGTTCATATTCTGCTTCTCCAACCCTCTGCCTAAGTCTCTGCTCGTATCCCTCAACGTCCATTACTTCTGTTCGTCGAGTGCTTCTTTAACTTTAGATTTAACTAATCCAGCTAATTCATCGTCCTTTTCGTCCCAAGCAGTAATTAATACATTTCTTACTAAGGAGTCTTTGACGTGTTTTTGTGCTGTTTCATCAAGTTTTTCAAAAGCCTTTGCTTGTGCTTTTGTTAGATTCTTATCTAATAAGTCCATTAACTCTGCTTCGTTGTTCTTTAAGTATTTAAAGACTAACATTTTAACTGCTGGAACGGTATATGCAATATATCCTGCCATACCAATTACTAATGCAGCTAATGCCATGAGTAAGGGTTCATCCATTAGAGTGTCTAACAAGCCAGATTCTTCTACAGTATCAATGATTGCAGTAAGGTTTCCCTCTTCTGCTGTCTCATTGGTTGCTGTTTCGTTATTTGTTTCGTTTGCCATAGGTATACACCTTGATACTTATAACACATGGCACTATATAAAGCTTTCGTTGTGTGGCCCCATTAAGACGCTACTGCGTAAGGTCCTGTGGGTTCGTGGTCTGTTAGGAGCCACATTATATTATAGGGTGTGCCTCTATATAAAGCTTACCCTACTTCTTCTTTGCTAGCACTGGTTGTAGTGTAGATGATTCTACTTTGTGCTCTTGTTCTTGAGCATTTGCTTCTATCATCTGCATCTGTTTCTGTGCAGCGTCGTTATAATCAATAACTGCCTGTGCCTTTACTTTATAGAAAGCTGTTTTCTCTGCTTGTTCTTGTTTCCATACGTCTAAAGCATCTTTGATAATTAGAAGGGCTGGCCCACCTAATATAGCTATCAAAGTTGTATATGCCTCAATATTCTCAAGAACAGCTGAGTTGTTAAGTCCGGTATGTATAACGAACCCTGCAAACCCAACCCAGAGCAAAACTAATGGTACGGCAATCATAAACATAAATATGTCGTTAAATGTTATTCCTTCACTTGCGTTGTCTTTACTCATTCTTTCAGTCCTCCTTTGTTTTTTTGACTTCGGTTTTTTTGTCTTTTTTGGTAATTTTAAATTCGGTAGTTTCAGGGAAAAGGGAATTCGAACTAGCCTTTGCAGAAATCTGAACATTATCACTACTGCTAGCGTTACCGCCATTGCTGCCATAGTGATTGCCATCATCAAAAGTATGTTTGTTAATAGGTCTACCATTATTCATGTTCTCCACCTTCTCCAATACTCTCCAATAACTTTCTATACCTGTTGCTCATTATACTTCCTCCAGCCGCATTCCATGTTCTTCACTATATTCATACCCTTCTTCCCATTGTTGTGGGAAGTTGGTCATATAACCATAATATTCGTAATCTCCTGTTCCATTCCAATCTACATCAATAGATGCGTAGAAAAAATAAACCCCTTCGTACGGGTCATTAAATGTTTCTTCGTAAGGTTCTGCATTAGAATCTAATGAATGGGTATCTTCCCACCAACCAGATACATTAAACCAAAACTCATCATATGTGTAATTGTCGTATTGATAATATGAGAATGTGCCATTATCATCAAATGTTGGAATAACATGTACTATGTCATACCATATCATAACAGCTAGCTCATCTTCGAAATCGTTACAATTAGTATCCATATCAATATATAATTCTAGATTATCAGGCCCTTCTCTACCAAAGCTAACATTAGTCTGGTTACCACTTGTTGTGTAAAGTACAGCTTGTTCTTCTAAACCATTCCAAACAGTTAATTGAGTGTGATTGCAGTGGTTTTCTTCATTTTCATAGTCGCAAGAACCGTCATCTTCAGTGGCTCTATCATTATAGTTGTTAGCATCTATATCCATACATCCATATACTGTTTCATTTGTAGTAGTTTCGTTACCTGTACCATTTTGGTTAGGAGGGTAGCTACATTGATTGTTAGAATGTGTGGCTTGTGAGTTATAATTTAACGCATTTGGGTCCATGCAACCGTAAATAACAGGAGGAGGAAAAGCACAACTACCATTATCAAAATCTGCATCCGGTTTGTAGTTTATTGCAGTTGGGTCCATGCATCCACCCTTTAACATGGGTTCTTCTTCTCCTCCAAAAATGTCTTCTAGCATACCTAAGTCAGCAGTTCCACTACCGAATAAGGCTAAAATAAGAACTGTAAGTATAGAACCAAGTTTCTGACCTAGTTTGGTCTCACCTAGCTTATCACCAGCTTTACCTAGTGTTTCGAAGAGTCCTTCCTCTTCATCAGGTTTTCTAGAGCCGCCTCCTAAGCCTAAAGCTTCTCGTTCCTCGTCAGAAATCACAGAGATGGCCCCATAATCGTTGCGCGCCATTAGTTATATTTTAGGAGACGGTAGTATATAAAGCTTTCCCTCTCTAATCGTCCCAAACAGTGTTTTTATCACCACTATCGTCACTTTCCATACTAGAGAGTCCCAATTCTATATCTTCTTCGCTAAAAACGGCATTTTCTGCTTTAGCATACTTCTTTTTCTTACCTGAACCGAATTTAGGCTTCCATTTTGGTATTTCTACGTCACATGTACCGCCATTACCCTTGTAAAATGAACACCATTTACATAAATTCTGTGGTTTTTGCTCATATTTGTCCTCATCTTCCATTCTCTCCTTCAAAGCATCGTGTACAAACATGATTATCTCCTTTGCTTCGTCTAAAACACCTTGATTTACCTTGACATAGAACGTATCGTCGAAACGCAAATAGTTAACACCAACAAAGTTAGGCATGTCTCCCATCTCTAACGTGTATAAAAATGCGTAAATGATAAGCTGCCTGTAGTAATCCTCCGGTAGATAAGGTCCATATCGCTTAGATGTTTTATAATCAAGTAACGTCGTCCCTCCGTCAAAGTCATTACAGACAGCATCCACTATACCAATTACGGCATAATCGTTGGATTTTACCCATTTTTCAGCATATTTTGGGGCTACAGAGTTCCAAGCTTGGTATTTTGACTTATAAATCTTCCATTCGACCATTTCATTTAGCTTTTTATCGACACTTCCTACGAAATTTTGGAGTAACTCGCCTGTTTCTAGCTTCATAGCGGCCATTTCTTCGGCGGTGTGTAATTCTGACAGCCAAAACTTAGAATCTATGTCTTTTGCCCATCTATTTTCGAATTGTTCCTTCATCCAAGCAGCTGGAGAGCCATCTTCCCACTGTTTAAACGATTTAAATTGCTTTTTGAACAAATCTTCGAGCACTGCATGCACTAAAGTACCTCTGAAGAGGTGAATTGTCTTCTTTTCTGGTATTTTTGCGATATATTTGTAGTAAAACTCACGTGGACACTTGTAATATGTGTTAATCTTACTAGGACTCAACCTCATAAAAGAGGGTTCCCATTTCGGGCTATCTAGTTCAGCCATATTAACAGTGCACCCCTTGGTCTAAATCAATCGTTATAGAAGCGCTATTGGCTCTACTTTGCTCCCCGTTAGCTATTTTAAGCAACAGGAGATATCCAATTAAGTCATCTAGCGTATCTTCAGTAGCGTCATTGAGCCCAGTGTTAGCTATACGGCTCAACTTGTCATCAATTCGTGCTTTGATAGCCTCAGCCGAATTGAGCTTAGAGAACACCCCCAAGGGTTGTAGAGCACTATCTCCATACTTCTCATTCTTTGAGAGGAGTAGAGCCTTAATGTTGTCACATGCTTTTGTTATTTTCGTTTTTACTTTCATATACAATACAAAGAACACTGGCCTATATAAAGCTTTCTGTGGATGTACCACTGTTGTAGACATGTGAAGCCTTTAGGGCTCATAT
>VTLG01003137.1_pt1 | contig 12273 bp, 11 predicted proteins | sample 4694571 | NCBI WGS metagenome assembly VTLG01 (sample SAMN12604809, study PRJNA352737) | marine metagenome | biome: ENVO:00000447; feature: ENVO:00000209|ENVO:00000569|ENVO:01000036; material: ENVO:00002151; isolation source: viral sequences binned using virsorter ... | reverse complement strand
TTGAGGACATATTAACAACAGGTGATGCTGGTGACGCATTGTTTGAACTGTTCCCTGATAGTTCAGCTAGTTCTAAAAAGTTAGCTTTTTCTGGAATCATTACAAGTGCTGAGTATGGTGCAACACTTGGAGAAACTCAGTTGATAAACATTTCATTCCAGACAACAGGTGCAATAACCTCTGACATATAGTAAATTAAAAATACTTCGCATTTAATTTATGGCAGAAAAGAAAACCCTCGACCTTTTAAAGGACGCTTTTGACCTTTCTAAAAGGCGTAAATTTGACGTTAAAGATGATAACGGCAAAACAGTATGTAGTTTATATTTTAAGGCAATTACAAGGGCAGACAGAGCCAGAGCAACGCAAAGGGCTGGTAGTGATGATCCTTTAGTTGTTTCTACACACATGCTTTGTCAGTTGGCAGAGAATGAAGATGGATCTAAAGCATTTCATCCAGCCGATTTTGCTAACTTGCAAAATGAGTTGCCAGAAAATGTATTGAATGAAATTGAATTATTTTTATTTGGTGTAAATCAAAACGCAACTATTGATAACGCAAAGGAATCCTAAGGGGGGATAACTGGTTAAATTTTGAGTTTTTCCTTGCAACAGAATTAGGTAAGACAGTAAGCGAACTAAGAACACAACTCACTGAGGAAGAGTTGGTATTTTTTGCTGGATATTATGAATTAAAATATGATAGAGAAAAGAAAGAGGCAGATGCAATCAAACGCAAATCAAGATATAGTTAAAGGAGTTATTGTTTAGTCGTGGCAGTTTCAAACGTAGAACTTAGAGTAGGAGCTACGCAAGCCATAACAGCATTAAAGAATGTAAATACACAGGCACAAAAATTTAATCAAACTGTTAACGGAACAAATAGCAAACTCAAAGATGCAAATAAAGCCCTACCCATATTAGGAAAAGGATTTTTTGGTGCTGGTGCTGGTGCAAAAGGTGCGGCTGTAGGTTTTAGAACTGCTGGGGCTGCGTTAGCAACAGCTTTAGGGCCACTTACTGCTGGAATTACTTTTGTAGCTGCATTAGGAAAAACATTTGCAAATTTAGCTGCACAAGACTTTGCTAGTGCAAAAGTTAAAACTCTTGGTGTAGATGTTGATGCCTTAAAACCTAAACTGGCAACTTTATCAAATGAACTTAGTGGTCAGGTATCATCTTTAGATTTATTATCAGCATCTTATGATGTAGCGTCTGCTGGCTTTGGTGAGGTTACAGAACTTACAGATGTTTTGAAGGCATCACAGCTAGGTGCTACTGGTGGATTTTCTGAATTAGCTACTGTTGCTGATGCTACTACCTCTGTTCTCAATGCTTATGGTTTAAGCTCAGATAAAGCGGCTAAGTTAGTTGATGGATTTATACAAACACAGAATGATGGTAAGATTGTTGTAGATCAATATGCACAGCAGATAGGTCGTTTAGCACCTATAGCGGCTGGTGCTGGTGTAGGAATAGATGAACTTAATGCGGCAATATCTACTGTCACTGCAACTGGTGTTCCTGTTGAATCAACCTTTGCTGGACTACGACAAGTTATTGCTGCAATACAAAAGCCGACCAGTGAAGCATCAAAAGCGGCTGAAAAGCTTGGAATAGACTTTAGTGCCACAGCACTCAAAACAAAAGGTTTGGGTGGAGTTTTAGAGGAGCTAGTTGCAAAAGGTGGAGCTAGTGAAGAGACTCTTGCACAGTTCTTTGGATCTGTTGAAGCAAGAACAGCAATATTACCTTTATTAAACGATCAACTTGTAAGCTTCAATCAAAATTTAGAGAATCAAGCAAATGCACAAGGAAAAGCTGCTCAAGCTGCATTTGAAGCACAAAACACAATTCAAGGACAACTTACAAGATTAGGCTCTGCATTTACAAACCTGACCACTGAAGGATCTGAAATAGGTATAGTTATTAGAGACTCATTAAAAGTCGCTGCTGTCACAGTAGAAGCTTTGAAGAGTGCATTTGAAATTACTCTTGCACCTATTCGTTTGTTAGTCGGAGTTGTAAAACAAATAGGCACAGTTATTGGAGAAGCTTTAGGAATAGAAGCAACAAATGTCTTATTTAATTTAGAACAGGGTTGGATAAATATAAAAGAAGCAATTACAGAGGTAACTGGAAAAGCTGAGTTTATAGGCAAAGTTATCGGACAAGTCATTGCAGTAAGTATCAAAAATATAATTAAATTACAAAAAAAAATAATTGAAGGATTTATAAAAGCTGGTGAACCAGTTGTTAAATTTTTTCAAGGAATACAGGAATCTGTGGGGAATGTGGCTGGTAATATAGTGAACTTTTTTAGAGAGGCTTTCCAGAAACTTATTGATCTTATCCCAGAGCCATTAAAAAAATTACTTGGTGGATTAGAACTACCCAAGCTTGATCTTGAGATAGGAGTACCAAAATTACCAAATCCATTCAAAGGTTTGAAAGAAAAACTAGCAGAGTTAAAAGAAGGAACTATTGAATTTTTTGAACTTGAAGAACTAATAACAGCAGAAAACAATAAGCAATTAGATGCAAAAAATAAAATAGTTGCTACAAATGGGGCGATAACAACCACTGTAGATCAAATTACTGATGCTGAAAAAAAAGCACAAGAAGAGGCAAAAAAATTAGAAGAAACCTTTTTTAAAATTGGAGAAAGTGTAAGAAGTGATTTAGTAAGCGGATTGAGGGATGCAATTAATGGCAGCAAAACTTTTGGACAGGCTATAAGTGGTGTTTTAAATAACCTTAAAAATAAATTACTTGATATTGCTCTAGATAAAGCAATTAGCGGTATCGGAAAATCTTTAAGTGGTGGTAAAGGATTTACAGGATTTTTAGGAGGTTTATTTGGTAAAGAAAGAGGTGGCCCTGTATCTGCTGGCGGTGCTTATTTAGTTGGTGAGCGAGGCCCTGAGATTTTGCAGATGGGTTCAAAGGGTGGCAATGTTATTCCAAACAGTAAAATAAGTGGTGGGGGTGTTGTTAACAATGTCACTGTCAATGTAGATGCCTCTGGCACATCTGTTGCTGGAGATCAAGGTGGTGGCAAAGAGTTTGGACAAATTATTGCGGCTGTTGTAAAGTCAACTATAGTTGAAGAATCAAGACAGGGAGGACTACTTAATAGATAATGGCAACCTTTCCCTCAATCAGTCCCACTTATGGTATGAGAAAAACAAGCTCACCAAAAGTTAAAGTGAGTAAACTAGGTGATGGTTATGAGTTTAGGGCTTTATATGGACTTCCTTTGTCTCAGGATCCAAAAGTATATGATCTTACTTTCAACGTATCTGAGACTGATGCAGACGTAATAGAAGGATTTTTAAGAAGTAGAGTAAACGATCAAGCAAGTTTTACATTTACACCACCAGCCGAGGGCTTCACAAAAACAGGGACATATTCGCAAAGTGGGACAACTGTGACCATTACGATCACCAAGCATGGAGTTGCTATTGGTGATGTTTTGACCATTGATTACACTACAGGCTCTGCAACTGATGGCACTTTTACAGTTGCCTCTGTTGTAAGTGATAATGCTTTTACTGTAACCGCAGCCGCAAGTGCGACCAATAGTGGTAATGTTTCTATCACTCTTTCTGGTTCTGGGCAGTTTGTTTGTGATTCTTGGGTAAAATCCATCCCATACAACAACAGAGCAACTATAAGTTGTACTTTTAGAGAAGTATTTGAGCCGTAAATGTCAAATCCTGTTTCTGAATTACAACAAGCAACCAATAAATCAATTATTGAGTTGTTTTCTATTGAATTAAAAGCAGATGTGCATTTTGTAAAAACTGCAATGACATCAACATATTCACAATCAGGATCAACTATTACAGTTTCTCAAGTTGGTCATGGTATGCCAGTTGGAACAATAATACCTTTAAATTTTACCTCTGGTAATGCGATTGATGGAATTTACACAATCCAAACTGAATCTTCAAATCAATTTACTGTAACTGCAACTAATTCCCAAACAACAAGCGGCAATCTGACAATGAATGTAAATCATAACCCTTTAGTACCTGTTGTGTATTTATTTCATGCTGGAAATAATATGAAAGATAGCGGCAACATTGTTTGGCAATCTAATACTTACACAAGAATGCCTTGTACTGCTGAAGGTTTCAAGTATTCTGGTAAAGGAACACTTCCAAGACCTACATTAACTTTTTCAAATTTACTTGGCACAATTACAGCAATCATGCAGCTTACAAATGCCATAACACCTTTGTCGGATTTGCAGGGTGCAAAAGTTACAAGAAGAAGAACACTTGCAAGATTTCTAGATGCAACTAACTTTCCAAGTAATGTTAATCCTTTTGGCACACCAGATCCCGCTAGTGAATTGCCTCAAGAAATTTATTTCATAGATAAGAAAGCAACAGAAAATAGAAATGTTGTTCAGTTTGAGATGGTAAGTAGTTTTGATTTGAATGGAGTTTTTGCACCAAAGAAATTAGTTACTAGAGATGATTTTGCTGGTGTTGGTAAATTTGTAAATTTTTAGTTATGAATTGGCAAAAATCTTTTAAAAAATATGCACAAAACTTAGCACCAGAGGAGGCTTGTGGTTTAGTTGCAAATATTAAAGGTGAAAAAAAATTCTGGCCTTGTAAAAATTTAGCTGATAGTAAACAAAAATTTTTTATGATTGACCCTGATGACTGGGTAGAGTGTGAAGATTCTGGAGAAATTTTAGGTGTAATCCATAGCCATCCAAAGGGTGAAGCAACTGCTTCTGAAGCTGATAAAAAAGCTTGTGAGTATATTGGCTTTCCGTATTATATTTATAGTATTGAAACTGATTCTTGGGTTTCTTTTTATCCTTTAGATTGGAAATTACCAAGAGAATTGATAGCATAAAATTATGAAACTAAGAAAAATCAAAGTTTATGGAAAGTTAAGAAAGTTTTTAGGACAGGATTGTTTTGAAGCTGCTGTTAATTCACCACAGCAAGCTTTTAATTTTTTGAAGGCTAATTTTGAAGGTGTAGAAAAACACATGAATAATCAGTTTTATAAGGTTCAAATGGGTAATCGTGTTATTGGCCAAGAGTTTTTATCAATGAAAGGCAATGGAGATATAAAAATTGTTCCTATAGCAATAGGATCTGGTTTTTTTGATTTTTTAGGTGATGTTTTTGATTTTGTTGTGAATAATGCAATACCTATTGTGACTGCTGTTGTCACAGGTGGTACAAGCCTTTTGCTTCAAACAGTTGCTTTACAAGTAGCCTCAGATTTATTAGCACCCTCACCACCCTCAGTATCTTCACAGGTCTCCTCAAATGACCCAGCTATAAGAGGATCATACAATTTTAGTGGTGTACAAAATGTGTCTGGTGCTGGAACTCCAATACCGATTATTTATGGGCTTGTTTTTAGTGGGTCAATTATAATTAGCTCGGGAACTGATACCGCCCAAGTTGTTAAAAGTGTAACCTGATGCCTAGATTAGTTGACGACCAATTATTTGGAACAGACAGAAAGGTTGTTGATCCTGACCTCATAGATGGAGGTCTTAGATCAAAGCAGTTTGCAACAGTATTAGATCTCCTCGGCTACGGAGAAATAAATTCAATATTTGATGCTGGAGGTGTTGGTGGGCCAAATACTTTTCAAAAGAGCATTTTTTTAGATGGCACTCCTTTGATGAACGCAAACGGAGACTTGAATTTTACTGATGTAGAAGTTTTTGTAAGACATGGTGCTAATAATCAAACAGCTATTAAAGAAATAAATGCTGTTGAAAACACAATACCGATTAATGTCGAGGTACAAAACAGTCCCTTTACATCATCACAAACAGGTACGTTTGCATCTTCTAATAATAATGGTAGGACAGTTAGCGGTGTTACTTTAACTGCAAATCAACTTCTAGTTGAAATTGCAAATCATGGTTATAAAGTTGGTGAAGTTATCCACTTTGAGACAACTGGAAGCACTACTGGCTACCACTCTCCTCAAACAATTCAAATAGTTTCAGTACCCGATAGTGGTAAATTTGTCTGTAATGCAGAAAGTGAAAATCAACAGAAGGATGGTACTTGTAGTGTAAAGACAAGTGTTGGAGTGACTAGATCAATAACAAATACAAGCGTTGATAAAATAAGAGTTTCTGTTCAGTTTCCAGCAATTCAAAAGTTTGAAGATAACGGAGACATAACTGGTAGGCACATTCGATTATCAATCAGAATTACTGAAAATGATGGCACTGTAAGTAATCCTGTAATTCTTGATGACACTAACGGAAAAGCGTCTGCCCCTTATGTAAAAGATTTTGAAATAAAATTTGATCGTACTATGAGTTTTCCTATAGATGTAACTTTAATAAGAAATGAAGAAGATACAACAAATACAAGGATTCAAGATAAAACAAATTTTTTATCATTAACTGAAATTATTACAGACTCAAGTGCCTACCAAGGATTTGCTTATGTTGCTTTGAGGTTTAATGCACAAGAATTTCAGAGCTATCCAAAGCGTATGTATAGGCTTAAAGGAACTAAGATTAAGGTGCCGCATGGAACAACTGTTGACACTTCAAACGGAAGGGTCATTTATCCAGATGGCTATACGTTTAATGGAACTTTTAAAACAGACAAAGAATGGTGTTCAGATCCTGCTTGGGTTTTATATGATTTGCTTACTACAGATAAGGGTTTTGGTGGCTTAGATGGTGTTATTGATGAGGATACTTTAGACGTTTTTAGCTTTTACTCTGCAAGTGCATATTCAAGTGCATTAATTACTGATCCCATAACTCAAACAACGGAGCCACGCTTCTCATTTAATGCAATTCTGCAACAAAAACAGCAAGCATACACTTTGATAAATGATATTTGTGCTGTTATGAGAGCGACACCATTTTATAGTGCGGGAACTCTTGCCATTAATCAGGACAGACCCAACAATATTTCTACCAATACATCAGATCCCCAATATATTTTTACAAATTCAAACGTCAGCGAGGAAGGCTTTACTTATACAGGAGTTGGATCTAAAACAAAATTTACTGAAGTTGAAGTCTCATATTTTGATAATGATACACAAACTTTAGATTTTGAATATGTAGATGCAGACCAAATAACAGCTTTATCTGGATATATAACAAAATTTGGAAGAGTAAGAAAAACTTTAAAAACTTTTGCTTGTACTTCAAGAGGTCAAGCTAATCGCACCGCCAGATGGTTTTTATATACTAATTTAAAAGAGTCTGAGATTTGTTCATTTAAAACAACACTAGAAGCTGGAGTAATTGTAAGACCCGCAATGATTATAGGTATTGCTGATTCATTGAGGGCTGGAATACGTAGAGGAGGAAAAATTAAAACAGGTGTATCTACCACTCAAATAATTGTTGATGATTCTAATAATACAGATTTAACGTCAGATAATTTTGCAACTTTATCTGTTATTTTGCCAGATGGAAGTGTTGAATCAAAATCAATTAGTTCAATATCAGGTACAACAATAACTGTATCTTCTGCATTTTCAGCAGTTCCACAAGCTAATAGCGTTTGGGCAATAGAAAATACCACAGTTGAATTTCAAACTTACAGAGTTTTAGGTATTGAAGAGGTCGGACATTGTGAATACAGTATTTCAGCAGTTATTCATGACACTAATAAATATGCTCAAGTAGAAGATGTAAGTGTTGCGGCAAACCCAAGATCAATAACAACTTTAATTGATGAAAAACCATCTCCAAGTAACTTACAGGCCATAGAACAGATTGTTGTTTTAAACAACAGAGCCGTCTCTAAAATTTTTCTTACATGGGAACCAGTGCAGGGTGTAAAAGAATATTTACTTGAGTTTCAATATGAAAATGAAGATCCAGAGAGATTAAGAGTTGCAAGGCCAAGTTTTGAGCTTTTTGAATCAAGATTAGGCAGTTATAAATTTGCTGTTAAATCTGTCAATACTTTAGGAAAATTAAGCGCAACAACATCTAATGCTACATTAATTGCTGAAGGTAAAACAGCAAAACCAGAGGATCCAAGCGGATTAACACTTGAGCCAGTTTCAGAAACATTTGTAAGACTTAGATTTAATCCAGCAACGGCAGTTGACGTGATTCATGGAGGAACAGTATCTGTCAGGCATACTCCCTCTGTTGACCCAGCAGTTGCAACTTTTCAAAACTCTACAGAAATTATTGATAGACTTGCTGGTAATATTTCAGAAACACTTGTCCCAGCTTTAGCGGGAACTTATTTAATTAAATTTATTGACGACACTGGCAATAGATCACTTAATGCAGCAAAAATAATAGTTACACCACCTGATCCACAGCCTGCTCAAATAATACTCACAGAAAGAGAAGATACTGACTCACCACCATTCCAAGGTAATAAAGTAAATACATTTTATGATTCAACCTTTGATGGATTGCTTTTAGATGGAACTTTGTTATGGGACTCAATCACCCAAAATATTGATGATTTATCTAATATTGATTTTGCTGGCCCAATTAATTCAAGTGGTACTTATGATTTTCAAAACAAGGTTGATATGGGAGCAATTTTCAATCTCCACTTAAAAAGAAGGTTTGTCACTTCTGGACTTTTTGTAAATGACCTGATTGATTCAAGAACTGCAAATATTGATACATGGACTGATTTTGACGGAACACAGGCAGATGACGTTAACGCAAAGCTTTTAGTCGCAACAACAAATATAGACCCAGCAACTTCAGTTTCAGGTACTTACGCACAAGTTGACAAAACAGTTACTGTAACGAAAACAGACCACGGATATTCTGTAGGAGATTTTGTTGTCATTGATTTCTCTGGAGTTGCTATAGATGGTAATTTTGAGATTCAAACAGTGCCAAGCGCAAACACATTTACATTGAGTTCAACACTTGATAATACACACAGTGGAACTTGTACTTATGGAGCAAACTTTACTCAGTTTAATACTTTTGCAAATGGCGAATATACAGGAAGGGGATTTAAATTTAAAGTTGAACTTACATCAAATGACCCAGCACAAAATATTAATGTTACAGAACTTGGTTTTGAAGCAAGTGTAAAACGCAGAACTGAAACTGTAAATACTTCTATTGCAAGTCAATGTGCAACTACTGGCTCTGCAAAAACTGTTACATTTATAAATCCATTTTTTGCTGGCACTGGATCTCTTGGTGGATCAACTTCTGCTTTCTTACCAACAGTCGGAATCACACTAGAGGGTGCTGTAACTGGTGATTATTTTAAAATTACAGGTATTACTGGAACTCAATTTTTTATTGAAACAAGAGATGGCAGTAACAACTTAAAAGATTTAAGTTTTAAATATACCGCAGTCGGGTTTGGTAAAGGTACATAAATATGTTTATATTTAAGTTATCAGCTATTCTATACTTGAATAAAAAGGACTAACAAATGCCAACACATGATTACGATTTAGCTAACCAATCTGGTGCCGCATTTAGAACAGACTTAAACAATGCTCTTGCTGCTATACAATCCAATAACTCCAATTCCTCTAGTCCATCAACTACAGTAGCGTATCAATGGTGGGCTGATACTTCAGCTAGTATTTTTAAAATTAGAAATTCAGCAAACAACGCATGGATAAATTTATTTACTCTTGCTGGTGGAATTGATGTAGATGCGAATAGTAATTTTAGTGCTGATGTAGCATTTGATGGCACAGGAGATCAAAATATAACCTTTGATAAATCAGAAAGTGCTTTTATTTTTAACGATAATGCAAAAGCAGTATTCGGAACAAGTCAAGATGGCTTGAAAATTTTTCATAATGGCAGTCATTCATTTCTTGAAGATTCTGGAACTGGCAACTTATTTGTTAAGACAAATCAAATCTCAATTGAAAATGCAGCAGGGAACGCATCTTTAATAACTGCTGTTGAAAGTGGAGCAGTTTCTTTATTTTTTAATGGCAGTAAGAAGATAGAGTCAACAGCAAATGGAATGCGTATTCCAGATGATGTATACCTAGGTTTAGGAGACTCTGACGATTTAAATATAAGATTTTTAAATGGCACTGGTGCTTTTATACAGAGTGGTGGTAATTCAATGTTTATTAGGTCAAATAATATTGAGCTTGGTGATAACAGTGGAAATAAATATTTGCAGGGTATAGATGGTGATGCGACTGTTTTATATCACAATGGATCTGAAAAAGCAAAAACAGGATCTAATTTTAATTTCTTTTTAGATAATTCTGGTGGCACATCTGGAAAAGGTCGCATTGCGTTTGGTAGCTCTGGTGTTCCATTTATTGAAGGGCTTGACACAGGAAATCATGGTTCTGGTTCAAAACTGGAATTTTTTGATGGTGATGGAGATACCTTTATACAGTGTTTAAGAAATAGTGTGGTAAGGCTCTATGCTGATGGTGTTCAAAAGATGCTTACAAATTCTTTTGGAATACAGATAATTAATGATCAAAAAATATTATTTAAAAAAGAATCAAGCACTTCTGGTTCAGTAACTTGTATTGATTTTGATAAAGATAATCCTACAAATAATGTCGGAGATATTTCAATGGATAACTCTTCAGTTACTTATAACACAGGATCAGACTACAGACTAAAGGAAAACGAAAGGCCTATTGATGACGCAATCGAAAAAGTTAAATTATTAAAACCTTATTATTTTAATTTTATAGAAACACCTCAAATTTTAAGTCAGGGATTCTATGCACATGAAGTATCTGATATTGTACCTACTGCTGTCAAAGGTGAAAAAGATCAAGTTGCTTTAAATGGTATGCCAATCTATCAAAAATTAGATCACAGCAAAATAGTTCCAATGTTAGCTGCTGGACTAAAGGCACTTATTGAAAAAGTTGAAAAATTAGAAGCAGCCTAATATACTAGGTTAACTAACATTTAAATTATGACTGTAGAAGAACTTTTACAAGAGACAAAAGAATCTATTGAATTTAATACAAAAAAAATAGAAATATTAGATAAAGATATTGACCAGATTAAACAGGAAGCACAGATAAAAATTAATAACCTACAACAAGAGCGAAACATAATAGTGGGACAGATAATAAAAGATCAAGGCGGTGTAGAAAAGTTAGAAAAATTGTTTAATGCTAATAATAAAGTAGAATCTGTATAAATATTAATTAGACATGGCTGTTACAACTTCTTGGGAAATTAACACAATGGAACGTGATGTATCAGATGGATACGTTACAAAAATAATTTATAGAATAAAAGGTTTGTCCGATTCGGTAGAAAAGGCAAGGAGGACAGGTGAGGTTAATTTTATAAAACCTGAGTCATTGCCTAGTGGTTTTATTGATTTTGCAAGTCTTGAAAGTGCCACAGTAATGTCATGGGTAAAAGCTTCAATAGGCTCAACAAGAGTTGGAGAACTAGAGACTCAATTGAAAGCCGAAGTCAATGAAATTCTTACTCCTACTACTGCAATGGGAGTGCCTGATGGCTGGTCTTAGTTTTCAAGAGTATAAGAAAGTTCATCTTTATTACCAATAACACCTTTAGGCCAAGTATTGAAAGCCAAACTATACCTTAAATTATTTGATTTATTGATAGGAACACCATGAGTTATGTTGCTTGGAAATAAAACAAGACTTTTTGAACTTAGGTTTAATTTATAAATATCTGAATTAAATTTATTTTTCTCTTTCGTATTTAAACAAATTTCTCTTGTAAATTTCTTAAAGATTATTGGTGGCAAAGTTTCATCTAATAAGGGATAAAAAACACCACTTACCAAGCTGTTTGAATGTGTATGATTTTGATGAAAGTCTCCTTTTTTTGCTTTGTTTACCCAAGATTGAGTTATTACAACTTCATCATTCGACCCATAAATATTTTTTACATACAACTTTATCTGATACTCTATAAATTTTTTTAGATCAGCAAGTTCTGGTCTATTTAAAATAAAAAAATCTTTTGAGATTCTTGTAAGACCTTGAATATTATCTTTAAAGTCTAAATTTTCTATAAACTTAAGTTCTTGAAAAATACTTTTTTCATAGGTTGATACAGTCAAAGGGACTGCAAACATCTCAATAAGTTCATTTTGCATTTATTGTTTGTTGCATTTGTCTTGTCATTATGCCACCTAAAATATATAAAGGCCCAAGAGTGGGAATAATTAAGAGCATTGATATAATAAGTCCATGACTAATTGCTTTTAAAATTGCTTCTTTTACCATGCTTGATCGAATTATAAAAATTATTTCTATTTTGTCATTTTTAATGTCAGTTTCAATGGCAGCTTTCGGATATGTAGCAATTCG
>VTLG01008411.1_pt1 | contig 12274 bp, 13 predicted proteins | sample 4694571 | NCBI WGS metagenome assembly VTLG01 (sample SAMN12604809, study PRJNA352737) | marine metagenome | biome: ENVO:00000447; feature: ENVO:00000209|ENVO:00000569|ENVO:01000036; material: ENVO:00002151; isolation source: viral sequences binned using virsorter ... | reverse complement strand
ATAGGTCGTTTAGCTCCTATAGCGGCTGGTGCTGGTGTAAGTATAGATGAACTTAATGCGGCAATATCTAGTGTCACTGCAACTGGTGTTCCTGTTGAATCTACCTTTGCTGGACTACGACAAGTCATTGCTGCAATACAAAAGCCCACAGGTGAAGCGGCAAAGGCAGCTAAAAAGTTAGGAATAGATTTCAGTGCGGCTGCACTAAGTTCTAAAGGTTTAGGCGGTGTTTTACAGGAGATTGTTGATAAGGGTGGTGCTAGTGAAGAAACGCTTGCTTTGTTGTTTGGGTCTGTTGAAGCGAGGACGGCAGTTTTACCATTACTTAATGACCAGCTTGTATCTTTTAACAAAAATTTAGAAAATCAAGCCGAAGCACAGGGAACGGCTGCTGAAGCTGCATTTACAGCATCTAATACAATACAAGGTCAACTTAAAAGGCTGGGAACTGCGTTTACAAATTTAGCTGGAGAGGGTTCTGAGTTTGGGGCAGTAATTAGAGAAACTTTGAAAGTCGCTGCTGTTACTGTTGAGGCTTTAGCGGCTGCTGTTAAAATTGTTTTTTTACCAGTAAGAACTTTGATTGCACTTGTTTCTGAAGTTGGTAAAGCAATAGGTGAGGCAATAGGAGTAGATGCAACCAATGTATTATTTGATTTGGAACAGGGCTGGATAACTATAAAAGAAGCTGTTACTGCATTTTCTGATTCAGTGATAGCAGTAGGTAAAACAGTTGGAACTGTTATTGGAGGTATAGTTAAGAAATTTGTACAAGCATTTCAAGCGATTGCAAAGTTCATTGATGAAAACCCAGTAGCACAATTTATCCTTAAGTTTTCTGGAATAAAACTTTTACAGGAAGGAATAAACAAATTACAACAAGATAATGGTTTGATAATAGAAGAAAATACTAAAAAAACAGATAAATTAAAAAATGAAGTAAATAAAACAAAAGAAGCAACTGCTGGATTAAATGAAGCTTTTGTTAAAATTGGTGATTCTATCGCAACAGGTGTTTCTGATGCCTTAGTTGGTGCAATACAAGGGACTAAATCTCTTGGGGACGCTGCAAGATCAATATTAAATGATATTTCTTCTCAGCTTTTAAGACTTGGTATCAATACATTATTGAAAGGAACAGGAATTGGAATTTTTCAAAGTTTGACAGGATTTGCCGCTGGAGGCAGACCGCCAGTTGGCAAACCATCAATAATTGGAGAAAAAGGCCCTGAAATTTTTGTTCCTTCCACTGCTGGCACTATTATTCCAAACGATAAGATAAGCGGTGGAGGTATGACAAATAATATTGTTGTAAACGTAAGTATGGAGGGCGGTGTTGAGGCACAGGGAGGAGAAGAAGACGGCAGACAACTTGGAAGGCTTATTGCAGTTGCCGTACAATCTGAGATAATACAACAAAAAAGAGCAGGGGGATTATTAGCATAATGGCCACCTTTCCAGATATTAAACCGACTTACGGAACAAGAAAAAATAATGCACCTATAAACAGAGTCGTAAGATTTGCAGATGGGTTTGAGCAAAGGATTGTCTTTGGTCTTGCACAAAATCAAAATCCAAAAGTTTATAATTTCACTTTTAATGTTTCTGAAACTGATGCCGATACAATCGAGACTTTTTTAGATGCCAGAGCAAACGATCAAGACAGTTTTGAATATACCCCACAAGGCGAGAGTGAGAAAAAGTTTGTTTGTGATAACTGGTCTAAAAGTATTCCATACAATAACAGGGCAACTATTACAGCAACTTTTAGAGAGGTGTTTGAGCCATGAGTACTGCTCCTATAATTACAGATTTACAAAAAATAAATCCGTCTGCGATTATTGAGCTTTTTACTTTAGAAACAACAGTAGCTTTACATGGTTCTGCTCAAACGTACAGATTTCATAATGGAACAAGTTTAAATAATAATGGGGATATAGTCTGGGCTGGTAATACTTATATCAAACTACCGATTACAGCAGAGGGGTTTGCTTATCAACGTGGGCAGATTCCTAGACCTACCCTCACAGTTAGTAATGCTCTTGGAACCATTACAGCTATTTTATTAAATGTAAATCAGGTAACAACAGGAAATGATCTGACAGGCTGCACTGTAACTAGAATAAGAACTCTTGCAAGATACCTTGATAATGTAAATTTTCCTGTCACTACAACAAGCTCAACAACCACAACAACGATTGCCGACCCAGCAGACGCTGAATCTGTAACCTACACAGTCACTGTGGCAAATGTAGGCGGTATCAATATCTTTTTAATAAATGGCGTTAATAATCCTGTTATAACAATGAAGCGTGGCTCAACTTACATATTTAATCAATCTCATAGCACAAATGTTGGACACCCTTTGAGAATAAAATCTGACGCTGGAGGACAACAATCTACAACAAATGCTGGAACACTTGGAACAGATGCAACAGTTACTTATACGCCAGCCTATCCTGATGCCCCTAGTGATTTGAGATATTACTGCACAGTTCATGGAAATGCTATGGGAAACACAATTACAATGAATAATCCAAACACTACAACCCAAACAACAACGACAACCTCAACTCAACAAGAAAATTCTTTAGGAACACCAGACCCCACCGCAGAATTTCCAAGAGAAATATATAAAATTGACAGAAAAGCAACAGAAAACAGAGATTTTGTTCAGTTTGAACTTGCTGCCCCTTTTGATCTTGCTGGAGTTAGAAGTCCTAAAAGATTATGCACTAGAGACAATTTTCCTAGTATTGGAACATTTATAGCATGAACTGGAAAGAGGCTGCTCTTGCTCATGCCAAAGACCAAGACCCTAAAGAATCTTGCGGACTTTTACTAAATATTAAAGGAAAAGAAAAATATTTTCCTTGTAGAAATTTATCAATGACAGCTTTTCAATGCTTTATTATTGACCCAGAGGATTATATAAGGGCAGATAATACAGGAGATATTATTGCTGTTATACATAGTCACCCTGTTACCCCACCAGTTCCAAGTCAATCCGATAAGGTTGCCTGTGAGCAAAGCGGTCTTGTATGGCATATAGTAAACCCTAAAACAGAGTCATGGGGTTATCTAGAGCCGACTGGCTATAAAGCTCCCATACTTGGCAGAGAGTGGGCTTGGGGAGTCACAGATTGCTATACGTTAGTTAGAGACTGGTACAAAGAAAAATTAAATATAAATTTGATTGACTGGCATAGACCAACAACACTTGAAGAATTTAACAAAAACCCTATGTTTGAAAAGTGTGCAGAGGAAACAGGTTTTAGAGAACTCAGATCTGATGAAAAATTAATTAATGGTGACTTGTTATTTATGTCAATTTTGTCTAATAATTTGAATCATGTGGCAATTTTCATAGATGGTGATGTTTTACATCATTTAACAGATAGACTTAGTTGTATAGAACCATATTCTGAGTGGTTGCTAAAATGCACAGGAAAGAGGTTGCGTTATGTTGCGTAAAATAAAACTATATGGAGAGTTAGCCAATTTTGTTGGTCATAAACAATTTGAAGTTAAGGCAGATACAATCAGTCATGCTGTCAGCTTTTTAGTCAATAATTTTGAAGGTTTAGAAAAATACATGAATCCTCGATTTTATCAGGTTAAAGTTGGTGATTATGCGATAGATGAAAAAGAAATATTTTACCCCATAGGTCAACAGGATATTCATTTTGTTCCTGTTATTGAAGGTGCTGGTGGAGGTCTTGGCAGAGTTTTAGGTGGTGTTGCTTTGATTGGTATTGCTTTTGCAACTGCTGGTACTGGTGTTGCTGCGGCTGGTGGTCTATTTAGTAAAGCTGGTTTTGCTGCGGCTGGGTTTGGAACAAAAGCTGCTCTTGGTATAGGTGCTGGATTAGCTCTTTCTGGAGTTAGTGAAATGCTTTTTCCTTTGCCTAAAATGCCTGAGTTTTCAAGTGAACAAGACCCAAGAATATCTTTTGCATTTAGTGGAACTCAAAACACCTCAAGGGCTGGCACACCAGTCCCCATAGTTTATGGAGAAATAATAACTGGTTCAGTAGTAATAAGTGGAGCTATTGACACCCAACAGGTTAGAGCATGACAAAGCCTAAAATCATAAAAGGTTCTGGTGGAGGCAGAAGAAGTCCACCACCACCACCACAGCCAACAAGAACACCTGATACTTTACACAGTAGGCAGTTTGCTACTTTTCTTGACCTTATTTCTGAGGGAGAGATAGAGGGTTTTGCTTCAGCATCAAAAGAGGGTCTTACTAAAGGAACAACTGCATATAATAACGCTGCACTTAAAGATGTAATTCTTAATGATACACCTGTTTTAAAAGCCACTGCAAATTCAGCAAGTCCAGCACAAACTGATTTTAACTTTCAAGATGTCACTTTCAATCCTAGATTTGGAACTGCAAATCAGACAAAAGTTGAGGGGATAGAAAGTAGCTCCTCTGTTACCTCTGTGGGTGTAACAGTCACAGCTTCAGCCCCTGTTACAAGACAGATAACAAATACAAATGTTGACGCTGCAAACATAACAATAACTTTTCCGCAGATACAAAAAGCCACAGATAAAGGGGATTTGCTAGGCTCAAGTGTTCAACTAAAAATATCAGTTCAATATAATTCTGGTGGTTTTACAGATATAATCAACGACACAGTTACTGGAAGGACTGCTGATGCTTATCAAAGAGATTATAGAATAGAGTTAACAGGTGCATTTCCTGTTGATATTAGAGTTTCAAGAGTTACTGCCGACAGCACAGATACAAGTTTAGTGGATGCTTTTCAGTGGACAAGTTTTGGAGAAATTATAGATGATGCGAATACTTATGCTAACAGTGCTTACGCTGCAATCAGACTTGATTCAATGCAGTTCAGTTCTATACCTTCAAGGAAATATAGGATTAGAGGAGTTAAAGTAAGAATCCCAGCCGCAGGGGCAAACGGCTCTGGCACACCAACTGTAGATAATGCAACTGGTCGCATAATCTACCCAGACGGCTATGTATTCAATGGAACACTTTCAGCAGCGACATGGACATCTTGTCCAGCAATGATATTGCTTGATCTTCTTACAAATACTAGATATGGATTTGGAGATCATATTACAGACAGCAGTCTTGATTTATTTTCTTTTGTTACTGCAAGCAAATTTGCAAATACTTTAGTTGATGATGGACAAGGAGGACAGGAGGCTAGATTTTCATGTAATGTAAATATTCAAGGAAGTGCAGAGGCTTTTGATCTGATAAATGAGTTAGCTGGTGTAATGAGGTGTATGCCGATCTGGTCTGCTGGTAGTATTTCTCTAAAACAGGACAGTCCAGCTTCGGCCTCATACCTTTTTAATTTATCCAATATAACCAGTGATGGATTTACATATTCTGGCAGTAGTCTGAAACAACGTCATAGTGTTGTTTCTGTGTCTTACTTCAATATGGACACTCAGGACATTGATTTTGAGGTTGTAGAAGATGCCAACTTAATAAGTAAGATAGGCTCAAGTATTAAACAAGTAAAAGCTTTTGCCTGTACTTCAAGGGGTCAAGCTGCCAGATTAGGTCGGGCAATACTTTTTGGGGAAGCAAATGAAACGGAAGTTTGCAGTTTTACAACTTCGATTGATAGCGGCATTGTAGTTAGGCCGTCAGCAATCATACAGGTTGCAGACCCTGTAAGGAGTGGCTTGAGAAGGGGCGGTAAGATTGCCTCAGTCACATCAACAACTGTTGTTACTGTTGATGATTCTACAAATACTGATTTGCCATCTACAAACAATGCAAAGCTGTCTGTTGTTTTACCAAATGGAACAGTAGAGACAAAAGATATTAGCTCTGTTTCTGGTGCAACAATCACTGTATCAAGTGCTTTTTCTCAGACTCCAAATGTCAATGCAAACTGGGTAATATCAGATGACACTGTTGAAACACAGCTATTCAGAGTGATAACAGTTGAGGAAGTTGACGGCATCAACTATTCAATAACGGCTTTATCTTATGTAAATGACAAATATGCTTTTATTGAAGATGGTTCAACGCTGCCAACAAGGACAGTATCAATATTAAATGAACTAAAAGACCCACCAACTGCATTACAGGCAGAAGAAAAAATTGTAGAAATTAATAATGCAGCCGTATCAAAATTATTTATTAGTTGGCAACCTGTTGTTGGTGTAACTCAATATCAAGTCAACTACAGATTCAATAATGGCAACTTTGTTTCAACAACTGTATCAAGTCCAGATTTTCAAATATTTAATACTGATATTGGAACTTATGACATTCAAGTATTCAGTTTTAATGCAGCTTTACAAACAAGTTCTACCTCTGCGGATCTAACTTTTAATGCTGTTGGAAAAACTGCAATTCCAGCAAATATTACTGGCCTTACTGCTGAACCTATAAATGAAAAACTTATCAGACTTAGATGGTCGCAACCTACAGAATTAGACGTGAAGCTGGGCGGTCTTATTCACTTGAGGCATTCTCCTCTAACGGACGGAAGTGGTACTTTTTCAAATGCTACAGATTTGATTCAAGCCTTAAGTGGTGTTACTACCTCTGCGGAAGTCCCATATCTTGAAGGTGAGTATATTCTTCGCAGCCAAGACTCAGGAGGTCGATTCTGTGCTGGGGATACAAGTGTCATTATTGACTTACCTGACAATCAAGATGCCTTATTGACTCAAACAAGGAGAGAAGATACTGATACTCCTAAGTTTCAAGGAACCAAAAATAATGTGGCTTTTGATGCAACTACTAATACAATTAATCTTGTAGGTGGTGGAAATTTTGATGACATCACAGATTTTGATGCTGTTGGCTCACTTGATGACTTTGGTGGGATTGTCCCTGAGGGAACTTATGATTTTGGTGGTACTGCTGGTGGAGATACTTTAGATTTAGGTGCTGTATTTAGTATTGATTTCAAGCGACATTTTTTAACTGAAGCTTTCTACCCTTCAGACTTGTTTGATTCCAGAGGGCTTATTGATGACATTACAGACTTTGATGGGGCTACAGCTACAGAGGTTAACGCTGAAATGCTTATAAGGGTCACACAGGACAATCCCTCTAGCTCACCAACTTACACAGGTTTCCAGACCTTCGCAAATGGAACATACAAAGGAAGAGGGTTTCAGTTTAGAGCGAAACTTACAAGTAATGATGTTGCACAAGATATAAAAGTTTCTCAGCTTGGATATACAGCAACAATTCAAAGAAGAACAGAACAGGGAAACCTTACAGCCAGTGGGGCTGGGGCGAAGGCAGTGACTTTTCAACACCCCTTTTTCGTAGGCACTTCTTCATTGCTTGGTGCTAATACTAACTTGCCATCAATCGGCATAAACGCACACAATATGGCCTCTGGTGACTTTTTTGAGATTTCCAGTATATCTGGGACAGGTTTTACAGTACACTTTAAGAACTCCTCAAATGCTTCGATTGATAGAAATTTTACCTATCAGGCTGTCGGATTTGGTAAAGGAGGGTAGAATATGCTCAAGGTGATTTTCTAAATGGCACAGGTTTCAGACTATACAATTTCTAATGGAACAGGGAGTGCAGTCCGTACCGACCTTAATAATGTCTTTGCTGCTATACAAAGTTTGAACAGTGGGTCAGCAGACCCCAGTGGTACACAGGTTGCTTTCCAATTATCTGTCAATACGACCTCTAACCTATTAAAACTTAGAAATGCAAGCAATAATGGATATATTGAAATTGGTAATGTTACTCAGGCAAATTTAGGTCTTGCTCCAGTGGCAGGGGCAACATTTACTGGGGCTGTCATTCATAACTACACAACAGCACTAAGGATTCCTGTTGGAACTACTGCTCAAAGATCAGGCTCACCAGCTACAGGAGACTTGAGATTCAATAGTACTTTAGGTTCTGCTGAAATCTATAATGGTTCTTCTTTTACTGCTGTGGGGGGCGGTGCTGGAGCTACAGGGGGAGGAAGTGATGAAGTGTTCTTTGAGTCAGATCAAACAGTAACAACTTCTTATACTTTAACTTCAAATAAACACGCACATACAGTAAGTCCTACAATTAACTCAGGTGTCACGATTACTGTGCCATCTGGTGCAATCCTTGTTATTCTTTAATTATGGCTTTAAACATTAACGGCACTACTGGTATTTCTGGGGTTGATGGATCAGTTTCCGCACCCGCTTTAACAGGAACAGATAGCAATACAGGTATAACATTCCCTGCTGCTGACACAATCAAGTTTTCAACTGGTGGTGTTGAAAGAATGTCGATTACAAATAGTGGTGTTACTGGTATTGCTTCTGGTGGAAAAGTTTTACAAGTTGTTCAAGAATCTAAAAAAAATACTGCTAGTGAAACTGTAGGTTCAGGTACGAATGATAACTCTTCGGGTTTAACAGGCGATCTTATTTCTAAAGCTATAACACCATCTAATGCTAGTAATTTAATATTAGTCAGAGCTAGTTTGATGGTAGGTATAAGTCATGGTTTACAAGTTTTTGCACAATTATTTAAAGCTGGTTCAGTTCTTGATGCAGCAAGAGGGGATTCAAGTGTAAGGCAACAAGTTTCTGCTGCTACTTATGTATCTAGTAATTCCCGAGTTTCTACGATTACACACGAATATTTAGATACAGCCGGTGGCACAAGTTCAATAACTTACAGTTATAGATTTAGCCATGATTCTAGTGTAAATAGAACTATCTACCTAAATAGAGATCATACAAATGATGCAACTACTGATTATGTAAGAGGTTATTCAAGTCTCACATTAACGGAGATAGAAGCATGATTTTAGACCATGAAGCTATTTATAAAGCGTATCCAGACTGTACAAAAATTGATGATTCTACAGGAGCATTTAAAACAGATGGCACACAAATAACACTTGTCCAATCTGATATTGATGCTGCACGAACTACGCTAAACGCTGAAGCCGCTGCAATAGCTTATCAATCTGTAAGACAACCTTTATATCCAAGTTTGGGAGATTTTGCAGATGCAATGTACTGGAATAGTAAGGGAGATTCGACTAAACTAGAAGCATATTACGCTGCCTGTGAAAAGGTAAAAACCGACAACCCCAAGCCTAGTTAATTATGACAGCAAAGATTAAACTAAACGCAGCATCAGGGGGTGGGTCTATAAGTATACAAGCCCCTTCGTCATCTAGTAATAATCGAGTTATTTCTTTACCTGACATTGCAGATGGAACGCTTGTTACGAGCCAAAGTACGCTTGATGCAACAAAACTTTCTGGTAATTTACCAGCTTTAAATGGTTCAGCGTTAACAAATATTAGTGGCGGTAAATTATTAAAATATTATTATTGGGAAATGACAAATGAATTTTCAACAAATAGTACTTCTTATGTTGACGTAACAAATGCGTCTTATGATTTTACCCCTAGTGCTGCGGGAAGTAAAATCTGGTTATTGTTCACACCTATGGTAGCAGCAGAAGATCACGTTCAAACGGCAGATGGTTTTATGGCAATAAGAAGTGGCAGTACTACACTATTTGAAACTAAACATTGGAACTATACTTTTGGTGGTCATACATATAGAACTTCTTATACTTTTAACCATCCAATACAATATATAGATACCCCAACTTATACTTTAGGGAATAGTATTAACTATAAACTAAGTATTAAAAAAGATAATTCTGAAATGAGAGTTAATTATAACGGACAAGGTAAATCTAACTTTTTAATTTGGGAAATAGCTGCATGATATACACTAAACACAGAGCCGTCAAATCTTTAAAACCAAACTCTGAGTGGAGTTGGGGTAGTTATGACTATAACGATCTACAATGGCATAGTTCTGATACAAAACCAACCGAATCTGAAATAGATGCTGAAGTTACAAGATTGAATAACGCAGAACCTATGAGACTCCTTAGAGTTGAAAGAGATAGGTTATTAACAGCTTGTGATTGGAGAGCTAGTTCTGATTTAACACTTTCTACAGCATGGAAAACATATCGTCAAAGTTTGCGTGATTTACCGGCAAGTGCATCGCCAAAGTTAGACGCAGATGGTAATTTAGATATGTCATCTGTAACTTTTCCTACAGAACCTAGTTAATTATGTCCACAATCAAGGTTCAAAACATACAGCACACAGGAAGTAGCACAAATGCTATTGCTCTTGCATCTGATGGAACGTGTACTGCCAATATTACTAATAACTTATCCAATCGCAACGTCATAGTAAATGGAGCAATGGAAGTGAGTCAACGTAGCGTATCTTCTAGTTCTGCTGATTTTGCAAGTGTTGACAGAATGAAAATGAGTGTTACAGGTACAGATCAACTTGCATTTCTTCAAAAACAAACAAGTGACGCACCTGATGGATTTAGCAAATGTTTTGAATTTGATGTGACAACAGCCGAAAGTGCTTTAGATCCTGAAGAATTAGTTTACATAAGATATGCAGTAGAATCACAAACTCTGATACCATTTTTTAACGCTGACGGAACAGGAAAAGATTTTATTTTATCTTTTTATGTGAAAGCGTATCAAGCCGGAACTTATCAAATAAGTATTTATAAAGAAGATAGTACAAGATTTATAACTAAAACTTATACAATTGCATCTTCCGCAACTTGGCAAAGAGTTGAAATTCCTATTACTGGCGATACAAGTACAAGTGGCATGACTTTTGATAACACTATTGGGTTTCAAATAGCTTTTCAGTTAGCTGCTGGTACTAACTACACATCAGGAAGTGCCATAACAAGTTGGGGTAGTTGGGGTGGTAATCCTTCTTTTGCTGCTGGTCAAGCTGTAAATGTACTAAGTTCTACTGATAATTATTTTAGAATTACAGGTATTCAATTAGAATTAGATCAAGGGTCAAATAAAGCAACAGATTACGAATTTAAAACATTTGCACAAGAGCTTGCTTCATGTCAGAGATATTTTTGTAAATCATATAATTACTCAGTTACGGCTGGTACTGCTACTTTTGAAGGTGCTATACATGGAAGAAATTATGATCCTAACACTGGCAGATCTGCAAATCCTGTATTTGTCTACTTTCCATCAAGAATGAGAGCAAATCCTACCATGACTTTTTTTGCGGGCGATGGTCAATCTAATAAATACAGTACAGGTTCTACTGTTGGTGGTGCTGATTTAACAGGCGAAAATACTTTTGGTACTACCTTTATAAATTCTGAATCAGGTATTTTTCATTGTGATCTTGGCGAGTCTGTGCCAGCAGCTAATTTATTTGCTTTTCAATATACGGCAGATGCTGAATTATAATGTATTTAACAATGGAGGTATAAAATGAGTTACAAATTTTATAAAGGCGGTGTTGATAGTAATTTTAAAGTTTGCACAGATAAGGTCTTAAGAAAATCTGATAATGCAGTAATTCCATTTGACGAAGCAAACACCGACTACCAAGAATACCTTGCTTGGAAAGCTATTGATGGCAATGAACCCGAAGCTGCTGACTAATTAATCTTTTCCATTTGTCTGGTCATCATTCCCCCCAAAATGTACAAAGGCCCAAGAGTGGGAATAATTAACAGCATTGATATAATTAAAGTGTGAGAAATCGCTTTTAAAATTGCTTCTTTTACCATGTTTGCTCGTATTTGCCAGATAGCCTCATTGTTGTCGCTTTTTCTAACCTTGTCAATGTTGGGCGGTTCATACTATGCGTTCAGATTTGTCACCTCTGAACAGTTCAAGGCCAGAGTCATGAATGAGGTGCTTGATAATGTACAGGGAATGATGCCAAAGGTTTTGGATAATGCTTTACCTGATATGACAGGCGGTACTATTCCAGAATATATACAGCCCAAAAAATAATGGAGATACCAGAAATAGGTATCAGACAAATTAATATTCCAGAGGTTTATATTCCTGAGGTATATAACCCTAATCCTGTATTACCTGTAATAACAAATTTACAAATAGATACTGCTGGTTGTACTTATCAGCATAGAGACATAAAAAATACTGGTAACACACAGCTTTTACTTGATGACCCTAACGGAGTCTTTACTTCTTGCGATTCTGTTTTTCCTAGCTTTTATCCTATTGATTACAGACCAGATCAGTTGGTGATTACTGAAGATTTGCCGATTTCAAATGATGCCCCACCTATGCCAGAGTCAGATATTCCAGAGACTAAAACACCAAAAGAAAAAGAAGAAATAAAGGTAGAACCATGCCCACCAAAAGATGCACCATTTAGAACAGGAGATTACAGAAATTCGTCAAGAATTGAAAAATTGGTAAAATACGAAAAAAGCATAGGGGGTTCCT
>VTLG01003136.1_pt1 | contig 12276 bp, 16 predicted proteins | sample 4694571 | NCBI WGS metagenome assembly VTLG01 (sample SAMN12604809, study PRJNA352737) | marine metagenome | biome: ENVO:00000447; feature: ENVO:00000209|ENVO:00000569|ENVO:01000036; material: ENVO:00002151; isolation source: viral sequences binned using virsorter ... | reverse complement strand
CTGCGAACTTATCCTCTAACGTGGAAACTTCTTCTTCTTCCTCTTGACCTGTATCTACGAGATCAGTCTGTGCTTTCTGTGACACATCATACAACTTCATCTTAGCTCGATCTACACCCACAATAAATCGTTTATTAACTGTCGGATCATTGTATCTATTCTTCAATTGTTTAACCAACATCTGATTCAATGACTCCAACTCCTCAGTAGATATCAATGCAAACATTAAATCTGCTGTCGCTGGTAGTCCAAACGATTCGGATGTATCTTCCAATCCTATGTCAGTGGATACAAATCCCTGTCGAGTGGTTTGTGTTGCAGACATGATAGGGACATTCAATTCAACAGCTAATCCCCTCATCTCCTCAGCAATACCTTTGATGTATGTGTACGAGTTTACATTACTACCATACTTGAATCGACTCGATGCACAGATGTTTATATAATCAATGAAGATAATGTCTGGTCGAAACTGTCTCTTTAACAAGAGTTCATTATGTAATGCTCTAAAATGTCCACAGTGTGCTGAGGCTGTAGGATACTCTTTGATAATGAGTTTACCTTCTGTTTTCTTTTGGATCTTTTCAATCCTTGAATCAAACATCCGTCGAGAAAGATCCGGCAAATCTTCTAAAGAAACATTCATTAAGTTGGCATCAATTCGTTCTGCTATCTTCTTCTCTGCCATCTCTAATGAGATATACAAGACGTTCTTATTCTGTAACAGAGCAGCTGCTGCCACATGACACATGAACAACGATTTACCTACACCAGTTCCTGCCAAACAAATGTTTAATGTCTTGGCTGGCAGTCCACCCTTCGTTATCTTATTAAAGAAATCTAGATCAAACGGAATCTTATCTTCGACTTCATGGTAATAATCATACCGTTCCTCTGCTTGTTCCATATAGTCATGGCCGACATGACTATCAAAAGATACAGAAAGAGCATCAGATAAGATCGACGGTATAGCATCAGCTGTCTGATCTTTAGACTTCCCATCGATGATGTGGATGCCATCGAGAATAGCATTATAGATTGCCTTATCTTTACAAAACTTTTCAGTCTCATCCAACAACCACTGTTCGTCTACTTTAGACGGAACAAACTTTGTAAGATAATCTTGAATAGTTTTATACTGTTCTTCAGACTGCGGTGCTTTCTGAATATCTATACTCAAAGCCTCCACATCTGGAACAGACTTATACTTCTCTACATAGTCAGCTACTGTCTGAAAGACAGTCTTTTCTGTGAAGTCTGTAAAGTATTCCGCTTTGAGAAACGGAATTACTTTCCTGGTATAGTCCTCATTAAAGATGAGGTTATTCAGTATCGTCGTTTCTATTCTCTGTGTTAAACTCGACTTGGTCATGCTCTAAACTTTCTTCAATAATGTTCAATAATATATCACCGGCAACAGATGCAAACTCACCAGTATCTAAATCTTCTTCAGTAGGATTATACACTACATTGTACTCAAAAGACAAGGGCAACTGTTCTGCCATTGCCGGATCGACCATGTGTCCGTAATCATCATAGATCGGAAGCTTAACATTTCTATATGTCCACACCACCCCTGCAAACTTACCCTCAGCGACTCTGTAGCCCTGCTCTTGCGTTTCTTTGTGTGTAACGTAGTGGTAACTAGGGTGTTTATTAGGCATAATGACAGTAAGAATTAATTAAATATTTCATTCCAGATATAGGTTTTCTTCCTGCATGGACCCAGGGCCACATGGGTGGGAACATTAACAAACGTCCTCTCTTAGGTTTAACTAATCTATTTAACCAAAACGGAGAAAGAAATTCTGTCTCTCCACCCTCCTCCACATCGTTAAGATATATAAAAAAGGATAAAAATCTTCGAGCTGAATTGTGATCTATCACATCCACATGAGGATCAAACCTATCGTAATCATTAGCCAGATATCTTTTAATCCTTATCGCCTCATAGCCATAAGTTTCTGGCCACATCTTGGGACCTATCTTACAGTCTATCTTATAGTGCATAATGTAATCTTGAAAAACTTCCAACATACCTTTCTCAACAGAGTTCCATTCTTCATGGTCTACTAATACAATCTGTTCAAAAGAAATCCGTTCGTCACCATCTTCTTGATGAACTGTTTTAAAATTCTCATGGAAATCCTCAAACTTTTCTATGAGCATCTTACATGATACTTCATCTATTACATTGTCGTAAACTTTAACTAGACTATCAGCCATATTTGAATTTTTTATATACCTCAAGCTCCAGTTTAGACATTACTTCTTCTGTGAAATATGTTTCTGGATCGTTATTGATCGTCTTACCAAACTGTTTAGTTCCATCCGGCAACTCTATCCGTGTAGAAATAGATTTAAATATACCGGCTTCTAATGCTAAATCTAACAGTCCATAATATCTATCTAAACCCTTAGTGTAAGACAGACGAACATCTACCATCTGATTCTCTTTAGTCAGTCGTGACTTATAGGTCTTACAATGAATGATGTTACCTACAACTTCAGTACCATCTTTCTCTTTCTTCTTAGAAAGATAAATGATTTGTGATGCCGCATACTTGAGTCCAGAACCACCACCCATTTCTTTTTGTGGGAACATCGAACCCACTACATCATATGTATGGTTCGTTAAGATTAAGGGAACTCCTAGTTTCCCTAACTTCAAAGTAAGAACTCTAAAGGTAGCCTTGACAATCTGGGCTCTCGTCATATCCCTGGTTTCTTTTCCCGCTTCTGTATCTTCTATCTCTTTCGTTGTAGATAGCATTCCCAGACTGTCAAGACATATCAATAAAGGTTTTCTTTCCTCATCATTGTCATAGGCTTCTAAGACTGCCAATGATTGATAACGAAATTCTTGTACTGTAGTCACAGGTAGTATCACCATACGAGAAGAATCTATACCACGTTCCTCAATCATATCTTTGGTGATCGCCGACTCACTCTCAAAGAATACTACACTACCATCAGGGTTATCTTCCAGAAAAGTTTTACATACCCCTAAGACAAAGAACGTCTTGCCTGTCGCCGACTCTCCTGCAATCGCTGTAATTTTGTTTTGAGGTATCCCACCATAAAGGCTACCGGAACAAAGAGCATTAAAAACAAAGCTCCCAGTATCGACATAACCAGACACGTCAGCAGTAGCAAGACCGTCACTAACAATTGTACCATACTCGTTTCCTGTTTCTTTAATTACATTCTTCAAGAAGTTTGACATCTTTCACCCTCTCATAATCTGAAGTGCAGATAGCATAACCTGCAATCTTATCTCTATTATTATACACCATTTTCTTTACGTCGTCAAGAGCCTCGTAAGGTAGAGTTATAGTTTTTCGTACTCCCTTTTTTATGTATACCGTCACTAACATTTCGATAATACTTTCGTATATACCGACTCCGCTATTGCTTTCATCATCAACGAAGGTACCATTCTCCCACATCGTTCTGCTTGTTGATTAAAGGTTCCAGTCAATTTAAAATCTTCTGGTAACGATGTAATACGTTTTAATTCTTTTATAGTAAACTTCCTGTTCTCATTCCAATGTAGAGCTCCCGCCGTATTAACTGATGAACCCATAGCTGTTATAGTAGGAGACGGAAAATGCTGTGAAGTTTTCTTCACACTAAAATGATAATTTTTTCTATTCACATCTTCTCCACTCATAACCTTATCAGGATTTTGTGGAAAATTTATTGCTGTATCTTTATGATATTTTGTTCCTTCCCACTTCTCTGTTAACCATGAAACTTCTTCTGGATCATTCTCTATATCATCCAAGGCCTCACCTAAAGTAATAATATCTTTACCCTCTGATGGAAACAAGCTGTGGATGTTCATAAATGTTAGTCCCACTTGGGCAGTTATATCTTTTCGTACCGCTATAAAGATAGTTCTCTCCCGTGACTGAGGTACTCCAAAATGTTTTGCATTTAAAACTTTAGAACTTACATCATAACCAATCTTCTCAAACTCATTTATAATTTTATGATAGTATTCTTTAGCTTCTCCCATAGTCAATCCCTTAACATTCTCTCCAACTATAACTTTAGGTTGTATGTCAGCGGCCACTCGTAAGAATTCAAAAAATAAATCTTCGATATTTTCTACTATCTGATCATCAGAATATTTTTTAGTCTTACCATAACCCTTACTATGTTTTCCACCCTCATGGGTATAGGCTCGTCCTGCCACACTAAATGCTGAACACGGAGGAGATCCATCTAATAAATCCAACTCTCCTACTTTCAATCCTACAGGATTTAATAAATCTTCTCCAGTTAATTTCTTAATGTCATCTGGAATGATGAGAGTATTCGGATAATTTTCTCGATAGGTAGTTCGTGCCTCCTCTACAAACTCATTGATTGCTAAGATATGACCTCCCGCCAATCGATATCCTGTAGACGATCCTCCACCTCCAGCAAATGTGGAGATGACATTAAATAAATGTTTACTCTCTGCAATCCCTACGTCTTGCATTTTATATGGTGTATATTTCATCCGAATAAATGCTCCAAAGTTGTCTGTGTCCCATAGCTCCTATCGACGTTCCAATGTATTTCCTCTAAAATAAATGAAAGGGGATCAATAAAAGATTTCTCAAACATGGTATCATAATTAATAACACTTTGCATATCAAACTCTCTAGGCAAACGAGTCATAAATGATATAACATTCGACTGTAATCGATTGGGTGTTTTCAATTCTAAAAATTTTATCTTATCTCCTTCTTGTATAAGAGGATACTTATTTACTATCTTATTTTTATTTAAAAGATGATTATAGATTAAGGCTCCCTTAATGTGCATCGGAGTTCCTTTTATAAAGATTGAAGAACTGTCCCTATACTTTTTTAAGTTGTTACACGATCTAGGATAAGCAATTTCTTCTCCCCTAAGACTCATAAACTCATTACGAAAATCTTGAATAAACTCATTCAATATTTTTTCGTCATCATTAATAATAATATTTAGAGCCTCTTTAATCTTCTCTCGACACGGTGCTGGTGTGGAAGACTTCACTGCCTCGATGCCCATGATCTTTAATTGAGGCTCAGCATAACGTCCCCTTCACTATCATGTACGTTTAAGATGTATCGTTTCTTCGCAGTCCAAATACCCTTGTCGGCTATTACTTCCCGTGCCATGTCCATCTTCTGAGCATAAGCATTTACATACCGAGCAAGCTTCTTATAACTCTCATCAATAAAAGGTTCCATTTTCTCTTGGGCCACAGTCGCCAAAAAGGAGACAATTCTATCATTTGATACATCAGTTTTTTCGCCAAAAGATTTAGATACCAACTCGTCAAAACTGACGTATATAGAGTCTGTATCTGATGCAATGACATAATCTTTGTCATCTGTTTGTAAGATCCTATTGAGATACCTATTAACATCATTTTCAATCCACCGTATTGATAACTGTCCTGAAGTTGTAATGGCTGTTGCCATCTTCCTATCATAATATCTAAAGTACTGATTCCCTATGGCACCGTAAGCACTGTTCAGAGCAATCTTACGAGCCATCTGAATGTTATTATACTTGGATATCTCATTTAAATATTTTTTCTCTCTTGTATTTTCATACTGTTGTTTAGCTTCAAGAGTCCACTTCTTAAACTTCACTCGATCATCATACATCTTTTCCATCAACTGAGGAAGAAACCCATGAAAATCTTTTCTAAATCGAGCACCGTTAGGTGTTACTGCACACCCATCATCTGGAATCTCTACACTCTCCTCCAACAACTTATCTACACTCACCTCTCCGTTTCCTTCTTGTACTAAAGTTTCTGGTGAGATATTATACTGCATGATCAAGTGTGGATACAAACTATTCAAATCAAAAGACATCACCCACTTGTGCATTCCAGTCTGCGGTTCCTTTACATAAGCTCCTTCATACCTATCACTCTTTTCACTAATTCTTCTCTTGGGTACTACTATGTCTTTACTCTTTAGATAATTATAAATCAATACATCCCACATCTTGACTTGGGAATATACATCTTCGTAGTTGACCTTCGCTTCATAAGCCACAGTCAAAGCCAACTCTATCAATTTCATTTTATCTTCTAAAGCATCTACTAGTTCCACATCCTTAACATTATAATCTACAAACGATTGGTAGTCTTTGGTATACCACTCTCGATAAGTTTCATATGGATTCTCCATCTTCCTCTCACCAAGTTCCACATATGCTATGTGATCTAAACGAAACGACTCCTGATTAGTATAGGTGAACTTCCTATACAAATCCATATAGTCCAAACATGACACTCCAAATATATCATACTTCTGCTGTTGCCTTCCATACTGATAGACGCTTTCTTCATTGACGTAACCCCAGGGAGATAACTTCTCTACTTCTTTTTCTCCAAAGAGCTTATTAATTCTATTACACAGATAAGGTATATCAAAAAACTGAACGTTCCATCCTGTCACGATGTCTGGTTGAATGCTCGACCAAAAGTCCAAAAACTTTTTGAGTAAATCATTTTCATTTTCACACAATATATACCGAACATCTTTACGATCTGTATGATACTCTGCAATACCCCATACCATTATAGCTTTATTAGATTGATTCTTTACAGTGATGGACAACATAGGTTCATCTGCTTTCTGCGCATCAGGAAACCCACTCTCACAAGCTACTTCTATATCTAATGTGAGAATTAAAATCTTATTCATATCCCAATTTACAAAATCAGGATACTGTTCAGCTATATAAACAAAAGGATAACGCTCAAATCCATAGATCAAATCTGGTTGATCTTTATATCGTTCTAGAAAATTTCTACCTTCAGTAATAGACTCCAAAGTTACTGGGCCTACTGTATGTCCTTGTAATGTCTTTAAGTTTGACTTCTTATTCGTGGGACCATAGAATGTAGGACGCCAACGAATCTTTTGACTGACTCGTTTGCCGTCTTTAATCTCTCGAACTAAAAGATAGTTACCCCGTTGGATAACTGAAGTATAGAAATTATCTGCCATAGAATAATTATATCACAAATTATTCTTGAAGTAAAGTCTTAGGACTTACTTTTGGTACTACTATGCCCGACCCGAATACTTGATTATAATTATTCACTATATCTTGTGCTGGTTCTGTTGTTATTAAAATCCAATTTCGTGGTACTTCAAAATCTTTAGCCTCACTGAATGGCATCCAAGGAGTTAACCCAATCTGTACAGCTCCTCCTCGTCCATCACCCATAGGCATTAACATAGCTGGATTCTTTATGATAACTAATTCAGAATTTTCTCCAATAATTTCTCCAACTATATCTTCACCACTTTTCAATCTCAATAACTTAATCATTCCTACTGCCATAATATATTACTCCACTTGTTTTTTACCAATATTATACTTAGTCTCCAAAATCCATTCGTCCTTTTCTTTATAGGACAAAACTTTTATCTGTGACAACGGTGCTTTCTGTTCGTTGTTACCTAAAATCTCTACTAATTCCCAATCTGATAACAGTCCTGCAATTGTATTTCTTCTTTCTAAATCGTTAATTGATATGTTTGTTGGCTTGCCATCTAGGGCAAACAGTTCTTTAAAATGTACTATAAAATAACGACCTTGTTTGTGTAGGATGTGACATGATTGGTATAACTTTCTCTCCTTGCGAGAGGCAACCCCTATACGGGATAGTGTTTCACGAACTTTTAAAAAATCATCAGCTTCATTCAACGTCACCTCGAGCATTAAATCAGGAGTCCACTCCAATTCTTCCATGTTTACCACCTCGATTTATTGTTCTTTTTATGTGTTCAATTTGTTCATCATCTAGTATGTCAAGTGCCTGTCTAGCTTTTTCATTATTATAACCATAGTATTCTTTAACATACTCAAGATTTTTAATCTTAGTAGACCTTAACCATTTACTAAATCGCTTCTTAGGTCTTATACTATTTAGAAAAAATTGAAACTGTAGACGTTTATCGAGGTGATGTAGTCTATTCATTTCATTTACAAACAAAAGAGTATCTGGAAACGCAGACAAAGCTTTGTTGACGATATAGGCTGGGTACTTCTTCTCCCAGAACTCATCATCACCCGCCATCACATCTTCTTTCTTATGATTGATTGCGTTCAAATAATCTTTTAATTCGTACATTTTAAATATAATTAATGTTTATTAATATTCTATATGGTTGATCTGTGGTGGTTGTTCCTGTGTGTCTTAAATAACCAGGAAAAGTAATCATTCTATTACTAACACTTTCTACTTCCTCTTTAGTATCTTCAAAAATAGTAACACCATTATTAGTATTCAAATAAAAAATAGATGTATTAATATTCTTCGGCGCATTAGAACTTTCTATATCTACATGAAAATCATGCACCACTCTTTCTTCTGTTCGTGGGAGATAGTTTACCTTCACTCGTAAAAGAGTAAAAATATTCATTCTTTCTAACAAACAAGCAAAGTCTTGAAGCCATGTAGTTTTCATATGATCCTTAGCATACGCCGTATGTGAAAACTGTAAATTATCTCTACCCACATAGTAAGAACTTTTTTTATCTATCTGTGGATTTAAAAACCAAGGAAACTGATTACTTAACAACATACTTTCTACTGATTCAAATTCTTCTTTGTCTAAAATATTATCAACTAATTCATACATAATGTTCTCTACTTCTCCACCTTCCTTCATATACAGTTTCTGGTTTAACATTGCCTACTAACCAATTATGTCTCCAAGGTTTCCATCCCCGTCGTAAATGTTTTATAAAAGCTTCAGGATGAGTCCACACTGTAATCCCGGCTCTCTGCAATCTATAAGACCAATGATGATCTGATGACCAACCATTAGGATAAGTTTGTAATGGAAATTTTAAAAACATTTCTCGTCTAGCTAGCGACATCGCAAAACAAGCCACTGCCGTTTGTATAAACCCTTCTTGACTCTCTACCCATTTCACAGTTTTCCTGGGAGGATAACCTTCACGTCCAGGTCCAACTGCATTATTAATTAAAGGTGGAAATCTGCCTTGACATACTGTACTAATTTTACTAAAGCTTCCATCCTTTTCTAAATGCATATTCATCCAACCAGTAAAGACATCATTTTTTACCTTCTCTCCATACTTTAAAATAGTATCAGCTGCTTCTTTACTTACTACACCATCATCACCCATCACTATATAATGGCTAAAATCTGTTTCCCTCACGTACTTATTCATTTGATCCACCACTTGAGTTTCGGTATAAGCACGAAACCATACCTTAGGTATATCTATATTTTCTTTAAGTGAATTAATAGCCTCATCTATGTAACGAGGTTGCATAATCATTAAAACTGGATCAAAGGTCATGTAACTCTACTAACTTTTTATAACGAGCACTTTCTTCTATCAACTCATACTCATCTACATTATTTTTATCTAAAGCATACATATTAGTTTTCAATCTTCGAGCAGGATTACCCACCCAAGTTTGTCCTGGTTCAAGTCTTATTTTCTTTGGCACTACACACCCCATCCCAATCATAGAATACGACCCAACTACTTGATGTTGATGTATCAGACAACCACTCCCACAATTACTTCCTTTCATCACATGAACATGACCCAATATAACCGCAAGTACACTTAATGTCACACCATCTTCCACTATACAATCATGTGCAATATGTGACCCTCTTAACATTATACTATCATTACCAACAAAAGTCAATCTTTCTGTACCAGCATTAATGGTAATATAATCACGAAAGATATTATTGTCGCCTATGATTAATTCACCATCTTTATGCCAAAATTTTTCATGTTCAGGTCTAGTACCGACAGAACAAAAAGCTTCGAATCTATTATTGCTTCCTATCTCTGTACCACCAGTAAAATAGCAAAACGGACCGATGTAATTATTATCCCCCATCTTTACGCAATCTTCTATTACTGTTGTTGGATGTATATGATTCATGTCCAATGCTCCTTAATCCATTCATCTGTTATTTGATGGGGTTTGGGTTCACCATGACAATAAACAATACTAGAATTTTCTACAACATATGGGTTGGGAAGAACGTGAGCTTTATAACTTAATATCTTACCAGGAAATGTTCTATCTAATCGTTCTTCGTTATTATAATATTTTCTTAACACAGCCATTTCTGATGGAACATTAAAAAATAAACAGTTGTCCATAATATCTCTTGTATTGCCTTTCCATAAGTTCCAATATTCTTCACAAAATTCTGGACTAGCTAACGTTACTGCATTACATACCCACTGTGGAGTATAAGGATCTCCACATAAACCTATTCTTGTATGATGCTCAAATATATCATCTAAAGGTCCCGTTATAATAGTATCTAAACCTAGCGTAAATCGTTTAGTAGTACATAATTCAGGTCTATACACATCTACCATGCACATCCAACCATACTCATCTACCGACATCGATATTCTTTCTTGTATGATAGGTTCTTTAAATTTATAATTACGATCTGTTAAACAAATAAAATCAAACGTGCCTCGAAAATTTCTAGCTATCCCACGATAAAGTTTATCCACATAGTCAGGATTATATACATCTATTGAATGTGGAATATTAGTTTGATAACCGCTAAATAATACAGTAACAATTGTTATACTAGATTCGTAATATTGTCGTTGTAACCATTTTCTATTTACTTCGTTGTAACTCATCGGATAATATGTGTCCTGAAAACTTTGATGCCGCCACCTTACTCTGTTTTAAAATCCATCTTTCATTAACAAACTCTAACTCTAATAAAATTCTCTCTTCCCAACCGAGCTCTTCCATTATATCTGTTGGTAAAATTAATGTATCATCTACCGACATAACTGTACCCACTAATGGTTTTAAACGATGAACATTACTCATAACTGGTAGAATGTATATTTAACTGTTAGTTCTTCACCTGCCTCTATATCTTTATCACCCACTAATAAAAAAATATGTTCTGAGGTGGGATCATCTTTAAGAATTTTCACACAATTAGGAGTGTCACTATGATTTATGAACCCACCTAAAGGAGTTCGATGAACACCATCATGTGCCAGTTCAGCCTTTATCCAACCAATACCTAAAAATCTTTCAGCTGGTATTTTCTCTACGGCAAACAGGCCTAAGCCATCAATGTTCGATTCTTTTATTGTTAAGCAATCGGGTAAGGGTTTATAATTCATACCTCACTATTTATTTCACACAGAAAACTTCCCTTGAGACTTCTTAATAGCTATGATACCCACAAAATTAAAATTCTGCCAGAAGGGTTGTACTGATTCAAAGCCAGCATTCTGTACCATCTCTATAAGTTCACTATAGGTTAGTGGCTTCATCATATGTCTAAGGTTTACTTCCTTATCTAACAACTCTTCCGCTGAATAAAACTGACGTTTATAGTCATAGTAACAGAACTGCATCATCTCTTGTAACTGACTGTCACTACTAAAAATCTTTTCAGAAAAGATAAAGGCACCACCCTTCACCAAAGCCTCATAGATACGATCTATGATTTGTTGTCTATTTGTCTTGGGCATAAACTGTAACGAAAAGATAGACGTTACCAAACTACAATTGACAGCTCCAGTTACCCATTCAAAACTACGAACATCTCCCTTCCAAAATTTAAGTTGGTCCTCATCAATAAGTTCTGGAAAGAAATCTTCCTCTATCTCTATACCCTTATAAAAACATTTGGGAGCAAACTTATCATTCTGCTCCTTCATTGATTTTAAAAGCTTACCTGTAGAACAACCAATGTCTACTACACAAGTACCATCTTCTACAAAGTACTCTGAAAATTTTAGCACATCAGTCCATAGATTAGAATACCCACGGACCGACTGGTCTATGTGAGTATCGAATCCTTCTTCTGATGTTGCAAATGTAAATTTAGTCATAACTTAATACCTTATTATACACGGATGTAGCCAATGCTGCAATACATTTTGGAGCCACCATCCGTCCAATTCGCTCCGCCCTTTGATTAAATGTGCCAGTCACTTCAAAGTCCTCAGGCAATCCCTGTACTCGTTTCAGTTCTGGTATCGTTAATTTTCTATCATGTTCATAATGAATCACACCAGACAATCCTTTCTGTTGTCCTTGTTGTGTAATCGTTGGACTAGGAAGATCGGGACACGGCCGGATCAAATTAAACAACGATTGGTTAGGATGATACTCTGAGCCCTTCACTTGTCTATCTGGATTCTTAGGCAACAAGGGAATCCACTTACTTAAAAATCCTTTCTCTACTGCATCGAATAATTCCTTTA
>VTLG01010136.1_pt1 | contig 12278 bp, 16 predicted proteins | sample 4694571 | NCBI WGS metagenome assembly VTLG01 (sample SAMN12604809, study PRJNA352737) | marine metagenome | biome: ENVO:00000447; feature: ENVO:00000209|ENVO:00000569|ENVO:01000036; material: ENVO:00002151; isolation source: viral sequences binned using virsorter ... | reverse complement strand
GTCGTGGGCCATATGCCAACGGAACCTTCATAGATTGCGTTACATTTCCATCGTTATCCTTTCTTACTAAATGGATATCGTTGAAAATTGTACCAAAAGATACTACTACTCTTCTAATTGTTTCGTGGTAAAATTGTTGTCCTAGCATAATATATTATCCTTTTTGCCCAACGTCACCAAAAGGATTCGATTCACTGAAATCCAATATGGTATCATCTTGTTCGTCAAACAACTCATTTTGAGCTGTTTTATCTGTACTCATGTCGCCTACTATATAGTCCTCTTGGACAACATAAGAGCCGTCCTCTAATTGTAACTTCTCACCTACAGAGGTGGAGTCGTTTTCACCTATGATCTTATCACTGTCTGTTTCGTCTAAAACTAGGCCATTATCTATAAATCTCTCTAGCCTGATACTTTCGTTCACAGCTGAGGATTGTTCCAGAGTAATCTGGTGATTTAGTGTGTCTATCGATAAGGAATCTTCTATAGCGTCAATTTCAGCGATACCAGTGTCCAAAGCCTCTGAACTGTATTCGAATAGACGACAACGTAGTTTATATACTGGATTGTTATCTAACTGATGGAATGGTTCGTCATGGTCAACAAAATTAACTTCGAACAATTTCTTTAGAATAGGATGGTAGACTGCATCGCCCTCTTGGGGTCTATCCCCATCGTCAGTAGCGGTATCCTGTATAATATAGAAACTACTTCCATCTAACTTCTCTGTACTATCACTTGTTCCTGATTCCTGTAATATAGAACCACCTGTTGTATCTGTACCGTCTTCTATCTTCACTTGCGAGTCCATTGTCTGAAATCTATCTTTCGCAACAACAAATGTTGCTTCACTTAAATTCTGTAATCCAAACTGAGTTATAAGCTCTCGCTCCCCAGCAAAACCACCTTGAGCATCTTCCATGTACATTTCTATGAGGTGTTGACTGTTAAACTTGGATAGAGTATCTTCACCCATAATCGTATCTTCAGCCACTAGAGTTCGATCCATATAGTAAACATCGTGCCCGTATATCTGTATGGCCTCAGTAACCAAATCTCTATAAAGATTTTTTTCGGATGTTATTGCCTGTGAGCCGCTAGTGTGAAAATGTTTATTGACAGCCATCTTAACCCACCATATAATCTAGTGGAAGTTCGTATGCCAATTTGATTTCTTCTTCTAGTGCGGTTAACTCCTCTACAGCTTGTGAATATATGTCTGATCCATTCATTTCAACACCACCTAACATCTGAATACCTGAGAACTTAGATAGGTTTGCACCCCACTGTCTCTTGATAAGAGATGTTGCATATCTTTTGAGAAAAATATCATCGTAAACATCTGTGTATGTTGTTGGGTCTAACTTCCTGTAACACTCTATAATCATATAGTCTTGATCTGCTGTTACATCATTTTCCCAATCCATGTCCACATACAAACGGTTTTGGTGTTGGTTGAAACGTATGGGTGTCTCACCTACAAGAATGTGTTCAATCAAGTCTAGGTTATCCATAGCCATTTGGTATTGAATAACAGAGGTGGACGATAGATCATACAGGTCATTTAATCTTAATTGGTATTTAACATCAAACATGTTACTACCACCGCCAGTGTCGGTGAAGGGGAAAACTCTTAGAACTGAAACAACCGCATTAGGTAACGGTATCCAGTTTTTACCCTCTTTCCATGTAGCAGTGATTGTGCTGTCTACTGGATCGGTAGCTGTTGATGAATCATCACTACGAGCCCGTGTAACTTCATCTGAGGTTATTAGATGTTTGAGATACATTTTCTCAATACCATCATAATGATACTGAGCAAAATATTGTAGGGCTTCATCTATACGATCATCTGCCTGATCGTCTGAGACATTTATATCAATAACTCCATCACCTAAAGCACGTAAGCAGTAACTTTTGAAGGTCGATTTTGAAGTGGGTATGGCCATATACTCTTCCTTTTATAGATATTTATACGCCACGGCGTTTGGGCCAAACTCTACAGTCTCATCTAGCCAATCGCCAATCTTGTTAAATCCAGATAATTCGTAAGTTTTTATCGCTGTTTTTCGTGGCATACTCCAAATAACTTTACATTTTTCTTTTTTTGCTAATTTTATTGCTTGTATCAATAGTTGTTGTCCTAAACCCAATCCTCTATGATCTGGGTCTACCCATAAACCCCTAGATCGATATACACTGTCCTCAGTTCTAAATCCACTATTAACACCCACTATAATATCACCTAAACAAAAAGCAAAGAACTTAGGCTCATATTTATCAAAGATAGAACTGTCTTTTTTAATTTCTGAGTTTCCCCATTCAAGAAATAGTTGTGAGTTCCACACCAAGCTACTCATGGGTTCTATTTTACTTTTTCTGCCAGGCCAAAGTTGTTTGTCCCATATAGGAAAAATCTCATCAAAGTTAATTTCTTTTAACACGTATGTAGGTATTTCGATTTCAGGCATTATATATATTCCTATGAGAATTGGATTAGTCGCCACATCACGTAGTGGTTCTACATTATTTCGTAGTTATGCTTGCAACTTGTTGGGTCTGCTTGACTCTGGCTCGTGGTTAAAACATAACTCTTACTCTGATATAGATACACAACCGTTTAGTAAAGCCGATCATATCCTCAAAGTTTTACCTCACTATATATCGGATTCACCAGAAGATGTTCATGAAGTGACCAAAAACTTTACGAGTGTATGGTTGCATCGTGAGGATATTGTTGCACAGTTTCTAAGTCATGTTGCTCGACTTCGCACTGGTGTAAATCATGTGTATAAAGTAGAGGATAGGCCACAGATAGAAAATCTAAGTCTAGAAGCCACCAGAGAAGAGTTTGACAGGTTCAAGGGCAAATTAGATTGCTTTTGGAATCTGTATCATACTTATCACCAAGGCGAACCTCTTATATCACTAGAGTATTTTCTTGCAAATCCGACAGACAACCTTGCAAAGCTTTCTAACTTTTTTGACGTTAACTCAAATCAAGTTGTGAATATTCCTGTTCCAGTAGAGCTAGGAATTGCATATAATGACAAGTTCAAAAACTATGATGAAATTGTAGAGTGGTTTGCAAACTATGAGTAACTTTTGTATTGTGTGTACTCCACGATCTGGCAGTTATTATTTTTTTGAGTATATGAGTAAAACATTTGATTTGGTAGAGGGCACCGAGTGGTTTGGCCGCAATAAGAGTGTTGATCTAACAAAGCCGTTTGATCTTATTACGAAACGTGTTGACATAGATTGGACAAAGAATGAAGACCTTTTGACCGAACAAGATATTCAGAGAAGGCTTCGTCATCTAGAAAACTTTCCCCTTCCATATTGTATTAAGACTATGCCTTTGCAGCTTACAAACACCCCCACTCAATGCGATTGGGCCCCTATGCAACGAGTTGATTTTGCAACTCAAGTGTTAAAGGAGTTTGATCTGGTTTGGTTTGTACGAGAGGATAAGATATCGCATTTCTGTTTTGAACTTACTGCAATGCATTGTAGTCAACCAGACTATCCAAGAGATAGAGAGTATTGCACATATGATCCACCCTCTAGGAGAACGCCTCCACCCAACTCTTTCACGGCCACATACGAGGACTACAAAAAGTATATGTTCAGAGAAGATATCACTGAACAAGTCATGCAAAATTTTGATGCACCAGTGATTTCATATGAGTGGTTCGTAGAAGATCAAGATGAAACTATGTTGAGAATACAAGAACACTACGGCATCAAAGCCAACTTTAGAGAAGAGAATAAAAAAGAGATTATCGAAAATCCAGACTATTCTAAGATATTTACAAATTATGAAGAGATTGAATTATGGTTTCACTAAAAGAAATGATAGATGGTGCTTGGATTGAAGGCGAGATGTTAACTGAGCCAGGTGATAACTTTGTAGGACAACTAGCTGACCTTCTTGCTGAACTACACCAATCATCTTATGCGTCATCAAAAAGTAACATGTGGGATTGTATACAAGACCTTGTAGAATGGAAGGAAAAAGATACTTTCTGTGAGGACGCCTTGTATGATTTGTATGCTATAAAGAGTAAATTAAGCCGAACATATGTTTGTCTTCACGGCGATTTATGGAAACAAAATATACTTGTAGATGAAGAGGGAAATCTCAATGGACTAAGAGATTGGGAAGCTCTTTCTTATGGTGATCCTCATTGGGATTTTCGTATGATAAGACGTTGGATAGGATGGGAAGGCCTTGATAAACTACTATACTCGTATAATTGCCAAGTGGACTGGCACGTACACAGAACTTATGTTGAAATTTTAGACAGAATTTCTATATGTCACTCTATCCGAATTCGTAAAGAGCGAGGATTGTTACGTCACGATAAACCAGATGCTATTGAGAATTTTGAAAATATGAAACGTGTTTGGAAAAATCGACCATACCCAGATTGGGGCTAACCAATAGCAAGGTCATTATGATTATCGGTTATACTATTATTAGTATTATAAGTCTTTCTAGCTTCAAGAAAATCAGTTCTTACAGTAGCATCAGTTACGAACTCTATTAGGGAGTCTGAATTATTATAAGTGACCGTTGTTGTTTTTGTCAAACCATCACCACTTACACTATCAGCTGAATTAGTTATTTTGCCTGTGTCTTTGTAATTCGTTTGAATATAGGCTTTAGCAGAATCAGTAGCTTCATACCAATCTACACCTGTATTTGGTCGAACTTGGATTATTGCTTTATCGACTGCCATTTATCATCTCCATCTGTCCTGGCTTAATTCTTGAAAAATTGTTTGCGGCCTCATAAGTGTTTCTAGCAGAAACATGCGCTAGACATGTTTCGTCTTTTCGCCACTCAGTATTTGAAGCTTTATCTTTCCATGTTACCGTAACAGTTTTTATCGTGGAGGCATCATATCTTGATGTACCACCCTCGCTAAACACTCGGCTTATATTTATTATTTTACCAGTATCCTCATAGTTTGACTTTAGATAAGATTTGTATTCATCTGGCGGCCGATACCATGCTACACTAGTGTCATGTCTTGTTGTTCTTGACACTGTTTGATAACTCATCTCTTATCTCCGTTGCAGAAATTTTTTCTGTTTCTTCATCAAATCTTTCTTCACTGAAAGTATATCCTACATCTCGGCCATATGTGATATTTATAATGTTTGGTACATCAATAATCTCATAATCTACCCACATAGAAAAACCAGCAACCTTGAGTTTATTTATCATTACATCTCTATCGTGAAACCTTTCTCCAGTGTCACGAATTAAGATGACAACTTGTCCAGTTTTTGCATGAGCTCGTTTGAAAAGCTCTGTATGTCCATCGTGCCATGGTTGATACCGTCCAAGCATTTGAACAGTTGGTTTTCGTCTATCCATTTTCTTATCCTTAAATCATATTTATGGGGTGGTTTAAATAATTTATTTGTATCCTCATATTCACATTCTTGAACCGTATCCATCCAGATAAGTTTATCTGGAAAGAAAAAAGACCTATATCCAGGCAAGGGGCAAACAAATCCAGAAATACTTATGGGGTCTATTTCTGCGAGTTTACGCATACGCAATGATTGTTGTTCTCTTCCTCTCTGTGAGAACTCCCAATCATTGTATATTCGTCTAACATCATCTGCATCCCAATACGGAATACTAAAATGTTTTCCCAATCTTTCACCCAACCAAGTCTTACCAGAGCCAGGCAAACCCATAATTAAAATCTTCATGTCCAAACTCTTTCTAATACATGATATGATGTGTTCGTCAACACTACAGGATCATACCTATCTGGTGTTTGTTTCCACCACACCCATGATACTGACACTCTGTTACCTTCGTATGGTTGCACTCTATGTGTCAATGTTGCATCAAAATAGACTAACCGATTAACCTTGGGCTCTATCGTTTCATTTACTGCCCATGTTTTCCCACCTATCTCTAAATGACCACCACTATCTGGCTCTCGCATATAATAAACAAATGTTCGTTCTGGTAAGTGATTGGTAGGCAACTTATCATTATATGAAAGTATGTCGCTATGCCAAACAGGGTCTATGGGTCTAACATTGTACCATGCTGTAGCACCATGTGCTCGGTCTTGCAATACAGGTTTAGTAGATAAAACTAAATCGATTAGAGGATTCTTTTTACTATTATACTCATAACCAATCCAGTGAACCTTTGCATACTCTATGTGAAGTTCATTTAGAGCCTGCATTTGATCAGCTGTCAAATAATCATCTTCTATTTTCATATCGTAAGTGTTTCTCTTTTCATATAGTCCATGATATTATTTTTGTTGACAATCGTGCCGTCCTCTGTTATAGCCAACACATTAAAATTTAGGGACATTGGTAGTGTGTGTTCGTATTGAACTTCCGGCCTCATATTTGTCTTACCCTGACTATAAGCGTAGTCCTTATCAAATTTAGATATAAAGTTCCGAATGTCCATTTTAGTTTTTAAGAAGTTGTCCACATCATCCCACCAGTTAGTATGCCATACTATCCGTTTTTCTATATGCATGTTCATTGCGTACCTTAACATATCAGGACACAAAAAGAAAGGTTGATAATTACTTATATCCATTTTGTCAATGGAGATATTTTGCAACATTCTAAATGATTGGGTTAGGTACGTATGGCGTGTTATCGGCCACCACCGTTCAGCATTGTACTTATCCTCTTTGTTTTTAGTATATGTCTGGTTGTTGTGAGATCGGCCATGAGGGTATCCTGTACTACCAAATAACCTATCGGCTTCACACCCTGTGGTGAATAGGCGTTTGTCTGGTCTTGCGATACCGTACATATCACCATTAGCAAATTCATAATACAAATGTCCAACCACATTTTTATATCCGTCTGGATATATTTCCACTGGAGTCTCATCTCCCATAATAATACGTAACTGATCTCTAGGGCAAACCTCAACTAAAGCATACATGATTGCTACACTGTCAATACCACCAGAGTATAGTATTTCAATTTCCTTACCCATGTCTCGCATTTCAATGGCTCGGTTCATCATGATATCATCAAATGATGGTAAGCCATCTGTGTACTCAAATTCTATTTTTGGAAAATCAAACGTGCTCATGTTGAAAACAAATTTATTCTCACCCAGCAAATCGTTAAGATACCAAGTTGAAGGCCTAGTGTACTCATGTAAGTAGTGTTGTTCTTCAGCTAGAAGAAACTCTAGTTCATCTATATTCACCTCTGGTTGCCACATGTCGTCAACATTTACAACATACGTGCTCCAAGCTTGTCGATAGTCATTACTAACATAAACGAATTTTGTCATAGTATTCCCATTGATGCGGTTTATTATTTCTGTGAGTAAAGTGTACGAATTTAATATCTGGGTGAAACTCTCCACCAAGAAATATGTAGTCGTTTCCTGTAATTTTCTGATACTTACGTGTGATCTGTACTTGCCACTTTGTCATGCTTCTGCCCACAATATCCGAATCTACAACCCACCGTGTAAACCATTCTTTAGGTAAAAGTTTCAACTCCAACCTCTCCTTCACAGAGTCCTCAACAAAATACTGTTCACCGTTTACTGGCCCTTTTGTAGTTCCATTATCAATATAATGTCTTTGCCATCCCGACACATCTGCCATAAACTTGTCATAGATGTATCTACAATCTTTCGGGTAGTATTTGAAAAAACCACCATTAATAGAGTATCCCTCTTTCTCTGTATCTCTCCACCAACCAGGCATGGCAAGAAACTGACCACGTTTAATTGGGTAGTCGAATATCTTATTATAATCCCCTATTAGCAGAATGTCAATGTCCATTACACAAATAGGTCGATCTATATCAAGTTGCATACCCCACATCTTATTCCATTGTAGAGTGACACGATCATCATATGGCTCACGAATCCAGTGTATGTTATAGTCTGGATATAGTTTTTCCTCTAGGTATTGTTCATACTCTGGGCCATACTTGTCACCTATTCTGATACAGAGGATATCCATTTTCTCTCCCATTGTTTTGTTGGCTTGGTTCCTTGAAACCAGCACTGGTTTGCGTAACCTAAAATTTCATGTAGCGCCTCATACGCCCAAACCAATTCACTTAAAGTATATCTTGCATGTGACATATGATAACTGAATATATTACTAGCATCAAAAAAGACGTTTCGGTTTCGAACAGTATTGATTAATCGTGTGGCATCAAACTCTATGAGGTTCATCAGCCAATAATTTATGTCTTGTTCTTCACTCATTTTTAACTGCAAAGTTCGCAACTCTTCGTGATCACCCATAGAAGTAGTTCTCTCTGTAGCAGCTGCGTTGCCTGTATTGTCTACAAAATTTCTGTCTGTTTGTTTTTTAAACAAATAAAGTTCTTCTTTAGTCATGTTCATGTCTACAATTGTCTTTTTGATATCTATATTTTGTTGTGCATAGTCATAGAATATAATATCACCACTGAAGTCCAATCGATCAACATACACCTCAGCACTGTACCCAGCTGTGGGAGAAAATATAAGATCAAATTTTCCCTCTGGTAGTTTCTTCAATCCCTCTGTGTTGAACATGTAGAACGATTCTTGTATTCTTGTCATGAACCTAGAAAAGTAATGGTCATCCTCAGATGCACTGCCTAAATTTTTCCAATCCTGTTCTCTAAAATAAGAGAACCCCTTTCGTTCTCTTTCTTGGTAAGTGAAGTTCTGTACTTTACCCCAACCATCTAATTCAGCCCAATGTGGTGTATAATCATCATGATAATTATTCTCAGAACGACTCTTCATATCGTATCGGCCATATATGTCAGGACTTCCTAAAGTTTTCCACATATCCACATTTAGGTTTATATGTTGGTAATGAAAGTAAGCTTGCTCACCTGGCCGTGCAATTATGTGACCAGTTACTAGCTCTTTGCTATTTGCAAACTCATAGAAATCTGTTATTGGTGTAACTGGTGTTAGCGAACTAACTTGGTTCACCATATCAAATACAACACCTACGGATACGATCATAGCGTGAGAATGTTTACATGTTTTTAGTAAATCATTTACTTCATTTCTATAACAAAACTGTACATCATGTCCTGAGCTCGCACCTGTAGGCCCACCAGATACCATGAAGGTTGTTGTCTGACATTGTTTCTCTACAGAAAAATCCCACTCAACTTTGGATGGCCATACAACGAGAAAAAGAAGATGTGAATGTTCTTTTCGTATCTTAATATCTTTTGTCTGTTCCTTCCATAGACTTACAAAATCATCAAACTCTTTTACCATACTTGTACCCTGTAATTTGAAGTTCTAACGCTATCAGTAAAAGAACAAGTATTACTACAAGGTGTTAAACAAGTTTCTTCTTTGTCCCATGATTTTTGCAGAACATCATAAAACTCGTCTTGTAGAATTTCTTTTATATTTTTATCTAACAGATTATTACTCATGTCGTAGAAATACTTATCGTAATAACCTTGTTCTCCCAAAAGGTGTTTTCCGTTTGGAAGATAACAACAAGGCCACACTCGACAAAGGTAGTCTACATACACAGAATTAACAACTTGAAACTTACACACTATGTTTCCGACTCCTCTATGTTCTAACCTTTCATTCTTTATAGTTTCCCATTCTTTCCATCTATCCTGTGGTTCTAGATTATACTCTTTTCCTTTATAAGTAAATGGTTCATGTATATCTCTTCTATTAGAATACTGGTAAGAAAACATATCAAACCCATATTGTTTCGCAAGTTTCTCAGCATCTTCTAGTTGGTGTTGATTGTGTTTGAATATAATCATTCGCCATTCAGTTCGTCCACCACCTTCCATAAAGGCTAAGGCGTTCTCTATAATTTTATCATAACTTGCATTTATACGATAGAGACTAAGTTCTTCATATAGGCCGTCTAGACAAAAAACCATTCGACTAGGTTTCTCTTGGTTCTTGTACAGCTTTCCTAGTTCTCGCCACCATTTTGTAGTTCTTAACGAACCATTTGTGCTAGTGAGAATTTTTGCACCTTTACTAAATGCATACTCGTTAATCTCAAAAAAATTACTGCTTGCTATATTCTCTGATACTGTTCCATAGAATTTTATCAATCCCACTTTACCCAGATTATCAAAAGAAGTTTTAAAATCTTCTAAGGACATTTCATAACTATCTAATGTAGATAGTGGGTGGCCACTAGTATCTGGAAACTTCTGTAGAACACCATCCTTGACAGTGTTTCGACTACATTGAGGACACATGAGATTACATTTATTATTTAACTCAAAGGAAGCATCTACAGGCTTGGAAAGGTCAATCATCAATTTCTTTCAATACATCTTTACCAAATTGTTTAACAAGAGACTTTCTCATAAGCTCCTTGCGTTCTTTGTTGAACCCACCATGCATGATAAAGTGAAATCTGTTCTCTGTAGATGCATTGTAAGCTTCATGTTCCACACCGTTATCAAACCAGAAACCAGTACAGTTCTCAAAAGGCAGTTCTTGTTTAGTGTCTGCCCTTCTCAAATAACAATTTTCTGGTTGATAGAAAGCAATGTTGATTGCACCAGCAATATTCCTTACACGGTTCTCTTTTATTCGTTGTTCACTTGCATCATTGTGTGCAACTATTCGTCCCTCTGGTTCTAGGAGCATAAACCGTAAACGTCTGTAGGACTTGTGTGGAAAGTCTTCCAGCCATCTCTTAGTCTCTGGGGCAACCTCTGCAATCTCTGTCCATCCCCACTTGACATTATCTTCGGTAAACCCATGACCGGCAGGATTCTTGGTGTGGTGCCAGCCAAGACTAGTATCACTGGCATCTTCATGCACAAAACTGTGGATGGCTGCAGAACGCCAACCATCGCCATCACCATATCGATGGTCTACAAAGAACCCCTCATCATAGACTGCCTGTGCCTCTTGGATACAAACCTCTGGTATTTCTATGTCAATTTTTAGATACCAAACGTCATGATCTCGACACCACTCTACAATGTTTCCTGCTTTGTAGGGTTTGAGATATACGTTACTGTCAGCCCCTTGAATCATAGCCAATCACCATGTACCTTTCCATGCCATTATTTAGAGTCATCTGTTCTAAAATGTCTGGGAAAATTCCAGCTTGTTCAGCTAGTTCTTCAGGCCCGCTTACACAGTTTATGTGGTCATCATACTGATCTTCGTTTGTAGATTGTAAAACGTACAAGGGATCGATGTATTCACTATTTAACTCGACAAACCGTTTCATGGGAAACATGTGTTCACATGAAGTGTTGATCACTGTGTCAAAGCAATACTCAGGATCAAGGTCTACGTTGGGGTTCTCTTTTCGTTTGAGAGGTTTGAACATAACATCCTTGACCGAACACTGATATCGGCCATCATCCTTGTATCGTTTGTTATATTTGTAACTGATATTCTTGGAGTCTTCATCTATTTCAAAATTATGCACCAGTTCTACACCTATGTCTATCAACATCTCTGTTAGGTAATGACAGAACCAACCACCTATGACGGCCACCTTCTTTGGGTGATAAGGTTCTAATGCGTCAACCAACCAAAGTTTACTTTGCATCTGCGAGGATGTAGAGGCGTCCAGAACCCTACGAAACTGGTGTGGATAATCTTTCTGCACATCAGCTTGTGCCTGTTTCCAATCGTTGGCTACTTCAGGCGTATATTTTATGTAACTTGTCATCACTCTCACCTTCACCAAAACCGCTGTTGTTATACAAACAAATCTTGTGATCCTCTCTTAATTTGTGTGCTTCCATATCATCTGGGAACACATTTCCCTTGTACCACGAATATATGTCTCCTTGTGGAAAGCCTCTAAAGAAACCTTTGTCCTCATTCCATACATTGTACCAGTGGTGATTGAAATAATTGTCTGCACTAGGGTAGGTGTAAAATATAACCTCAGCGTGTTTATTAATTTCATTATATACTTTCTTGAGTTGGCCACGATCCCAACGTATCACAGAAGAATTTAGAGGTGTGGACTTGTGTTTTGCAAAATTCTGTTTGACAATATCAGGATTGTTCCACCAGCCACGAACAATCCAAGGCTTTTCCATAGGAAGGTCAAAGAAATACTTTAGGTCTTGATGTATTTTAACATCAAGGTCTAGAAGAAGAAACTTCTCACCATCGATCATCCAGAAGTCTTTATCTGGTTCATCATCCAACTTGAACACATAGTATTTTCGATATGCCCAGAAGAATCCACGATCTGCGTGATAGTACGAATCCCAAGTTGTAGGAAGTGGCACATCATACGACTGTGTAGGAT
>VTLG01005533.1_pt1 | contig 12278 bp, 28 predicted proteins | sample 4694571 | NCBI WGS metagenome assembly VTLG01 (sample SAMN12604809, study PRJNA352737) | marine metagenome | biome: ENVO:00000447; feature: ENVO:00000209|ENVO:00000569|ENVO:01000036; material: ENVO:00002151; isolation source: viral sequences binned using virsorter ... | reverse complement strand
AGTAAACGGAATTAATCTTAAAGTAAATGTTAAACAAACTAGCCCTATTAGTACAAGGTTTGATTTAGATACATTGAAAGACGTTATGACGCAAGATGAGATTAGAGATGAGTTAGGTTTAGAACCTTTAGCTGATAACGAAGAAACTGCGAATGATTATAAACATAAATACGCAAAAGTAGGAACACAAATTACTGACGGTAAAGAATTACCTGTATTTGACACAATAGAAGAAGCTATAGACAAAGCTAGAGAAATAGGTTGTGACGGATATCATGAACATACACAAGACGGCAAAACTGTTTATATGCCGTGTGAAAATCACGATGATATAACAGCTTTAAATGACTGTAACTGTAATAAAACTGAATTTATAACACCTAACCCCTGTCAGACTGGCTATGAGCCATATGGACATAAAATCAAAGACGGCAGAAAAGTGCCTAATTGCGTACCTATAGACGCTACAGAACTAGATAAGTTTTTAATGACTTACGGAGATGATTTAGATATGGAAAAGTGGGACTTAGTACATGAGGAGAAAGTAGAAGAAGAGCCTACAGATTTCGACTGGGAAAAAAACATAAATGACGTTGTAGCTAAAAAAATAGAGTTAGCTAGTACCGGTACTGCAAGGCCTAATGCTAAAAGTGACCAAGACGGCATAAGTAAAAAAACATACGACTTTTATAGAGTTAGATATGTATATGCTACAGATAATTTTTTAACTAATAAGACCGGTAAAAGAAGAGAATTTTGTCAAAAAATGTTAGCTGCAAACAAAATTTATAGAAAAGAAGATATACTTAGAATGAATAAATTAGCAGTTAATCCAGGGTGGGGACCTAAAGGTGCAAATACCTATGATATTTTTAAGTTTAAAGGAGGCGGAAACTGTCATCATTTTTGGCTTAGACAAATATATAGAACTAAACTAGCTATTGGAGTAAGTACAAAAATAGAGGATGCAGATATTGTAGGTACAACAAAGGCTAGACAAGAAGGCTTTTATCCGGAAAAAAATGATGCAAGAGTAAGTAAGGCACCTAAAAGAATGCCTAACAAAGGATTTTTAAAACCAAGATGATATGAGTAACTATGTACTATTTATAAACGAGGATAAGCTAAAAGACAGTACAGCAATTAATGGTAATGTAGATGTTGAATATTTACTGCCTTATATCCGTACTGCGCAAAGAGAAATTATAGAAGGTAAACTAGGTACTGATTTATATGAAAAATTAGAGGCTGATATAACTGCGGGAAGTTTAGCCGGTAATTACAAGAAATTAGTAGATGATTATGTAGCAGATGCACTTGTGCATTGGGCTTTCTATAAATGTATACCTTTTTTGCGTTTTAAGATAAGCAACGGAAATATATATAGTAAGACTAGTGAAACCGGTGTAGCGTTAAGCACAGAGGAAGCACAACACCTTAGAGAGGAAGTTAGAAATACTGCTGAGTTTTATACTGAGAGGCTAATTGAATACTTAAAAAACAATAACGATTTATTTCCGGAATACTCATCTAATACTGGAGCGGATAGAAGTCCGGAGAAAAATGCATACTATAGCGGTATGAATTTAGAGAAAAAAGTATATGATAGAAAAACAGGAATCACATTAAACGACTTTTTAGATGCCGACTTGCAAATGTAAAAGATATAAACCTAAACAAAAAAATGAAGTAGCACTTAAAAGCTATTTGACTAAAAAAGATGAACGAAATAAAAGACACAGTACAAGTAGGAATAGCAAATAGCACAGCAATAGGTATAAGTATAGTGCAAGTAAATGAAGTATTAACTTTTATTTCTTTACTATTAGCTATTTCATATACTATATATAAATTTACAAAATTTGACAAAAAGTAGATATTATTACGATTTTTATAGAAATATGCCGTCAAGCGATTATAAATATTTTGAACTCTCAGAGTTTGACAGCCCAGATATTGAAGGTAGTGGCTGTGCTATGTCACATGAGTTTATGTTAATGCTTGTAAAAGCACGAGATATAGCTAAAATACCATTTAAAATAACTTCCGGATATAGAACAAAAAAACATAATAAAAAAGTAGGAGGAGTTGAAAATTCTAGTCATACTAAAATACCTTGTGAGGCTTGCGATATATACGTTGCTGATAGCGCAGCTAGGCACAAAATTTTAAATGCAGTAATAAAAGCCGGTTTTAACAGAATTGGGATAGGAAAGAATTTTGTACATATAGATATAGATAGTGACAAGACAACTAATTTAATATGGACGTATAACTAAAAAAATAATTATGTTAAAAGATTGGTTAGAAAAACTTGTAATTGCTAAAATTTTAAAATCGCGTAAATTCTGGTACGCAGTAGTCGGTGCCGTTGTAACATTTTTACATGAAAGTTTTGGCTTAGACCCTGTACAAACAGAAAATATTATGTATTCAGTAATTGCACTAATTGTAGGACAAGGACTAGCAGATTTTGGCAAGGAGGGTAACCTATAGTAACGTACTAGTCATAGGTGATTTACATGCACCATTTACAAAAAAAGGATATTTAGAACATTGTAAAGCCGTTTATAAAAAATATAAATGTAATAAAGTTATATTTATAGGCGACTTGATAGATAATCATTACAGCTCATTCCACGAGCAAGACCCTGACGGCTATTCTGCGGGACAAGAATTAGATAGAGCAATATCGCATATACAGAAATGGTATAAGGCTTTTCCTAAGGCTTTTGTAACTATCGGAAACCATGATGCTATAATATGCCGTAAAGCATTCTCAGCAGGTTTATCTAATAGATGGATAAGAGATTATGATGAAGTATTAGGCACACCTAATTGGCTATTCGATGAACATTTTATTATAGATGATGTATATTATGTGCATGGTACAGGCAGTAGTGGTTTTAAGGCTGCATATAATAGAGCAGTAAACTGGAATCAAAGCGTAGTGCAAGGACACTTACATACTGAATGTTCTATTATGTGGAAAGTAGATAGGCATAGGCGTATATTTGCTATGCAGGTAGGGTGTGGTGTTAATGATAAATCATATGCTATGGCTTACGCTAAAAACTTCACTAAAAAATATATAGTTTCTTGCGGTGTTGTACTCAATAACGGTACTTTACCTATATTAGAACCTATGTCTTTATAATTAGCAGAAAAACTTTTTTTTAAACTTTTTTAACAATTTTATTGTTTTGTTAAATTATTTTTGTATATTTGCCGTATATTAATCAATAAATAACAAGACATGAAAAAACAAGACGCACTAAAAGTTATCAAAACAGTAAAAGATGACTTAAACGGTTGGATAAAAGACCAAGAAATATACATCAACGACCAAATTACAGACCTATATAAAAAAGATTATGTTGACCATGAACAAAAATATAGTCATAAAATGGGTAAACTTCATATGCTTTTAGAACTTAAAAGATATGTAAATTATGACATAGAAAATTTTGTTATAAACGACTTAGAGTACAAAAAAAGAATACAATAATTATGGAAATATTAATATTAGCATTAGTATACATAATGTATTGTGATGCAAAAGAAAAAGGCTATATTTATAATAACAAAAAATAACAAGACAATGAATATATTTTATTTACATAAAAATCCTATTATTGCACCATCATTTTTATACAACAAGCACGTGGTAAAAATGATACTAGAAACTGCACAGATGCTTTGTACCGCACATCATTATTACGCAGATAAACACAATTATGATAAATCATATATACCTTACAAACCTGCTTATGTTAATCATCCTAGTACAAAATGGGCTAGGCATAATGCAAAAACTTACAAGTGGTTATATGATTATTTCGTATCTATCAACATAGAGTATTACGTTAGATATGGCAAAATCCATACAACTTATACTAAATGCAGAAAAGCACTTGCTGATATTCCTGTAGGTATTCCTAATGGAAAATTTATACAACCTCCTCAATGTATGCCGGATATATACAAAAAAGATTCTAGTATCGAAGCATACTGGCTATATTATATTAATGACAAAAAACATATTGCAAGGCATGAAGAAATTATTTGGGAAAAAATACCACTAGAAATAAGAGAAAGTTTTTTAACAAATTGTTTTGTATGTTAAAAAAAAGTATTATATTTGCTACATATTAATTTTAAAAATAACAAGACATGAATAAAATTGAATTTGATTTAGATATAATGGGAAGTTCTGATATAGAATCAATGCATAAGGTTATAGATGCATATCGTAATATAGATAATAATGAATGGATTATGGAAGGTGGGACAGGATTTAATACTAATAGCGGATATGTATATATAGCATTAGAAAATGGTATAACAATTTGTTCTTGTTTCGGGCAAGAAGTAGATTATTTAGTAACAGATTATGAAACTGGAGAAGAGGAATTTTTTGATACTTATGAAGAAGCACTAGAATATTATGAAAAAATAAATAAATAATAAAATAACAAGACATGAAATTTAACACTAGATTATCCGGTAGTAATACTACTACTATAAAAGACAAAAATTATACTAGCGAACATTCGTATGATATTGAATGGACTTTTTACATTGAGGCTAGAGATTACGGAGTAAAGAGTATAGGAATATATGCAAACAGTGTAAGTATAACAGACGGCTTAGAATTAAGCGATTGGAGCGGTTGGGCTATAGACGTAGAAACTGATATACAAAGTAATATATCTGAAATAACTTTTAGGCCGGAGCATATAATTGTAGATTACGATAATAAATTAATAACTATACAATTTTAATTAATAATTTTAAATAATAACAAGATGACACAACATATTAGAAGTTTAACAGGAGAACCATATGAGCCTACTGCTGATGATTTAAAAGTAGCAAGCACTATGGATGACACAAAAGTAATAGCACACGACTGGGTGTTAAAAGGCGGAGTAGAAGCTAAAACAGTTTATGACCCTTCATTAAGACAACACTATTCAGATTTAAATTTTAGATATACTTCTGATGTAAGAGTAATAGGTACTAGAAGACAATTATATTTATTCTTTTGTCAGCAATTATGTTGCTATGCTTGGCAACAACAGGATAGCTATGATTATGACTTAGATAATTCAGAAAAAAGAGATTGGTATTTACAATTATATGAAGAAAATAATTTTGAACCAATAGCAATTAATATAATACGGGGATAGCCGAAGCCCAATAACTGTAGGCACAAAAATTAGAAATATGGAAATAAAAACAAGCAAAATAAAAGAAATTACAAGTATCGGAGACCCTTGGGGACAATACAAAATTATGTATCACAAGCTAATTATGGAAAACGGAGATAAGCTAGATATAGGTAAAATAGAAAAGCTAACACAAGGTATGGAGATAAATTACTATTTTACAGATGAGTTAGGACAACAAGAATATACAAAAGCAAAGACGCCTAGCAAAATGGAAATGCAAAGGGGTGTATATAATCCTCAAAACAATAGAAATACTGGTAAAAGTGACGAAAAGAGGGAAAAATCAATCGTAAGGTGTGCATTAATAAAAGCATCAGCGTGTTATCATCAAGGCAGAAATACAACCGGAAATGATGTACTTGCAGATGCAAAACTTTGGGAAAGTTGGTGTTTAGGGCAAGATGATAATAATGAAGTACCTTTTTAAAATGGATATAGTTATAAAGGAATTAAGCGATAGACTAAAAGAAAATAATATTATGGATAAAGTTTTACTAGCTACATGCAATACTACAAATATTGACATAGATACTTTGTTAAGTAGTAATAGAACATATCCAGTAAAATTAGCAAGGATAGTATCTAATAATATTATGCTAAACGAGTTTGATATTAACAAGGCTAGAGTAGGACCATTTCATAATAGAGATAGAAGTAGTTGCTATTATTATCAAAAAGTACATGATGAGAATTATGTATACTGGAAAGATTATAGAGATTTATATAATACAGTACAAAAAGAGGTTACAAACGGAGCTAAGTTTAAAAAAATTACTAAAAATCAAATTAGATTTATCCTTAAAAAACACAAAATTTCTGATGATAGCTTAGCTACACATCGCATTAAGTGTAAGATAGGAGATAAAAAATTTAATGTTCTAGCACGTCATCAAATTTTATTCGATAAATTAGATAGCATAAATGAAGCATTTGACCGATTTAATTTAGTAGTAACATATAAAGAATTATGAAACACCTATTAGCAAGTACATCTTTTTTAGTCGTAAATAAACACTTATCTTGCAAGTTAGGTTTAAAACCCGCAGTACTATTGGCTGACTTAATATCTAAGGAACAATATTTTATAGATAAAGGCCAATGTATTGACGGGTGGTTTTTTAATAGTGCAGACAATATAAAAATCGATACTACATTGACAAGACACGAACAAACTAAAGCTATAAAAAAACTAGAAGAATACGGACTTATAAAAACAAAGTTAAAAGGTTTACCTGCTGTGAAACATTTTAAAATTATAGAAAGCAAGATTTTAAATTTTTTACAAACTAGATTAAAAGAAAATACAAAACTAGTTTCAAAAGAATTTAAAGTTAATAAGAATACAATAATCAAAAAAAGTAATAATATAAGTATATTAAAAGAGGAGGTAGAAAATTTTGATACGACAAAAGATTTGAAGCAAGAATTTTTAGACTATTGGTTAGAACCTAGCAAGTCCGGTAAAACTAGATTTGAAATGCAGAAAACATGGGACACAAGCAGAAGATTAAAAACATGGATTAAAAATGCAAATAATTGGTATAAACAAAATAATACAAGTAAATTATCTAAAAATTTACAGACATTAAAAAACGTAAAACAAAGATTAAAAAATTATGATTTATAATTATGAAATTGAAAATATAAAGCCATATGATTATCCTGAATTTTGTGATGCTTATGTAAGTTATGCAGAAGATAAAGATGGTAGAGTATTAACAGATTATGAAATAAAAAAATGGGAGGAAGATAATCCGGAGCAATTACTACAATTAATACATGAAGCATTTAGACATGATAGATGATACAAATAAACTTAGAGAAAACTGTGTAAACTTACTTATGAAAACTTACACAAGTTTAGACCAAAAACCTAGCGAGGAGACAGTATTAGCAAATAGCATATTATTAGCTGACGATATTAAAAGGAGGTATAGTAAGCTAAGTTGGGAAGCTATAGAATTAGCTTTTTATAACGGAGTTAGAGATACAGACTTATTTCATATACAAGCAAAAACATGGTGTAATTGGCTAAATACTATGAAGCAACAAATAAACGAGGGCATATATAATTTAGAAAATAATAATTTACATGCATTAGGAAAAGAAATAAGACAAATATTATATAAACAAAAACTATTAAAATGAAAGTGATTTACGATTTTTCAGAAAAAGAGTTAATAAGGGTTATTAGACAACTTAAAAGAAATGCTTCATGTGAAATAGAAATGATTAAAGCATTTGAAAAAGCATTAGGCAGAAAAATTACAGAACAAGAATTAAAAAACTAGACAAATACTAACAAATTAAAAATTAATTAAGTGAGTAATAATTATAAAAAAAGTCCAGAGCCTAGCTATTACAAAGGTAAAGTGTACGGATATACTGCAAGAGAAGTAGTAGATGATTTTGAATTATCTAGTTGGACGGCACAAGCAGTACAATATATACTTAGAGCCGGAAAAAAAGATAAAGACAAACATATAGAAGATATACAGAAAGCAATTAATGTATTACATTTTGAATTAGATAGAATATATAATTTAAAAAATAAAATATGATAGAATTTTTAAAACATGCAACAGGATTATGTGGAGAACCACACCCTAGTTTGCTTACAATATTATTCGGAACACCTATAGTAGGATATATATATTATAAATTTAAAAACAAGACTAAATGACTAAAAAAAATAAACATGAATATAAATATATTTCAGAAGTATGGAGTGTTAGTGCAGATAGTAAAACAGGCGAAGTATATTATGATACAATAATAGAGGGAAAAGAAGTAACACTTGTAATGCCTATGCACGAAGCATTACATTTACATGATAAAGAGTACATTAAAAATCAATATATTAAATACATTAAATCACTATGAAAAAAATCACAATTACACAAGATGAAATCAAGACACAAAAACATGAAATTTTGTATCACTTAAAAACAGAAAATAGCATTACAAGTTGGGAAGCTATACAACAATATGGTGCTACTAGACTATCCGGAGTTATATGGGGACTTAGAAACGAAGGCTATCAAATAGATAGTGTTGATGAGGAACATAAAACAAAATGGGGAAGAAATATAAAAATTACAAGGTACTATTATATAGAGCCTATACGAAAAAATTTTCAAAGGCAACCGGCAATAGTAAATCATATTTTTACGGCCGGATAAAATAAAGTTAAAATAAATACATATATAACTGTATGGCTTCTACTACGTTACCTAAACTAAAAAAAAAATTAGATAAAGTATTTTCACTTTATGTAAGGCTAAGTAAGGCTGATAGTCAAGGTAACGTAAAATGTTTTACTTGCGGTGTAGTAAAAAATTATAAACAGATACAAGCAGGGCATTTTCAAAGTCGCAGATTTATGAATACTCGGTGGTCAGAAATAAACGTACAACCACAATGCGTAAAATGTAATATGTTTAATCAAGGTGAGCAATATAAATTTTCGCAAGAGTTAGATAGAATTTACGGAGAAAATACTGCAATATTTCAAGAGCAATTAGCTAGGCAAAATAGTTTTATAAAAAGAGGTGATGTACTAGAAATGATAGAACATTACGGAAGCAAACTTAAAGAGATACTAACAGAAGATAGTTAGTAAGTATTATAAATTAAAAGTTTAATTTCAGTTAAAATTGTATTTATTTGACTATGCGAACATATGAATATATAAACGCACAACACAAAATAATCATTGATAATTTCTTAACGCACATCATTGAATGTGCTGATGACTGCTCTCCTACTAAAACTAGATTTACAGAATTTATGTATGTAATTGATATGATATTAGATTATCATAACGAATACGGCAAACAACAAGATGAGGGCAATTTCTTAGACTATCTTAATATTATACCTACAAACGGATTATGCGCTATAAACGGCTTTCTATCCGGCTTAGTTACTAAAAACAATATGAATAAAATAGGTATATATAAAAAAAATTTAGCTGTTATGGGTGTTGAAACAGTAAATAAATTATCACAAATAAAATGCATAAATGATTGATATACATGAACTTATATCAAAAGAAAGGCAAAGGCTAGTAGAATTATGTAGACTATACACAAATGATAAAAACAAAATAGATAATGTAGTACAAGAAACTTATCTAGTACTTTTAGAAATGAATCAAAAACTTCTACATAAAATATATAAAGATGACGGTATAAAAGGAATATTAAAATATTGTCATATCATAATTAGGAGGTTTTGTTGCTATACAAAAAATAAATACTACTATAAATACAATAAGTATTATGAAAATATGAGTACAAGTACAAACCTTAGTAATTTTGTATATAGAGAAACTCATACTGGAGTTGATGAGGTTATGATAAAAAAATTAGAAGCAAGTATAGAAAACTTGTATTGGTATGATAAGGAAGTTTTAAAGTTGTATTATTATGAAAATCATACATTAGATAGTTTAGCTAAACAAACAGGAATTAGTAGAAATAGTCTATTTAATACTATAGATAAAGTACGCAAAGAATTAAAAGAAGTTTTGTCTGATGAATAAATTTTTTGCAGATAAAGATACAATAAAACATAGACTTAATATATGTAAAAGTTGTAATCACTATTTTAAGCTAACAGGCACTTGTAAGTTATGCGGTTGCTTTATGCGGGTAAAAACTACTATTGCAAGATTGAATTGTCCGGACAAACCTTCACGGTGGGAAAGGGTTTATAGTTTTAGCGAGGTTACAATTCCGGATAGTATAAAAAAAGAGGTTCGTAATATTTGGCCAGATATGGCTCACGGGCGTTTTAAAGACGTAGAAACAAAGTTTAGGGCTGTAGATATATATAATACTATGACTAATAGTAATATAAGCAAAAGGACTAGTTGTACGTCATGTTTAAGTGCAATAAAAGAATCTTTTAGTAGAATTGTAAACGAAAATAAATAATAAATAAAAAACAAAAATAAATATGAAAAAAGATTATGAAAAGTTTGAATGTATAATGCATTATGAAAACAAAAAGAAGTTAGTTGATTTATTAAATAAAATAAAAGAAATAAAAGATATAGAATATGAAGATGCAATTTTGTGTTTAGTAAATGACTTTGATATAGAAAGTTGTGAATGTAGTAATCCTAAAGACTGTAAAAAATGATATTATGAAACTCAAAATAAATCAATTACAACAAAATAATAGCAACCCTAGATTAATTAAAGGAGAAAAGTTCAAAAAATTAGTAAAAAGCATAAAGGATTTTCCTCAGATGTTAGAACTACGACCTATTGTTATAGATGAAAATAATGTTATACTTGGCGGCAATATGCGATACAGGGCTTGTATAGAAGCAGGGCTAAAAGAAGTTCCTATTAAAATAGCTAAAGGATTAACAGAAGAGCAAAAACAAGAATTCATAGTAAAAGATAATGTAGGATATGGCGAATGGGATTGGGCATTGTTAGGTAATGAATGGAATACAAAACTTTTAGATGATTGGGGTTTAGATGTATGGAAAAATGAAGATGACTTAGAAGAACCTGAATTTGATGAATTAACAAGTATATCTGATGACAAACCACCTACTATGAAAATAACTTTTAAAAACAAAAACGATTTAGAAAATGCAGAAAAAGATATAGCAGAAATAGTAGATAAATATGAAAAAGCATTTTATTCTGTTAGTGCAGGAGAATTATGAGATTAGAAAAGGCATCATATAAAGCCATTAAGTATGCTTGTATGAAATTTCATTATGCTAAAAGAGTTCCTGTTGCAAGGATAGCATATAGTGTATTCAATAATGACAATGAATGGTGTGGTGTTATAGTTTATGGTTCAGGTGCAGGAAGTACAGTAGCAAAAGGATATGGATTAAAACAAGGGCAATGTTGTGAGTTAGTAAGAGTAGCTCTAAATGGAAAACAAGAACAAACTTCAAAAGCATTATCTATATCATTAAAATTATTGAAAAAAGATTGTCCTTTGCTACAATTAGTATATTCTTACGCTGATATAGATGAAAATCATTTCGGCACTATATATCAGGCAACTAATTGGATATATATTGGTAGTTTAGATGAATATTTTAGTGGGTATGAAATAAACGGGAAAAAATGTCACCCGAGAACAGTAGCAACTAAATTACCGAAAGGAGTTAAAATGAATTTTAATAATGTAAGAAAGTATCTTGATATAAATGCAAAAGAAATATATAGTTTAGGTAAAAGAAGATATGTGCAAGTATTTAACAAAAAACTATTAGATAAATTTATGGGTATGAAAAAACAATACCCTAAAAATGCGAGTAAAGCATAAAGAGTAATGCGCTAGTCATTCCAGACTAGAGAAGGAGTGCAATTCTACCTACTCGCTCAAAATATAAACTATGGACAAAAGTAGACATATAAAAAAAGAAGCAATGTTACAGGCTTTAGAGAGTAGTTTAGGAGTTGTAACAGTAGCTTGTAAACAAACAGGCATACCGAGAAGTACATACTATAAATGGCTTAAGGAAGATGAAGAATTTGCTAAGTCAGTAAAAGAAATAGAAAATATAGCACTTGATTTTGCAGAAAGTCAATTACATAGTCAAATGAAAGACGGTAATACATCAGCAACTATATTTTACTTAAAAACAAAAGGTAAAAAACGGGGCTATATAGAAAAGTCAGAGTTAGATTTAAATACTGGTGAAAATCCTTTTAAAGTAAACGTAAATATAAAAGGCGTTGACTATTGAACCTAAATTTACAGAAACACAAAGTTTAGCAATACAATATTTGTTTGACAAACAAACAACAGAAGTTTTATTTGGCGGTGCAGCTGGTGGTGGTAAATCGTGGGTAGGTTGTAGTTGGTTGATATTGCTTTGTATGAAATACCCGAAAACACGTTACTTAATGGGAAGAAGTAAACTTGACGCACTAAAAAAAACAACGCTAAATACATTTTTCGAAGTATGTAGCTCATACGGTTTAGAAGCAAACAGACATTATAATTTTAACGGTTCTAGTAATATAATAACATTTGTAAACGGTGCAGAAATAATATTAA
>VTLG01012553.1_pt1 | contig 12280 bp, 15 predicted proteins | sample 4694571 | NCBI WGS metagenome assembly VTLG01 (sample SAMN12604809, study PRJNA352737) | marine metagenome | biome: ENVO:00000447; feature: ENVO:00000209|ENVO:00000569|ENVO:01000036; material: ENVO:00002151; isolation source: viral sequences binned using virsorter ... | reverse complement strand
TCCTATATGATCAAGGACATGGAAACACAGAAAGATAATAGAACAGAAGAAAGACGTAATAGATTTAATGGACAATCTATTATGTTAACTAAACAAGAGGCTAGAATTCATGATGAACTATTCATGCATGAACTAATGGCAACACTAGAAGATAAGACACTTGGCACAGGTGCGAGCAAGCATTGGGATAAAATGCGTAAGCACATTGATTGGTTCATTAAGAACAATGCCAAAGCTTACATGGTCTTGCTAGACTAATCATCAAACCTAAGCATGGGCGAGCGATCGCCCCTGCTTCCCATCACATCTCAATAGAGGTACCAAACCCAATCCCAAAAATCCGCGCGAATAAAAGTCGACCCCCGAAATAAATAAAAAGGGGTCCCACTACTCTGGGTTGAATTGCTTGATTTAGAGAGTTAATGGTGGTAAAAACTTGTTGAACATCCTACAAGGGGTGCAAAAATTTTTTAAAAATTTTTATGGATTTAAATAAGATAGATATAAGTAAGCTGCCTTCCGACGTTAGAAAAAACTTTTTAAAACTGCAAGTGATGTATGCAGAGAAAAAAATTCAAAATAAGGCAAAAGATGATTTTTTAAGCTTTGTTAAGTGTGTTTGGCCCGAGTTTATTGAAGGCGCGCACCATAGACACATAGCAAAAAAGTTTAATGACCTTGCAACAGGTAAAATTACCCGTCTAATAGTAAACATGCCCCCTAGGCATACTAAATCTGAATTTGCATCTTTCTTATTACCTGCCTGGATGGTGGGCCGTAATCCAAAATTAAAGATAATTCAAGCAACCCACACTGGAGAACTGGCAATTAGGTTTGGTCGTAAGGCAAAGAACTTAATCGATAGTCCAGATTATCATAAAATTTTTAAAACTAGACTACAAGAAGACAGTCAGGCTGCAGGAAGGTGGGAAACTGCGCAAGGTGGAGAGTATTTTGCTGCTGGTGTCGGTGGAGCTATCACTGGAAGAGGTGCTGATCTACTAATTATTGATGACCCGCACTCTGAGCAAGATGCATTATCTCCAACTGCTATGGAAAATGCGTATGAGTGGTACACATCTGGACCAAGACAACGTCTTCAACCAGGTGGAAAAATTGTTTTAGTAATGACACGTTGGAGTAAAAAGGATTTGACTGGAATTTTGCTAAAAAATCAGTCTGAAGTAAAAGCTGATCAGTGGGAAATTGTCGAATTTCCGGCAATCTTGGACCACGGAAAAAAATCTGAAGCAGTTTGGCCAGAATATTGGAAATTAGACGAGCTTGAGAAAGTAAAAGCAACGTTACCTGTTGGAAAATGGAATGCACAATGGATGCAACGTCCAACTTCTGAAGAAGGAGCGTTAATTAAGCGAGAATGGTGGCGATTATGGGATCATGACGAACCACCTAACTTACATTATGTAATTCAATCTTATGATACGGCGTATCTTAAGAAAGAAACAGCCGATTTTAGTGCAATTACGACTTGGGGAGTATTTTATCCTAACGAAGACTCACCTGCTAACCTCATTTTAGTAGATGCTATCAAAGGAAGGTATGAATTCCCGGAATTAAGGCGTATTGCACTGGATCAGTATAAATATTGGAATCCTGAGTCTGTTATCATCGAAGCAAAAGCAGCTGGACTGCCTTTGACCTATGAATTAAGACAGATGGATATTCCAGTTCAGAACTTTACACCGAGCAAAGGAAATGATAAACATGTTCGAGTAAATACATGCGCTCCGCTTTTTGAATCTGGCATGATTTGGGCGCCTGACCAGAAATTCGCGGAGGAAGTGATAGAGGAATGTGCAGCATTCCCGCATGGTGATCATGACGACTTAGTTGATAGTACAACTCAAGCTGTTATGCGCTTTAGACAAGGTGGTTTTGTACAACACCCTGAAGATTACGTAATGGAAAAACGAGCGCCTAGGAAGTTTGTGTATTATTAATTATGGCAGGAATATTTTCACTTAGAAATTGGGTTATGAAACAACTCATGAAAACCGATAAATCCGGAATCATGAAACTACCTCCGAAAGGTAAAATTGATTTTGGTGAAATGCTTTTAAGAGAACAATTATTTAAAAAAGGCATTAATCCAGGAATGATTAAAAACGAAAAACAATTAGACAATATTTTAGATACCCCTGCAGTTCCAAAAAGTGAAAGAGTTAAATCTAAAAAACCTGGAAAAGTTATTGAAGTAGACTTTGATAAAGGTAGATGGAATAAAGCACAAGGTGGTAGACCCGGTTTAAGTTATTTACTTGCAGAAGATACAAATGAAAGAATGCCTTTAGCAGGTGGTGGTTCTGGTAAACCTCCAGTTACATTTTATTTTGATATGCAGGGAGGCGCAGGAAAAGAACAAAAAAACTTTCTTGGTGTAGAAGGCCTAACTCAAAAAGGATATGACTATGGTGGTAAATTAGCTGCAGATACAACGTTTCCATTATTTGGTGGAGAGTTAAGTGTAGGTGGTGAGCTTGGTTTTGGAAGAAACAAAAGCAATGTAGATTATAAAGGTCAACCCATAGATTTTTTATCTAATGTAGGTGAAACAAAATTAGGTGATGATTGGAATGTCGGCATGAAGTGGAGAAAGAAATTTGCAGCCGGCGGAATGGGCCGTAGAGCATTTTTAAAATTAATGGCAGCATTAGGTTTAACAGGCGTTGGAGCTAAATATGGATTAGCAGGTTTACTTAAGGGTGGTAAAAAACAAGTTGCAAAAGAATTAACACAAGTTCCAATTAAAAATATTAAAGGCATGCCATCATGGTTCAAGCCCCTTGTAAATAAAGTCATTAAAGAAGGAACAGAAGTTCCTTCAGGAGCAGAGAGAGTCGTTATGCATAAAACTAAACTCCCTAATTCAAAAACAGATGTTTATGTAAATCAAGATATAAACAACGGCGATGTGTGGGTGGATCTTGGAGTAGAGAAACATGGTTTTCCAGATGGTAAACATGGTCAACCGGTTAGATTAGAATATAAAGCATCAGAAGAAATTCCTGTTAAAGGAAAAAAAGGTTCAATTAAAACTAAAGAAGAGTTTAATGTTGAAGAAGCAGAATTTACTGGAGGACATCCAGAAAATGTAAAATTTGAAGAATCCGTTATTGAAAAATTTGGTGATCATGCATCTAACTTTGATGAAGTAGAACTGTTTGCAACTGGGAAAGTTAAAAAGAAAAAATGAAAATTAAAGATTACAACGACGCAATAGAATTTTTTAGAACGAACGACTATCAAGCAGCCGATGGCGCGTGGTCCGAGTTCTATCAATCTGAGGTTCAAGAACCACGGATCATGGACCTTGCTGAAGGTGGACGGATTCCTTTTAGTAAAGGCGGAGATTTTGAAACATGGTTAAAAAATCAGCCGGAAGGAACAGAGTTTAGAACCGTTCAGGAGCTTTTTGAAAAAGCAGGCGTAAAGAGTCATGGAGCCAATCAAAAAATTTTGAATAAATATAAAGATAAATTTAAAATTACAAGCGGTTCAAGATTAGGGGGAAATATTGCTCTTAAAAATGAAAAGATATTAGAATTTTTTAATAAGCAAGAACCAGGTTCAAAAATAAATGTAGAACAAAGTGTTAAAATTATAAATAAAAATCTACCTAAAGATCAACAGATTAGTGAATCAATAATTACAAGTAGACTAAAAGATAAAAAATTTAATACTAACTTTTTAGATTCTCAAACATTTGGTCAATATCATGGAGAACTTTCAGATGTTATGAAACAAAATATTATAGATAAGTATGGTGATGAGTTTGATATCACCATGGACAGTTTTAACAAAAATAAATATGGAATACCTGCTGGAGGAAGAAAAGATAAGAAAGGTGCATATGAAATGATAAGAAGAGCGGTAAGTGATAAAGCTACTGCATGGAACAGGGCTTATAATTTGGGAGCTGCAGATGGTTGGTTATTAGAATCATATAGAAGAGCGGGATATAAACCTCTTACCGAAGTTGTTAAAGGAGTAGAAAAAACTATAGGGTATGAAGCTCCGGATGGTACTAAATGGTTTGGTGCTAAAAAATGGGCTAATAAATATAATGGTAAACAAGTTAAAGAATCTCATCCAGGTTATGAAAGAGTTAATAAATTAGTAAACGTGGTTTCAGAAACTAGAGTTGCTCCAAATGATGCTATTATTGATATGCTAAAAAAAGGAAGTGGAGTTAAAAATATAGATGGAATAACTTTAGAAAGTTTAACCAATTATTTATTAGATAACGATGTAGATATCAAAGATATTAAAAAAGGATTAAGTACTTATCATAAACATCATGTTAAAGGAGTAAAAATAGTACCTGATGATGATATACAATTAGTAACTAGAGTTGCAAATACTGAAGCAAGAAAAGTTATGAATGAAATTGAATTATTAAAAAAACATAATCAACCCATTGATTATGATGCTTTAGATAAACGATTAAAAAATTATGGGGTGTCAGTTGAAGTAGATGGAAAAAGATTAGGTGGTTCAGGTTTTGAATCTAAAGCAGATATAGAAAGATTTGTTACTAAAAAAATTGGAGATTGGAAAACTGCTGACTTTGAAAAGTTTGCTAAACAGTTTATTAAGAATGATGTAAAATTTGCATCGTTCCCAGCTAACATAGGTGCAATGTGGAGAGCAATGGGATCAGTAGGAAGAAAAACAATAGGTTGGGGAACAGCTGGATTAAGTGAATTAATTTTTATGGGACTAGACATGAAAAATGAAATGTCTAAAGGAAAGAGTGCCGAAGAAGCAGCATCAATTGCAAAAAGAAATGCAAGTTTTGGGATGTATAATGATGGGACTTATTTAAAAGAATTAAAAAAAGTTGCAGAAGATATGGATATAGACACGCAAGCTTTTGATAAAGCTTTCGCAATGAATGAAAGAATGTTCAAAGTTGGTCAGCAACAAGATTATTATCAAGCTAAAATTGATAAGTTAAAAACGATGGGACCACAAGGAATTGAAGAAGCAGCAAAAATGCAACAAGCTTATGATGAATGGCAAAGTGGTATAGATGCAGAAAACGAAAAATTAATAGAGGGCATTGCGGGTCAAGTAGCCATCAGTAAAGCTGGTAAAGTTTTTCCAAATCCTAATTTAGATCAAATAGCTAAAGCAAGATATACTTTAACGAGTGATGAGTTCGGAGAAGTATTTGAGGGTCTTAAGGAAGCAGGGATAGAAAAATTAAAAAGAGAGAAAACAAAAGCATTTGATGTTCAAAGCAAACAGGCAGATCCTGAAGCAGGTTCGACTTTTAATTGGTTAACTAATTTTTTCACAGGAGCTGAAAACTTTTTTGATTGGAGAACTAAAGGTCAAGAAGAGCAAAGATTAATTGATGAGATGGAAGGAAGGGAAAGATATCTTTATAATTTACAAAGAGGTGTTGATCCTGATAGTCCTATTACTCAAGAATCATTTGAAAATTTAGTATATGAACAACCTGGTTTAGGTTTTTATTCAGGTGGTGGAATAGCGAGTTTAAAAAAGAAATGGTAAAAAACCCCACATTAGTTAAAAACATGAAGCACGTTAAATGGAAGGAAATACCACCCTTAAAAGGACCTAATCCACAAGGCTTGATTAAACCTAAAAAACAAGATAAGAATAAGCAGGAGAATTTAAATGGCAGAAATAGATAAAGGTCTCCCAAATATTAAACCTGAAGATGAGATCTTAGAACAAGAGACTCTTGAGGAAGTTGATATTGCAGACCAACTAGGGAAAAAACCAATTGAAGTTACTGAAGAAGAAGATGGTGGTGCTACAATTGATTTTGATCCTAATCAAGTAGACATACCAGATGGTGGCGATCACTTCGCTAACTTAGCAGAATTATTACCAGAAGATATTTTAAGTCCAATGGCTAGTCAGCTAGATGGAGATTACAGAGAATATAAAGCGTCTCGTGCAGATTGGGAAAGAGCTTACACTGTAGGCTTAGATCTGTTAGGATTTAAATATGAAAATAGAACCGAACCTTTCCAAGGCGCGTCGGGGGCGACTCACCCGGTACTTGCTGAAGCTGTTACTCAGTTTCAGGCGCTCGCTTATAAAGAGTTACTCCCAGCTGATGGACCAGTAAGAACTCAAGTGATGGGTATAACTAACCCACAAAAAGAACAACAGTCTCAAAGAGTAAAAGATTACATGAACTATCAGTTGATGGATCAGATGAAAGAATATGAACCAGAGTTTGATCAAATGTTATTCTATTTACCACTTGCAGGTTCAACATTTAAAAAAGTTTATTATGATGATTTGTTAGGTAGAGCAGTTTCTAAATTTGTTCCTGCTGATGATTTAATTGTACCATACACTGCAACTTCATTAGAAGATGCAACTTCAGTTTGTCATGTAGTTAAAATTTCTGAAAATGAATTACGTAAACAACAAGTATCAGGATTCTATAGAGATATAGAATTATCTAAACCACAAGATGTTAATGCTGATCAAGTAGCTAAAAAAGAATTAGAAATAGAAGGTTTAAATAAATCTCAAAGAGTAGAACCTTTATACAAATTACTAGAATTCCACGTAAACCTTGACATAGAAGGTTTCGAAGATGTTGGCGCCGATGGTGAACCAACAGGAATAAAATTACCTTACATCGTTACAATCGATGAAGGTAGTCGGAAAGTTTTGTCTATTAGACGAAACTTCGCGCCCAATGATCCAACGAAAAATAAAATCCAATATTTCGTCCATTTCAAATTTCTGCCAGGACTAGGATTTTATGGACTTGGACTCATTCATATGATTGGCGGATTGAGTCGTACGGCAACGGCGGCTCTCCGTCAATTGTTAGACGCGGGTACACTATCCAATCTTCCGGCTGGATTTAAACAAAGAGGTGTCAGAGTAAAAGATGATGCCGCAAACATACAACCAGGTGAATTTAAAGATGTAGATACACCAGGAGGAAACTTAAAAGATGCATTTGTATTCTTACCTTACAAGGAACCTTCTGCTACATTATTGCAATTGATGGGAATTGTCGTTGAGGCAGGACAAAGATTCGCGTCGATTGCTGACATGCAAGTCGGTGACGGGAACCAATCAGCAGCTGTTGGAACGACTGTAGCCCTATTAGAGCGTGGCTCACGGGTAATGTCAGCAATCCATAAAAGACTGTATGTATCTTTAAAAGCAGAATTTAAATTACTGGCAAAATTATTTGCCACTTATTTACCACCAGAATATCCTTATGATGTTGTAGGCGGACAAAGAAATATTAAACAAGTAGATTTTGATGACAGAGTAGATATTCTACCTGTTGCTGATCCAAATATATTTTCAATGAGTCAAAGAATTACTTTAGCTCAAACAGAATTACAATTAGCAATGTCTAATCCTCAAATGCACAATATGTATATGTGTTACAGAAAAATGTATGAAGCATTAGGAATAAAAGACATTGATAGAATATTACCACCGCCTCCACCGAATCAACCTAAAGATCCGGCGATCGAGCATATTGATGCAATGGCGATGAAACCTTTCCAAGCGTTTCCAGGACAAGATCATAGAGCACACGTTACAGCTCACTTAAATTTTATGGCTAGTAACTTTGTTAGAAACAATCCTAGCATTACTGCAGCGTTAGAAAAAAATATTATGGAGCACATATCATTGATGGCACAAGAACAAGTACAATTAGAGTTCGCACAAGAGTTTCAAATGTTACCACAAATGCAACAAGCATCTGTTAATAATCCTCAAATACAACAACAGTTTCAACAAATATCTCAAAAGATAGAAGCAAGAAAAGCTGTGTTGATTGCAGATATGACTGAGGAATTTTTAAACGAGGAAAAAGCTATTACTAGCAGATTTGATCATGATCCATTATTGAAACTTAAAGAGAGAGAAGTAGATCTTAAAGCAATGGATGCTGAAAGAAAACAACAAGAACTAGATCAAAGAGTTAATTTAGATAAAGCTAAGATGGTTCAGAACAGAGAAATCACTGATGATAAACTGGAACAGAATGAAGACTTAGCTCAATTAAGAGCAGATACAGCAATTGAGAAATCATTGATATCTGCGGATGTTAAACTGACTTCAGACAAAATGAAGGCTAAAGATGTAAAGACCTTGAAAGGTCCTAAGTCTTAGTATATAGACAATTTAGGAGAAAATATGTCAAAAGAAAAACAAGCACCATTAGGAAAATCTGTAAAGATTGGTATTCCTTCTCAGAATCTAATAATAGATCCAAGAGGAAAAACTAGTATTAGAGGAAGAGATGCAAGGATTCCTAGTGGAGATAAAGTAACTGTAAAAGGTACTGGCAAAGCTAGAAAACAAACAGCAACTTGGTACTAGTATGTGGTTCAGTGCTATTAAATTAGCGATAAACGCTGGCAGTAAGATTTATGCCAATCGTCAAAAGACGAAGATGGCAATGTCTGATGCACAGTTAATGCATGCTGAGCGACAAGCTCGAGGTGAAGAACAATACCAAGGCAAACTGTTAGAAGCCCGTCAAAACGACTACAAAGACGAGGTGGTCCTTGCGATTCTCACGTTGCCCATTTTGGTGCTCGCTTGGGGGGTCTGGTCGGACGATCCGGCTGCTATGGAGAAGATAAAAACCTTCTTCGAGCATTTCCAGGCACTGCCGACATGGTTTACAAATTTATGGATACTTGTATGTGCGAGTATTTTTGGTATAAAGGGTACACAAATTTTCAGAAATGGAAAAAAATAAGGAGAAAATATGAGAAACGATTTTGGAACAAGACCTTACAAATCTAGATTCGGTGGCAAAGCTGCAATGAAAAAAGGTGGCAGAGCTAAGAAGCAAGGATACGATGATAGATTAGATGAGTCTCTAGGTGCAAGACACGGCAAAAAATCTCAAAGCTACAAAGCTAGAAGAAAAGAATCTGAAGGCATGGAAAAAGCTATGGGAAGAAGAAAATATGCTGCTGTTAAGACTATGGACAAAGGTCGTAGAAAAAAAGCATAAGGAGAAGTTATGGGTATATTCGGAATAGCCAAAAGAGGTTTTGGCAAAGCTTTGAAAAAAGTTAAACCTAAATCTAAATCTAATTGGATTAAAGATAAAGCTGGAACTATTACAGGTGTTAAACCTGGAACAGGTAAAGTGCCTTGGTACGTTGATGCAGGCGGAAAAAATTTAAAAAAAAGAGCTGACATAGTTAGAACTCATAGTAAAGTTAAAACTATTGATAAAATAGGTGCTGCTGAAAAGAAAATTAAAGAAGGAACACAAGAACTTAAACATTTAAGACAAACTGGCTGGACTAAAAGAGTCGGTAGAGGCAGAAGAAAACAATATTTTCCAAAAGCAAAATAATGAGAAAATTTAGATCCCCAAACTCTGGACAAACAGCTTTAACTTTACAACATAGCACAAGTCCTCGATCAGGATATAGACCACCAGTAGGTCATAACGCTGATGGATATACAATGGCTGAAAGAGTTGGATTGAGAAAAGGTGGAAGTGTTTCTGGAAAAATGAAAGATTTACCTGATCACTTAAGACACTCTTTAGTAAATCAAGCAAAATCAAGAGCTAAAAAAGGATTTAAAAAAGGTGGTTGGATACAAGACGTAAATAAATCAATCAAGAAACGTGGAACTAAAGGCAAGTGTACACCTATTACAAAAAAAGGTTGCACTGGAAGAGCAAAAGCGTTAGCATTGACATTTAAGAAAATGGCCAGAAAAAGAAAAGGAAAATAATATGCCCATAAAAATAGTACCTAGAGAAAAAGGAAGAAGAGATAGAAACACTAGAAGAGAAAACAGATTAGAAGAACTTGGAAGAGTAGACGCTGAAAAAGCATACACTTCAAAAGGTAAAAGAAATTTAAGAGAAGAAAAATCTAGAATTAGAAAAGAATTAAAAGAAGGTGGACCAGCAAAAGAACGTGGACCAGCAAAACCAACGCATTCTGATGGGGATAGATTATGGAGGCAACCATCTCAACGTGGTCGAGGAGGCCGAAGAAAAAAATTTAAAACTCATGGTGGTGGACCAGATGCAGGTAATATAGGTAAATTAAAAGATGCTATATCAAAACTTAAAGATAAAGGATTAGGAAAAACAGTTTCACCTGCACAACCAGATCTTAGCCAAATTAAAAAACACATGAAAAAATATAAGACTCCACTTAGAAAAGGTGGAAGCGCAAAAGGTCCTAACAGACCAAGACCTACTGGACCACATATGTGGGTTAGAGGTGATAAGAGAAAAAAATATGCTAGTGGTGGCGCAGTCATGGCTGGTAAAAAAGTAGGCTGTCAAATCAAATAATGATCACACATTTTATAAACTGGGTAAAAAGTTTTTTTACCCCTAAAAAAGAAGAACCAGTAGTTTTGGAAGAAACTCCTGCAGAAGAGAAAGAAGTTCCAACACATTGTGAAACTCACATAAGATTTAGAAAGAATTGTCTTGATTGCTTAAGAGCAGTCGGGGCGATGTAATATGGCGGATTTAGAAAACGTAATATATAAATTAAATAGAGCATTAGATGCTCGTATTAAACAATTAGCAATCTCTGTAACGTCCGGAGGGGTTGACAATATGGAAACATATAAGTATATAATAGGACAAATAAACGCCTTAGAGGCAACTAAACAGGAACTCTCTAACCTGCTAGATACGAAGGAGCACGATGAAACTAAAGGAACAGTCATTAACATCAATGGAGCCGCAAAGCCCAAAGATAATCACACCAAATAAAGAATTAGTTGGATTAAAAAAATCCAAACCTAAAAAAGAAGTCACAAACGAAAAAGAAAAATTACCACAACCGACAGGTTGGAGAATGTTAGTTCTTCCATTTAGAATGAGTGAAAAATCTAAAGGTGGAGTTTTATTTGGAACAGAAACAATAGATAAACAACAAGTTGCATCGCAATGCGGAAACGTATTAGCAATGGGATCAGAATGTTATAAAAATAAAGAACGTTATCCTCATGGCCCGTGGTGCAAGGTTGGTGATTGGGTGGTCTTCGCGCGTTATGCAGGATCACGAATAGAGATTGATGGTGGGGAAGTAAGGTTGTTAAATGAAGATGAAATTTTAGCAACTGTCAAGAATCCAGAGGATATCTTGCATAAATACTAACATAGAAAAGGAGAAACTATGCCAGAAGAAAATAAGAAACCTAGTGAGAAAACAGTAGATATAGATACTTCAGGACCTGAAGTAGATGTAGCTCTTGAAGACACAAAGGTTGAAGAGGTAGTAGAAACGAAAGAAGAAACAAGTGCACCGGAACAAGAAACAGTAGAACCAGAAAAAGAAGAAACAGCAAAAGAAATAAAAAAGGAACAGAAACAAGAAGACTCTAAGTTAGAGGATTATAGTAAAGGCGTTCAATCACGTATTGCTAAATTGACTCGTAAGATGAGAGAAGCAGAACGTAGAGAAGAAGCTGCCATACAATATGCTCAAGCTATAGAGAATAAAAGAAAACTTGATCAAGAAAGATTTCAGAAAATTGATTCGGACTATACGAAAAAATTTGAAGAAAGTGTTAAAAGTGGAATGGAAATGGCTCAAAAACAATTGGCCCAAGCCATTGAAGCTGGAGATGCACCTGCTCAAGTTGAAGCAAACAAACGTATTGCAGAACTTGCGTTTGATAATGCTAAATTAAAACAAAGACAGTCTGTACAGGCAGAGAAACCTGTTCAACTTTCCGACGGTGGAAATTTACCAAGACAAACTCCACAATCATTACCTGAAGCTGATCCTGAAGCTGAAGAATGGGCGTCTAGAAACAAATGGTTTGGTACTAACCGAGCTATGACGTTTACAGCGTTCGAGATTCACAAAGATCTAGTGGAAAAAGAAGGTTTTGATCCTAAATCAAATGAATATTATGCAGAAATCGACAGACGTATAAGAGTTGACTTTCCAAATAAATTTGATAATAGTGAGAGTATACAAACGACTAGACCCGTTCAGTCGGTGGCTTCTGCGAATAGAAGTGCAAAAACTGGTCGCAAAACAATGAGACTCACATCTTCTCAAGTAGCAATAGCTAAAAAATTGAATGTGCCACTCGAAGAATACGCAAAACAATTAAAACTCACGAAGGAAGGAGCGTAATATGGACAAAGACAAAAAAACTTCTCGTGCGGCTGAGACACGGTCAAAAACTGAAAGGCCAAAAGTGTACAAGCCACCATCCTCTCTGGATGCACCGCCAGCGCCTGACGGCTTTAGGCACAGATGGATCAGAGCTGAAT
>VTLG01000356.1_pt1 | contig 12280 bp, 8 predicted proteins | sample 4694571 | NCBI WGS metagenome assembly VTLG01 (sample SAMN12604809, study PRJNA352737) | marine metagenome | biome: ENVO:00000447; feature: ENVO:00000209|ENVO:00000569|ENVO:01000036; material: ENVO:00002151; isolation source: viral sequences binned using virsorter ... | reverse complement strand
AAGTTATAGAAATTTTCCACCTATGTCCTGCTATAGATCTAGCTGTTACTCTTCCACTATTTGTTATACTTACGGAAGTTGGTTGATTTGCAGTAACTTTAATATTAGCAAACCCAGGGCCTGCTGTTCCTGTGCCACCTTCTCCAGTATTTGCTATAGCATAATTTGGGTCTGGTAATCTATTTGAAAAAGAAGTAAAAGCTGCCATTATCCTACTCCTACTACATCAGTATCTACAGATTCTAAGAACCTTTCTCCTGTGTCATTTGCTGCTGCTCGTATCATTCCTATTATATTTCCTCTTTGTTGCATAAGTACCTCTTCTACTCCTGCGGCATCTACTGCGTTTATAGTAAAGTTAACATTTCTTGTTCCTCCACCTAATTCATCATTTGGAGTTACTTCATAACCACTTCTTGGAGCTATTACTTCTGGGCCTCTTTCTCCTACAAGTACTCCACCTTCTGCGTAGCCTCTTCTTAATCCAGCTGCTCCGCCTGTTGGTACAAAGTTTTGTGGTCCACCCATTCCTCTTTGTCCTCTTAAATAGCCTAACTCTCCACCCGATGCTCCTCTTGAAACATCTACTTTTTCACTTCTTTTTCCTATATTTAAAGCTGTCATCTGAGCTTTAGGAGCTTCACTTGAGCCTCCTTGATATTTAGTTTTTGAAATTACAGCTAGTTGCACAGCTCCCATTGCTGCTGCCATCACAGCCAACGGTAAACCTGCAGGCCAACCAAGTCCTATAGGAGGAGCTGAGACGGCTGCCATTATTGATGAAGCGGTATTAGCTATTGTTACAGCCATTTGAACTTTCTTTTGTTGTTCAAATGCTTTTCTTTGCATAGCTTCTTTTTTCTTTTCTAGAGCAGCTATTTTTGCTAAAGACTCTTTTGACTTTCCATCGCGTTTCTTTTCAGCATTAATTTGGTTATCAATCTCCATGATTTGACCTTTTGAATTAGCTGCTAACATTTGCCCGATACCTGACATTATTTGCCCTGCCATTTCCACATTTGCGGCTGTTTTAGCCCAAGCTTGATCAGTTTCACTTAGTTTTTTACCTTCTGCGTCTAATGCATTTTCTATTGCTGTATGTGAGGCCATTTGATTTTCCATAGCTGTCATTACAGTAAGACTACCCTGAGCGAAACCTGCTACTACAGCACCCGCTGGTCCTAAATCTGCCATTGTTGCTATTAACTCTTGGTAAGAAGATTTTAATACTTGTACTGCAGCTGCTTCTGCTGTTAAACCTTGAATTTTTATAGCATTACCTTCGTCGTCCTTTAGACCAGTATCAATCATACCATCTGCCCCAGTAGCTCCTACTGCCGCAGCAGCACCTCTTATAGCCCCTAGTATCCCTGAGCCTGAGCCTGCTTTAAAACTATTTCCTATTGCTTCTGTTGTTGCTATTCCAAATCTGTACGCAGCGTTTTCTAATGCTACATTAATAGTGGAACTTTTTGCATTAAATCCTTTACTTAGCGTATCTAAGTAACCTTGGGCTTCTGGATTTAAAGTTATTTTTTTAGTTTTTGGATCTTGAGTAGCCATACCAGCTTCTAAGAAGAATAACTTCATTCTAATTTTTAATATTTCGTGTTCTGCCTTAAGTACGTCTTGTTTAAGTTTTGCAGCTTCTACTTCAAATGTAAAGGTTTCTTTAGCCGTAGCAAGCGTTTGTCGCGCGGCATCTATAGGTGTAACAGCTCCTCCTGTCATTTTAGCTTGTAGCTCTAATTGAAGACGAACTCTTTCACGTTGAGCATCTACTAAAGCTTTAGTAGCCTTTAAGGTATTTAAAGATGCTTCTGCGGTAGCTTTTTCTGCTCTTTCTAATTTTGTAGCTTCAGCTACTTGAGCTTCTCTTTCAGTAGTTTGTTTTGCTAATAGAGACTGTTGTCCTGCCATAATCTTTTCTCTTGTTATATCCCCTTCTTCAGTTAGCTTTCTTAATTTTTCCTCTTTCTCAATCATTGTTCCTTTACCTTCAAGGATCGCTATACCTGCTGTAAGGGTGCCTTCACTTAACTTATTAGTTGCCAGCACTAAATCGTGTTCATCTGATGTTAGGTCTGCTGTCTTTCTCTTTATTTCCGCTTCTTTAGTAAAACGCTTTTTATTTACTTCAAAACCAGCAGCATTAAAAGCAGTCAACTCTTTTATCTCTCGTTTAAGTTCTGCCTGTTTATTTTTTGTAGTATGAACATTATGCTGGTACTCTTTTACTTGGTTAACCATAGCGGTCCATGCTGTAATATTTCCTTTTTTAAACGCTTCTATTTCCTCTTTACTAAATATCTTAGAGAAAGCATTATCTGACTCCTCTTCCATTTTTGTAAAAAAGTCGCTAAGCTCTTCCTTAGTCATTTTTGCTACTTTTTCAGTTCCTACAATACTATCATTCATTGCTGACAAAGAACTATTTAAATCATCGGCTTTAGTTTTAAGTTGAAAACTTTGTGCAAATTTACCTATACTTTCACTTGCACCTTCCATATTAGATTTTAGTATTGCTAATCTATTTACTTCTTTTTCAGTCTTATCTGCGTTAACCTCTTGTGCATCGTCCATTTGTTGTCTAGTTCCTACAACTAGTTTCATCACTCTTTGTAATATGCCATATTGAGTTGCCTCCTCTTTAGCAGCCGTTATCATAGCCTCTGAAGTTCCTTTCTTTCTTAGCTTTGCCTCTAGCCCTCTCATATCTGCTACTGCACCTAAATATGAATCTGGATCAATTAAACCTCCTAGACCCTTTTGAACTTCTAGAACTTTATCTCTGTAGGCTTCTAATAACTTAGATTCGGTGGTACCTATTGGCTCGCCTGCTTCTCTACGAGCATCTCTCATTCCTGTAAAAGCTTGTTCTGCTTCTTGAAGAACTACTACTTGGTTTGCAAATTCTTCAGCTCCCTGTATATTGAAAAAATCTGCGGCTCCCTCTACTCCAGACTCTCTAGCAAGTCCTTCTATTTGCTTTTTAACTGTCACTAATTGCTGATCTAAAGCTTTGCTTTCTCTATCTAAACCGAATAATCCTTTAAAAGCTTCCCATGCTTTTGCGGAGTTAGTAGCTTCTCTTTTAAATTCATCTAGCCGTTTGTTCATCTCTTGAGTGCCTCGTGAAGCTTCTAACATACCTTTGTTGAAAGCTAGGGCAGCATTTGTACTTTCTAAAAAAGTTAATTTTCCTGAAAGCAGTTGATCTGTTTGAGTTTTAAATCTTTTATGGAGGTCTTTACTAGCATCTGCTAATTTTTTCAAACTTTCATCAAACTTTCCTGCTTCCACACTTGCAAGGCCTAGCCATTTTCCAAAAGCCATAAGAAAGGGGGATAACATTGCAAAAGCAGCCATCCAAGGTCCCATAACCATCATAGCTTTATTCATAGCAACACCAGCACCTGATACTGCACCTTTAAACCTTGCCATTGCTTTCTCTCCGCCTGAAAATTGTTTAAACGTACCATCGGCTTGTTTTTCACCTATTCTTAATTGCTCATTTAATTCTGCCCACCCCGTAGAAATTCCTTGCGTTTCCATAGTTCCTGCAGCACCTGCTACAACTGTTTGAACTCTTGCTTTAGAGTCTAATTTCTGTTGTCTTCTTTCTGCAAGGCTTCCTGGTGCAATTCCACTTTTTGCTTTTAATTTTGCAAGTCTTTCTTCTATTCTCTGTTCTTCTTTCAAGATAGCAAGCTCTTCTTTTATCATTCGCTGATTTTTATTGTCTACTTTTCTTTGAGCTTTTTTAAGAACAAGTATTCTATCTTCAATAGCTGTTTGTCTTTTTAATGATCCTAATTTTGCTTTATCAAGTTTAGATACATCTGCCCCGTCTAATTTACTTCTTGACTGAAATCTTTTTCCTTCTTTTAGTCTATCATTTGCAATTTTTCTTTGATCTTTTTGGCTTTTCATTGCTGAAGCAAGTTCTTTATCTGTAGTTTCTGTTATGGACTTAGAGTAAGCTTTAGCAGCATCTGCTCTTTCTTTAGCTAAATCTGCTGCTCCTTTTGTCATGAGTCCCATTGCAGGAATTGCTTTTTTAAGTAGTACACCTACTAATGCTCCAAAGACTGCTGTTAATGCAACTTTTGATTCTGCTAAGAATCCTAATATAGGGCCTAATACACCATTAAGTAAACTAAGCCCCTCTTGTGCTATATCACCCAGAGCTGCTCCTAATCTTACATATGGATCGGGCTTAATTGTATCAGCATACTCAGAGAATTTTTTCTCTCCTTGTTCGAGTATTTCATTTAAGAAAGCTTGTCTTTTTTCTACTTGAGAAAGAGACGAGACAACTTTACCATTATCTCTTGCATATTTTTGTGCTGCTTCGTCTACACGAACAAATAATCCAATTTCGTCTAGTATTTCTGGCTCAAGTTTAATCGCACCACGAAATATTCTATCCATAGCGTCTGGTAAGTTTCTACCTAATGATATTGCTGCTCCTTTTGCGACTTTAGTTAAGCCTTCTATTTCTGAAGTACTGAGTCCAGCACTAGAAGCTAAAGATACTTGAGAAAATGCCTGTGCGAGATCAATTGCATAGCCTGAAGCAGCTTGCATTTCTTTAGCTAGGTTTTTGATATAAGTTCCCCCTGTAGTACTCAATATTTCCATTGATTGAGTTAAGGTATCGATTTGTGCAGATCTCGAAAGAACTCCGAAAGCTGCTGTAAGAGCAAATACGTTAGCGGCTAATAGTGCGTAAGCTCGAACAAGCCCGCCTCCGCCGCCACCGCCGTCCATTGTTTGTTGCATTTTTGAAAAAGACTTAGTGGTATTCATACCCATTTGGCCAACACCTTTTTCTCGGCGCATATGTTTATCTTGTTTCTTTGTGAGTCTCTCAGTACTATCCCCAGCTCGATCTGTTGATTTCGCTAGTTTATCTGTCTGTTTTTGTACAACAGAAACATTTTTCCCTTGTACTACTATATTAAACTCTACTGTATTATCAGCCATTTCTTTTTATCTTATCATATTCTGCTTTTAAGCGTCTTTGGGATTCATGTATTTCCCTATTTTCTAGCCATAGTGTTAAATCTAAGGCGTAATCTTTTTGGTACTCTGATATTTTATACCTTTCTATTAAATATTCATAAGTAGTCCAGTCTTTTCCTATAAAACCAATTTCTGGATACATTCTACTCCCCATACTATTAAATATATTTAAAACATTTAATACAATCTCAGGAAAATCCTCTGGTTCTGGCGGGCATCTATCCCAATCAATTTCTTCGCCTGTTTGCTCTACCATGCGAAGATACTGATCTTTTGTCATTCCAGCATCAAGATTGTCCAGGTACACTTCTAGGCGCTTTAGGACTTTGTTTTGGTTCTTCTGAACGAAAGTTTTCTAAGTCAAAGACTACCTCATTGAGCCAATTATCAAATTCTGTCGAATTTTCTACTAAAACATGAGCATTTTCTTCCGTATACTCCATTTCTGTCTCTGGGTCTTGTTTTGAAATATCTACAAGAATTAAATCTTCTAGGTATTTCATTTTTAATCCTTTCCAACCTTTTACTGTTGCATTTGTAAATTCTATTACAAACTTATCATCATCTAGACTTTCTTCAAACTGTCTAGTTTTTCTATTAAATTTATTTTGTGTGCATCTTTTTCTAAGATTCACAAGTTCTTTTCGGGAGAGATTCGCTAGTTCAACTTCAAATCCGTCAAGACCAGGAAACTCAACCCAAGTGGTCTTACTGTCGACCAACAGGCTTTTTAGTTCCATTTATATTCTCCTAAGTTGAATATGAGATTTGAGTAGTTACTGGATCAGTATTATCTAAAGAACGAAAATCGTAGCTTTGAGTAAATACATCAGCTACTTGCATTCTTGCTGTATACATTATTGGATTAATTGCAACTTCAAAGAAGTCGGCATCTCCAGAAACGTTTTTGGCAGTAATAGTTAAATCAGTATTAGTACTAAAATCATCAAATTGTGTTATATTATTATCTGTTTGGTATTGACGTATTTCTCCCGATGCAATACGTTTTTCTACCGTATAAGCACTTGGAAACATTGCATTACTTGAGTTAGTTACTGATAAACTATCATGAAGATTGGTATAATCTGTCCATGCTATATCATTTTGTAGCTGAAAATTTGCGCTTATAATATTATTCATATTTAAGCTATCAGCTGAAATAGCTGGATATACCATCAGAGGGGTTCTTGTGGAAGACTCAGATTGAGCGCTTCCGGGAAGTGAGTAGCTCTCATTTCCTGCCCTTGATAATTTAGTTCCTTCACCTTCTACTCTAATCATAAATGGATTTTCTGGTACGAAATCCATCGATGCTGAAGTAATTATAGCATTTTCCAATTTAAAAGTGCTATTTGTTGTTACCACATAAATATCAAATTTCTTTAACTGACCATCAGTTAAATTACCTAATAAAGTTATGATAACGGACTCATCTTTTTCTATTGTTAAAGGTACATCAAAACTAAATGAAGCAGGATTTGCTTTATTTATTGTTGAGCCTTCAAACATTTTTGATTGATCGTGCAGAGTCTTTACTGAGTACGAATCTTCCGCAAATGTTTGATCTAAAGATATAGCGGAACTAGTATAGATTCTATACCTTGTCCCGCTATACACTATATATAGTTTACTCTCACGAAGAAAACTATAAGACATTATTTAAGCCGCTACTGATCTGTCTCCTGATCCACTCGCTGCATAACCAGCTTGAGTGTGAGAAGTAGAGCCTAAGTATTTAACTTTCATCTCATCTCCAGTTAGAAGGTCGCTACCATGAGCAGCAAATTCTACTGTAGTGGAGATTAAATCGCCTGTTTCAATTGTTGGTACTTGTAAGTGACATCTAGGCATATTAAATTCTACGCCCGGCGCTGTGAAGTCATCTGATCCCATAGCATCGTTATCGGAACCAACTGCACCAGCTACACCCATATATAAACGTACATCAAATACGTTTGTAACAAGGTCAGTCGCTGCTGCTAAATCTGTTAATAGTTGATTAGAACCATTAGACTTCGTGTCTAAATACATAGTTAAAGAACCAGTAATAGTTCTTGCTCCTGTAAATGATCCTATTGGTTTATCAACAATACCAATTGTTTCTGGTGTTACATAAGTAACATTATTAGCTATTGTTATTGAACCACCTGTGATATTAATATCATAAGTTTTATCATCTAGTCCTCCAGATGCGTTTCCGCCACCTTGGGCATCAGCATCTAAGTATAGAGATGATAGTTTATTTCTTAAGTAATCGGCATCACTTGGGCCAACTGTATCTGCAAAGTTGTAATTTTCTACATAAGTATCTGTGCTACCACTAGTGTGAGTTAAACTCGCTCCATCAGCATCATATGCTTCGATTTGATACTTAGAAGGATCTTCATATGCAGTTGTTACTTGGTCAATAGTTGTTGCATTACCACTCCATGTGATTTGTGCAATTCCATCAATAGAAAAGTCTATTTCAGCCTGATTGATTTGAGCATCATTCAGTCTGTAAGTTGTATTTTCTAAGGCGAAAAATATGTTTAGCTTCATAAGTTCGTGAACATCTGATTCTACAAAGTCTACTAATGCTCCATTAGCTGCTCCTGTGCTTGTTGCTACAGCAGCGCCTGAGGCATCTGATAGTCCTGTACCTGCTAGTGCAGACCATAGTATATTTTCTACCATATCATATGTTCCGTCTGCTCTGAAACTTGCAGCTCCGTGCTTAAATGGTCGAACATAAGTTCCAAATGACCATTCTGCAGGAGGTAATGCATCGTTGAATCTTTTCGATCCACGATTTGGTGCAGAACCAGCTTCATTGATTGTTACATCAGTTGATTCACTTCCTTGAGAGAAACTATATCCATCTAATACACCAATTCTAAAAGTGTTTGCTGCAGTTGAGTTACCTCTGAAACGTCCTGTTCCAGCTCTTGCTCCTTCTGCTGTAGTTGTACCTGTTACAGTTTTGGCTGTGACAATTAAACCACTAGCGCCAGAATTATTAGTTCCAGCATAGTTTTCTACTGCTGTTTCTGTTGCTGTTTCATCAGCTACAAAGCCATTTCCCCTAAAGTTATTAGGGATAGCTACTGTTTCTACTGCTCCAGAACCTGAGATAGATAGTACAATACATTTTGCATTTGCTCCAGAACCTGAAGTTGTACCTAAAGTAACAATATCTCCTACAGCATATCCAGTACCTTTAGTACTAACATAAGCTGTTAGAATTCCTCCACCTGCAGTGGGGACTCCGTTTGCGCTACTTACAAATACTTTCGTATTTCTTGAAAGATTTAAAGCCATTGCTTTTCTCCTATCTTTTTTAGTCTTTGAAAGTACTTAGCTAGATTTTTATCTGCTTTGTAATTTCGATTTTTAATACCTAACACTAAGTATCATTTCTCCAATACCTAAAGGAGCTAATACCCCTTCGTCTGTTGCTATTGATAATAGTGTTAAGGAAGTTGTGTTTAAATTTGGACTTACTGTATCATCGTAAGTCAAAATATCATTATTATCTAGTACTCTTTCTATGTCCTCACATAATAGAGCTAGAGTTTCTTGAGGCTCCGTTTCGTCACTTATGTAACATCTTATTTCTAAGTTTAGAAACCTCCATTTTAATCCGCCAGGTTGATACTGTCTAGTTTCATCTCCTGCTACCACGCATACTTGCGGGTATTCTTGTATTGTGTCAAGAAACTTTAAGTGTCCGTCTGCGTTATTAAATAAGTTTGAGTTATAAGGGGCTACCCCATTTATACTCGTATTCAATTCTTTTACAAGAGCATCGACTATTTTATTTCTTGCCGTTCTATATGTTGATGCCATTATGCTCTCCTAATTGTTAATTTTTGACCTACTAACCCCATTGCTAACTCTCTAATACTTTTAGATATTAGAGGCTTAGGGTTATACCCTGTAGGCCATCTATACCGCCCTTTATTTTCAAATGTTTCATAAGGGTTTAACCTATAATTATATTTAACCATTAATGTCTGTGCTGCTGGAAGTATACTCTCAACTTGCACAGAATCTGAAAATCTACCTGATTTATTAACTAAACCAGGCCTTACCATATTTGCTCTTACTGCTGCAGGTAATCTTTTATTAATTGCATTTTTTACCTTTAATAGTTCTCTCATTTCCACAGCAAAATCTTCTGCCCCTCTTCCTGTACCTCTTTCCATAGATATTCTTGGTGCAGTATTTTGCTGAGTAGGGCCACCGCCTATTAGTGCCTGCCTTCTTTTTACTACCTTGCCTCGTTTTGAAGCTTTAGTAGGACTTTTACCTTTGGGCTTTACATTATATTTGCTTTTATTAATTGCTCTACCCGAAGCATATGCTTTTCTTTTTGTTGGGCTCATAACTATTAAGTCTCCAACAATATCTGCTATAGGACGTGAATTTTTTTCTTCAGTTGCTCCCCTAGCTTCAGCCTTTTTATATTCTTCTTCAATAGTCTCTTGAAGTTCTGTAAGCATGTCTTTTAGGTCTTGACCTAATCTAGCTTGAGCTACAGCGTCCATTTGGTTCTTATGTTTGGCTTCTATTGCTCCCCTAAATTTAGTTGTGCCTTCAACTTTTCCATTTTCATTTACATATATCTCATGCTCTGCGGCTAAAATAAGATTACTATGAAAATCTTGTATCTTTTTTAACTTTCCGCTTATAGGGTCAGGAGGAAGATCACTAAGTTCTACACCTTTTGCAGAAGCCATTTCTTGACTATAAGTTCCACCAGAAGATGCGGCTTCTCCTTTTATAAGCCTATGTTTTGTTTCTACAATACCATAATGCTTTTCGTGAGCCATTTCCATAAACTGTCTAGATTCTCCTCCTTGAAATAAAGGAGCAAATTTTGGAGTATCCATTAGTTTTTGACTTATTGTTGTGTTCGATCTAGCAAATGATGCATCATTTCTTGCAAACCCATCAATTTCAAATTCTATTAATTTATTTGCCTTATAATCTATTATTCTAGTTGTACCTTCAGCTGTACCTGCTTTATATGTATATGTCTCTCCCTTTTTCTGACTATATCTTCTGTCAGCTCTAAATCCTTCTACAAGGGCCGCTCCAAACTGTTCTAAAGTTCCTACATTAGTTCCATGCGGTATATCAATTCCTTTAGCAATAAACTGATCTTTTAAAGTCTTTGCTACTTGACTAGCTTTTACAGTACATATTATAGGATTACCTCCTAAAGTTCGTCTCAACCTTCTAGTAGCTTGAGATTTGGGTTTTTTCATACCCTTTTTCTGTTCAATTTGTCCAAAAGTTAGTTCATAAAGTTTATCTATTCTTGCTTGAAGATTTTGTATTGCCATTACTTATAAACTTTATACATATCCAGTACTCTTTTTATATGATCTGGAAATCCTGCATTATTTTTTAAGCTAGTAGAAACAGGGTTTTCAATAGTTGTTCCTCCTATAGACATTCTTTCTTTTCTTTCGTCTTTAAGATAGTATTTAACTAAATCAAAAATTGCTAGTTTTAAATCTTCGGGACAGGCGCTATAACCAGCAGTATATACCACCTTCACAGCTTTTCGTCCTTTTGGAAATGATTTATCAACATTTTCATCAGTACGAATTATACTGTCCGTCATAGAGTCTACAATATATTCATATTTACCACTACTGTCAGAATTTTCTGTGATTAGTGTAACATATGAGTCTGCTTGTGAGTCTCTTTCTTGTACTGAAGTTACCGTTCTAATTGGCCCTTCATCTAACATAACTCTAGTAGTTACATTATCTTTTATATCAAAATATTCAGTTTTTGCAGAACTATAGTCATCTATAAAACTAGTACCGCAATAGTTTTTAACAAGTTCACTTACGGAATCCACTATAACATTGATACGGGCGTCCATAGTTACCCCCGTCAAACCTGCGAAATCCTTGTACTGTTGTAATGTTATTAAATCTGCCATATTTTTCCTTTAATTTTAGTGAGGGGATAAACTCCCCTCACATAAAATCATTAAGCTATTAAGAAGCTTTATATTGAAGTGTATGCACTGAAGTTGCTGTAGCAATCAGATCGGTAAACCCGATTCTTTGAGAAGCCACTAGGACTCTCCTTTGATTGGCTACTTCGTAGTCAGATTCAATAGTAATTCCACGTAGACGTGGCATTACATAGTTCTGAGCCCAAACTGCAACTGCAAATACTTTATTCACAGCTGGTGTAGCAAACTCATCACAGACTATGACTTTAGAGCCATAAACTGATCCGATTTCACCACTTAACTTAGTTGCCATGTCGGCACCTACTAAATTCACATCTTGGAATTCAGCATCACTAAGTAGGTTGAAATACTCCTGAGAATTTACAATGTAAATAACTTCAGATGGATTCATACCATACTTGCCCATTTTCTTTCTCATATTGAGAAGATCTGCTGCTGTAAGTGATTCTGATGCAAACGCTGTTGCAGATGTTGATTGATGTGACGTACCTGAGTTACCAATCGTAGCAAGTCTTATAAGACCTGATGGAGCAGCTCCGCCAGTACCATAAACACCATCGGCATGATCACCTGCTAATAGTGCATTTTCAACACCACGTGCATGTGATCTAACAATCGATTCCCTTATTAAAGGAAGAATTGGTAGTATAGCATCTTCTTCAGTCTCGTTACCTAAGTAAGATTGTGAAATTAACTTCTTAGTTGAAAGAGTCTTTTCAGTTAAGTCGACTCCACCATATGGTGTACCATAGGCGTCGCCTCTTTCTTCCAAGTTACCATGTGGGCTTGAGCCCGATGCTGTTTGGTTAGAAGTAAATTCTGCGTAACCAGCATCTGGTAAGATTGGGATAATTTGTGTAGCTGAACTCATTTGGATTTCTCTAAATAAGGGAGCTAGCACTAATTTTAACTGTATATCTCTTTCGACATTAGTTGATACTACTTGTTCAAAGTCAGCTGAAGAAACGCCTACACCTGAATGTGCATTGACTTTCTCCGTAACTTCTCTACCAAGTTTAGTATCATAACCTTTACCTGTAGCAAGACCCATTACCCAAGCGTCATCAATGTCGCTTGCAAAGGCCTTCTGCCAGTCAGAGTTCTGTCTATCACCAAAAATTCTTTTAGATTCACGAATTGCTTCAATTTCATCTTTCTTTTCAGTGAGTTCAGTTCTAAGTTCGTTAACTACTTTTTCGAGGTCTTCATGCTTTTCAGAAACACGTTCTTCAACATCTTTCATTAGCCTTTCAGCTCCAGACATTCCAACTT
>VTLG01005140.1_pt1 | contig 12281 bp, 22 predicted proteins | sample 4694571 | NCBI WGS metagenome assembly VTLG01 (sample SAMN12604809, study PRJNA352737) | marine metagenome | biome: ENVO:00000447; feature: ENVO:00000209|ENVO:00000569|ENVO:01000036; material: ENVO:00002151; isolation source: viral sequences binned using virsorter ... | reverse complement strand
TATAACTACCGCTACGCTCCAGTCCGTATCACGGCCAATCTCCAATCCCTCGGATACGTCTACCCCGATACGGTATTCCCGACCCTTAACAGGACGGAACCACGTCTGGAGATCTCCCTCCTCCATGGCCTCAATAACATATTTTTCCTTAGTCCTACCCTCTTTGTATGCATGTACAGGAATATAGAACCCTTCGCTGGGGGCCTCGCGTTGCCTCTTCTCAGAAGCCATTACCATCTCGTTCATCACCTCTTGGTCAAAGACACTGCGGCCCGTTGTAACAAAAGCCTGCCTCGCCGTGGTGGGGAACTCCTGATGGAATTTCCTTAAATCATTCTGACATTGAGTCTTAATGCATTGTCTGCGCCAATTCAGGTTTTCGAGGGTAACAGTAAAACTGATATTGTCATCCAGCCCGATGTCGTATTCGCATCCCACACCCAAGAGTTTAGACTCCTCTTCACCCCCAAATCTGGGATCTTGACCAATACTGTCCTCGAATTGCTTCCGCTCCTCTTCTCCGCTGAATTCTTTTGAGTAGTGCTCATATATGTACCAAGGAAAAAATATTGCCTCCCATCCTGAATCACCATTGTAGGCGTCCCAAAACATGTCATGGAACACTCCCCCTACACCGGCCGCCGTACTTTCGATTACCGCCTCCGTGTTAAATCCCTGAACAACGCAGTTCAGCAAACCGAGAAGAAAGTCCTCCCCGCCGGGGCCCCAGGAAGCGACTTCACTGCAATGCAGATAGTCAATCTTGCTTCCACGCACCTCGCGTCCGCCAACCGTTGATAAAGAATATGAGGAATTAAGCCCGCCGCCGTCACCTCCCCAGTGGAGTTCTCGCTTACCGCTGTATTTCATCTGCGGCTTCACTTCCTTGGGAAGATTCTGCTCCATTGTCCGCGTCATGGAAAACATCACGTCCGTAGCAGCCTTACTATGGGTGGTGATCTGTACCACCTTATTTTTATTCAAAGCTGCGTGGCGGAAGTACCGCCCCTGAACGTATGTGGACATCCCAAAGCGCCGGGCCTTCAGGACAATCATCCTGACATGCTCCAACTCCCTGAGTTGCCGCTCCATCATGTGGTGGAGTATTTTTTGAACGGGATTTAAAGTGAAAGGGACAAGTTCCCCTGTCCCGAAACGCTGAATTTTTAGACAGTTCTCAAAATAGAACTCCGGCTCCGCCCTTAACTTCTGAATCAAGGCTATTAAAGCCTCTTCACTTACTTTTTCCGCCATTTACATACGCATTTTTTACACTTACATCTTATATTATTGCACATTTTGACCCTACCTATAAAAAATATGATCCCCTAACTTTACTGTTTTCTCCATTTTCTTCGCCCACCACGGCTGTACATAATCAGCGTGGTAATGGGTTGATTTTTTCGTAATATCAGGAACACCGCCCAACATAACGTATTTTGCTATATAAACACACTCTCTCCACATCCTTTTACTTCGGATTACGTCCGGTTTCCCGTCGCAATACCAAGAAAATTGGCATAAGTGCTTGTGTTTCTTGTTTTTTGGCCCCTGAAATACAACTTCACATATGGAATTTGGAAATTCGGGACTCCTAACGCGGTTCATAGTAACTTGGGCAACGCCTATTTTACCGATTCTCTCCTGTGTGGAGGCTTCAAAGTAAATATTCGCTGCCATACAGTCTAATTGCTTCTTATTTACTGTTTTTTCCTTATTTTCCGCCATTTCTTGCGGAATTCTAAGAATGACCACCTTTGATAAATCACTGGCGCCGGTGGATTTAGCTAAAAAAACAGCGCAAAATAGGGTAAAAACCCCTAGAAATACTCGCATATAACCTTTTTTGTACGAGGAACACCTCAAAACGTGAAATGTGAACTATTTTCTATGTGGAGGGGGAAAAAGTCAAAATGAGGCGCCCCCGTCTGGGAGGTGCTTAACCAAACGGGGACTGAGAGCCAGGTGGAGACGGGCCCTGACCCTGTACATTGCATGGTGTATAAATGGTTATAACTACTTTATGTATAGTATGGGGGACACCCAGATCCCCCCGCCCCCCAAAAAAAATCTATCATCGAGATTCCGCCAGATCGGGGCCAGAGTCAGGGTCGGCCAGAGGCAAAATTTCTGATGTCGGGATTTCTTGAGAATGTACGTCGCCATTATTCTGTGGAGTGATATCGATTGGCGCTCGTTCCAAAAGATTCTCGAAGCTTGCAACAAGCTTCACTTCTGATTTGTTCACGCGATTTGAATATCCGCCAATTTCACTAATTGCCTTTAATGAACCAATCGCACTTTGCCAATGTTCAGAGGCCATTGCGCTTTGGTAGACTGTCTTTAATTCTTTGAGCACCCAAGATTCTGTGATGCCTTCGGCCACCAAAAAATTTTGGACATGTTCATCGATACATGCGCGTATCTTAGCATTCTTGAGCAATCTTGATCCGCTTGTTTCCGGTGCTCCAATCCCTGCTAGTTTGCAAGCTTCCGTTAGTGTCTTGCCAGATGCATATTCAATACAGAATCGCATTTGTTTTGGTGTCAGTTTTTTGGGCTTACTCATTTAAAATCGTTAGTGTCAAAATTGCTTCGGTTTTCCTTCCTTGTAATCCATTGGTAGTGCTGGCATTGCGGAAATAAAATGTGTTTGCACAATCGCACCTATATATGAAAGGCAAAGAATACATTGTCTAATCATATCAAATCAGTTTACAGATTTGGTAAAATTTAACTCCATATATATACGAGGAACATGGAACAAGCAAAATGGTTACCAGTAATTGTAGATGCGTTGAGATGGATTAAGGATGCAAAGCAATTTGAAAAACAATATAGGAAAGATTGCACAGATTATGATGGTGCAATGGAATCTTATACAAACATTATTTTAGATTGCGCCAGACATTTAGATACAGCATCTACAATGTTGCGTAAATGGGAAGACGGGAATTTATGAAACACAATTACGATAAAGAGGAAGTTAAACAATACATCAGGGATTTGTGGAAGCAGATTCCTGATGTTCAGGAATTCAAATCCGCTGAGATTGAAATTGATTCCAGTCGTCAGCGCCAGAAAGATATCGAACAGCATAATATGTACGTCGATCCCGATTGGAATTGGTCGGGCCTACGTTAACCATTCAACTAAACGAGGAACATGAATGCATTACCAAAAACTGTGAGCCTAGATTTATTTGGATTCAATGCAGATTCCAAAACTAGCAAAGGCAATAAGTTAAGAAAATTTTTTACGTCAATTTTATATCTTGCACCATACAAAGAAGCAGATTCAAATAAATCTGTTTGTCCTTGGGCATCTCTTGGATGCATTGCAATCTGTCTTTTTACTTCCGGCCTTGCAGGAGTTTTTCCTGCAATCAATCGTGCGAGAATCAGAAAGACAAAAATGTTTCATAATGAAAAAGAAAAGTTTTTCAAACTATTTCACAGAGACATTGAGAAGTTTAAAAAGTTTTGTGCAAAGCATAATGTGAAACCAGCAGTAAGAGATGATGGTACATCTGATCTTGGATTGTCAATCATGGCAAGCAAAAGACATCCCTCTGTTCAATTTTACAATTATACAAAATCAGTTAAACGTTACATGAATTTTTTACATGGACGTTTTAATTCAAATGTACATTTTACTTTTTCAAGATCAGAAGAAAATGAAAATGATGCATTTGAAATTTTGAAAGCTGGCGGACAAGTCGCATTTGTATTCCGCAAAAATATTCCAGAAACATGGAAAGGCTTTCAGGTAGTGAATGGTGATTTAACTGATCTGCGTTTTACTGATCGGGAGAATTTCAACATTCCAGTCGGTCAGGGATTTATTGTCGGCCTGACTGCAAAAGGCAAAGCCAAAAAAGATAAATCTGGTTTTGTCATTGATTTATAATCTCAAACCAAATGAGGAATATGATTATTGAAAAACAAAAACAAAAACGAGCAATCAATAAACCGGAAAGAATTCTATTTCCTTTCCGCCAGATTGCTGTCAGGTCTCGAGTACTTCACAGATTGAATGCTCAGGAAATGATGATACGAAAAGGTATCTAAGTATTAATCTTTAAAGGCCGATGCAAGTCGGCCTTTCTAAATTAATATTTTTTAACCGTCCTGCATTGCAGGATTTTATTTTTAACTTAACCAATGGAGGAATATGTCTTGTCAAGGCGAATGCTATTGCGAACAGTGTTGCGAATGTGAAGAGGAAACAGAAGCATATCTGCGTGAACAATGGATTCCAGATTTTGAATTAAAATTTAAAAGAGAGCCTACTTCTGAGGAAGTAGAAAAACAAAAAGCTATAGAAGAAGAGGAAGGACAATGTCGTTATTGTAACGGCATGAGCGGAGAGAGTAACGATGGTAATGGTGATGTCCGCCATTGTAATTTCTGCGAAAATGGTTGCGATTGTTATTACTGCGTTGAAGAAAAAGTTTGGCAGGATGGTGAGCGTGATCCTAGAAGAGCATCAAATTCTTATGCCTATTTTCCTGACATGGGGGGAGAGATTCAGTATAACAATGGAACATTCCGTCCAAGGTCTGGAAATGGATATGAGTAAAATAATTTTAACCTTAACCAATAGAGGAATATGACAAAAAAAGAAAAAGCTTTACTAAATCATTTTGTAAGGATTTGGAGAGCGCCATATCTGAGTAACGATTGGAAGAATAAGTATTACTCTGATGCAGAAAATTTTCTTGGAGAACATTATCCTGATTGGCTCGATTATGTCCATGACGCGGAAGCTTTCCAAGATTTAACTCAGGCCGATGATCGTCCTGAAAAAATAGTAGACATAGAATATTAAGATGGCCACACAAATTGGGGAGGAGTGTGATTGTGGTGATCACTACAGGAGTGGAGGGAGCAGTAATTCTATTGGGCGGGTTGATCGTCCGCTACGGATTAATGCGAGTACTCAATTTGTGAAATTCTAATTTTAACCAATGGAGGAACATGAGCATATATGTAGACAAAGTACATTTATACTGTGATCAATGTGAAAATGACATCGTGATAGAATCAGAAGAATTGGGATCAAAAGATTTGGGTGTTGTCGGCGAAACGTCATCAATAGCAAGTGCGGTTTCTGATCCTGCATTCTATTTAGGGTGGTACATTCATCCAATCAATCATATGGTATCATGTCCGTCATGCGATGGTGGATATACCAATCTAGATTAATTCCTAGTTAGGACACATCAAAATTTTGGTGTGTCTTATAGTAGGAATTCATCCTACTCCAGTTTTTAAAACTGGTTAACCTTAAATCGAGGAATGTGTATGCGTAGAGTAAGATTCTGGATCAGGCCGAAGTATTGGGATAAACTGCCAATACAAAAACCAGAGAATTCTGATCATAAAATTTACAACAGAATTCAACAGAAGAAAATTGAATCCCTGACTAATGAATTTAACTTCAACTGTGAGGGGTGCAATGGATGAGAGAACAAAACGCGAGTTAAGTTATCCGCATGTTCAGATTGGAATTATATTTATAATTTCATTTGTAATGTGGGTTATCACTCTAATCATTTTATAGGAGGAACATGGATAAAATTAATGTCGTAAATGCTACAGAATTCTTAATAGAATACTGTAAAAAAAATAGACCATTTTCATATAATGATTATATGGAAAGAAATTCTTTTGAAACATTAGAAAGCATATTACGTTTTCATTATACTGGTTCAGTTCATAAATCAGCAACAATGGTTGACGGTAAAATAGTTTACGATCAGGAGGAATATGGAATATAAAAATTTTGAATCATTGATGAATCAATACAGGAAAAAACATGATTCTGAAATTTTAGATTTTTCAATTCGTTTATATACTGTAGCGAATTTTCTATTAACTTTCTTTCTGGTTTATAAAATAATCTTAACTTAGGAGGAACATGGAAAATATTGGAACACATAAAATCGTACGCATGTTTTCCATCTCAGGAATTCAACGTACAATTAAAAAAGGCTTAACTCTGGAACAAGTAAAAGAACACATTTTAAATCCAGAATCCTGTTCGAGTACTTGCAAAAAAATGGCAGGAATTAATCGAACAAAAAAATTGGGACATTGGTTTGATGTAAATGTCTGGTGTCCTGATTTCTAAAAATATAAAATCAATCGGGTTCGGTCTGGCACTAGATGGTCAGATCGGATCTGATTTTTTTTGCTCAAAAATTTTTCGTGATAGATGATAGATGTGATAGATCGGCCAGAGAAGTCGCCACGAGGCCGGGCGCAAAAATGATCACGGTAGTTAAGGGCAAAGGTCGAGGTTGTTCCTCGCTTTGGTGACAATGCACCGGAGAATTCAACCACATCATGTCGGCTCAATCAATGCGACTCATTGAGGAAGGCAAGTCAACGATGTCCTTAACTACTTAGTCCTTAGTAAGAGTACCCCCAGGATTTCGGGTTACTCTTGGTAAGGATTACCTTACCCCAACATTCAATTTAGTTTGTTGGATTTATTTTAATTCATAATAAGGAGAAGAATATGTCATTAATGTTGAGTAGTTGTGATTCAGTCACAAGAGAACAGTTGAGGATGATACCGGCAAAACCAAAGTCTGATACACATGAACCAATCAAGCACATTGATTTCTTGGAATCAATCGAGAAAGCAATTGGTCGATCTGGTTACATTGAAACAGTTGGTGAACCAGAACTTGGTGTTTCAAAAGACGGTGAACAATTTTTTGGGTTCATTGATATCCTCACAAAATCAACTCGCACGTCAAATGGGTTGATACTTGATGGAGATGTTAAACTCCAGATCATTGCCAGAAATGCAAATGATATGAAATTCTTGGCAAATGTAAATGGGGGTACAACTACAATGGTATGTGATAATCTCGCATTCTTCGGAAACCTGATGCACTTTGGACATGAGAACTCCTATGGTCAACGAAGAGGCAGAAAGCATACCGCTAAAATCCATCAGGAAATGCCTCAGTTACTTGACGATGCAATTGGAAGACTGGCCAACCAAGTTGACAGTTTTGAAAATCGTTATCGCTTGTACAAAGACACTCCAGTTAATGATAAGCAAATGCATGATCTGGTATGTCGATCTCTGGACGTTACAAAAGAAGGTAAGGAAAAGAAAGCGGTTATCTCTACATCTTTTGTATACCCTGTATTAAAGGAATGGCATGACAGTCAATTTGCTGAATTCCGCCATCAGAAAAATGCTTGGGGTGCATTCTCAGCATTTACCACGGCAGGAACTAAGGGGACTGACAAGAAACCTATTCCTATTAATGATCAGGCAAGTCGGACTCAAAACCTACATGACATCTTTGATGATTTCTGTGGTTATGATCCTATTGTCTACAACTAGTAAACTTCGGGCGACTGGCAACAGTCGCCTGAGAATAATGGAGGAAAATGAATAACATTCAATTAACTCAGCATAACCACGTCTTTCTTGCTAAGTTTAAATTCTCTACCGAAACTAAAGATATCGTTAAGGAATGTGGATTTAAATTTAATCGAGACACAAAGGACTGGTGGACTGATGACCTCAAGTGTGCTTTGGCTTTGGCCGAAGAGACTGGGGATAAAATGAGAGATTCAATTTTCCAGCAACTTGAGAATAAGAAATGGCAGGACAATCAAGCGTACCAAATCTCAGACGCAAAATATCCTCCAAGTACTTGGTATGATGGATTCGTTGAGAACACTATAGATTTAGAGTGGCCGGATGAATTAACATATATGCCATACCAAATTGCTTTTCTCGAATGGTGGAAACAAAGGACAAGGAACGGTTACAAATGTTTACTCGAAGCTTCAGAAATGGGTATTGGGAAAACAGTTGAAACTGTGATGATAATGAATATCTTAAAGAATCCTAATCCAAGATATTTGATTATATGTCCGGCCGGATTGAAGATCAATTGGGAACGTGAAATTCGCAAGTGGTCAGTAAAAAATATTTCGGTTCAAAGGATCGATGGTGAAAAAACGATTGATCCCTCTAAGCTTAATCAAACGAATACGTCAATAATAAATTATGACATTCTTCCCAAACATCGGGAGACGGTTGATAAGATTAAGTGGGATTTAATCGTATGTGATGAAGCACACTATCTGAAATCCCCAAAGGCAAAAAGGTCACAAGCAGTATTGGGCGGAGGAGAGTTTAAACCCCTTGAGGGTAGAAAACTTTTCCTGACTGGTACACCCTTAATCAATCGTCCGGCTGAATTGTGGACATTGGTCAAGGCATGTGACCCTAATGGTCTTGGTTCTCATTGGCACAGATTCCATGAGAGATATTGCGAGGGACACAAGAATCGGTGGGGTGGATGGGATTTGACAGGAGCAAGACATCTCGATGAATTGCAAGTCAAACTCCGATCATCATTTATGATGAGACGTAGAACCGATGACGTGCTTGATCAGCTACCGGCAATCCGAAGGCAAGCAATTGTACTTCCGGTAAATGGGAATGCTGATCTGATCCACGCTGAACAACAAGCATATGATACACATGAGCAAATCAAGCAAGACCTTGAGGAAGCAAAAAAGAGTATGGATGACGACATAGAATCTCGAATTAAACAATTGAGAAGCGGACTTCAAGTGGCATTTGGAGAATTGTCCAAGGCCAGAAAAAGAGTCGGTGTATGCAAGATTCCATATGTTGCGGAACATGTCTTGAATGTTCAGGAGTCCAGAGGAAAGACTGTTGTCTTCGCACATCATGTTGATGTGATAGATGGCTTAATGAGTAAGTTCGAGAAAGAGAATTTGAACCCTGTTCGATTTTCGGGAACGAATACAAGCCAGCAAAAGCAAGCTTCAGTTGATTCATTCCAATACGATGCAAATTGCAGAGTTATTGTATTGAATATCGAGGCCGGTGGAGTTGGCATAACATTAACAGGAACTGAGGATGCAGGATTTTGTACCTCGGTTGTTTTCGCAGAACTTGATTGGCGTCCAGCGTCAATGGATCAGGCCGAGCGTAGAGTTGCTCGACTTGGTGCGGACGACAAAGCATCACATGTCATTGTTCATCATGTGGTACTGGATGGAAGTCTTGACGCAACAATGTCAAATAAACTGATTCATAAGCAGAAGGTCATTGATCAGGCAATAAACATCGATACCTTGTAAATCAGGTAAATCACGGCAATTCAAGGAAAATTTTAGCCCCAGGATTGCCGTGACTGGCTTTTTATTAACCAATGGGTACTCTGATACCCCCCTAAATGGAGACTAATATGTATAAAAAAAGTAGTGAAGCAAAAAGAACTGATCCTTTATCCGAAGGTCAAATTATGCCTAATGGGGATCGGTTACTTATTAATCGAAATGATGGCACTAAGATTTGCATCCGCCAGAATCACCCAAGACTTGGTTCGGCAAAATGGAGATATGAAAAGTGTCATGTTTTGGCAAAAGATGGATATGCTGATCTTAATGATCCACCATCTGTAGAATTAACATTAACCAAGATGGAACGTAAGGGTTTCACCGAAGACGATATCCGACACTTGGTTGCTGACATTGCATTGATACAATTTAAAGTTGATATGTATAACCGGAAAAAAGTTGCGGAAGGAATTAATGAAATGTCCAAAGCTTTTTCTGAAATCTTAGACAAAGCAATAGAGGAGGTTGCATGAGTAAAACAAAAGAATACAAAGGTAGATTTCCAGAAGAGTTAGGGGGATTACCTGATGATATAAAAATGAGACTTATTCAAGATGCAATGTGTCTTGCTGTTAAAAAAAGTCAAGAAGATATTATTAATAAAGAACAAGAAATGCTTTATGATTTAGATACAGTATATCCTGAAGTTACAGTGTTAAAAGATTTAGATAAAGAACGTAACGAGGAAGTAATTTCGGAAGCAAGGCAAGCAATAGCTTATTACAAAGAAGTCTATAATAATGCTGATTCGTTTATAAGGAAAAGGTTTCAAGAGAATATGAACGAATTTATAAAATCACAAAAGGAGGTTGCATGAGTAATCCAGATAATACCCCAAGAATAAATGTAGAAATCGCTTACATAGACGAAACTTATGTCTGTGCGGAATGTGGTTCAGATCAATGGCATTTGAATGTCGTAGTTAAACCAAATGGAACTTGTCAGGGTAGAGCAAATTGGTTTCCTGATCCTGATTGTGAAAACTATTGTGGTGATTGCGATACAATGGATGGTCGTATTGTATCCACAGAAGAATATAAGGAGGTTGCATGAAATTTAAAGGTTACTACATAGTCTGGGTTACACCTAATCCAGAATTTCCAGAGGAAAATCTTCATATTAATGAGGGGGAATTGTTAGAGTATCAAGATGCTCTAAAAATAGCTGACCAACTCAACCATGAAACTAAAGGTTCTATTGGTAAATATGAAGTTCGTAAACATTGGTATTCAGAACAGGAGGTTGCATGAATAAAATTCATTACCAGACTCTGACAGTAAATGTTATGACTGGAACAACCAACTGGCAGAAACCCCAGCAATCTATTGAAGATGCAATAGACCATGCTTACAAGCGGACAAGGAAGCTTTCTGATTTCTTTGTTTACGAAATAAGTTCTAGTGAAAATAAAAATATTAACCTAGTAAAAACCATTAGATACAATCTTTAGGAGGTGTATGAATAACATAAACAATGGTGGATATGACATGTATGGAGATCGCACAATAACCATTGGTGATTTTACAACAAACAAAGTTTGCTGTGAATGTGGTAGCGATAATTTTCATGTAAATATCTCTGTAACAAAAAACGATTGGTACTTCGATGACCCCGGAATCTGGTGTAATAACTGTGAACGTGGAATCGATAGTATCATAAATAAATCTGATTATAAAAAGGAGGAGGTTGCATGATCAGGGCACTATCTTACTTGAGGACTTCCAGCCTGACTAATGCTGGGTCTGATAAGGATAGTCAGTCAAGGCAGGAAGACGTCATTGAAGCCTACGCCAAATCTCATGGATACGAGATTGTCGAAACCGGATACGATGAAGGTCGATCCGGTGCTGATCCCATAACAGATCGTGATGGGTTCAAAGACGTTCTGGAATATTGCCAAGAACATTCGATTACTACTTTGTTAGTCGAGTCAAGTTCCAGATATGCGAGGTGCAAAGACGTTGCTGTTAAAGGATTTTATTTACTTGAATCATATGGAATAAATTCCTTAATAGATTGTACTGCCAAGATTGACCTACTCGGACTTTGGTTTTCTGATAAACCATTCGAGGCATTGTTGCCCTTCCTGAAAATGATTATTTCCGCTGAAGAAAAAAAGGAAGTAGTCAGACGTTTAAAATCAGGAAGGGATAAGAAGAAAGCTTTGACCGGAAAGTGTTCCGGTCGAATGTCCTTGACTCAAAAGCACGGTCAGGAATTAAAAGTTACTGCTGTAAGGGCAAGGAAACGTGGAAGGACATATCAGGAAATTGCTGATCTGTTTACGAGACGTGGCATCCTGACAGCAAATGGTAACCCACACACACGAGGTACTGTTTGGAATCTCGTGAATCTTAAAACTTTAAAATGAGGAGTAATATGAGTAAAAGCGAATTTCCATTAGCAGATCAATTACATGAAATAATCAGAGCAATGATTTGTCGAGAAATCGACACTATCTTTGATTCAATAGATGAGATCGAAGAACGTGTATTGTCGATAGACAAAGGGCTTGCCCGAAGGCTGAAGGATTTGGAAGAATTCACCGGCCTGTATAACGACAATGAAATCGAAGACGCTCGAACTTCTGAGCAAATTAAATCTGACGTTAAAAAAAGGAGACAAAATGAGAAGTCCTGACTGTTGACCCTCGTCAATAGTCAGGCTTGAGGCACATCCCAGTGAGTCGGGGTGTGCCTCTTTTTTTTTGTCTTTTTTTTACATAAGATATTTAGGCCCATTACTTTCCCTGACGACATTAAACCCAAGACGTTGATTAACAACTTCCATTATATCGTCAACCGTTTCCCTCACGTCCATCAATGCCCCCCTATTAATTTTCTGAATATCTCCCTCACCTTCCAAATACAATTCCAACAGATCATCCAGAGAATCCAATTGTTCAACACTCAATGTCAGTTTAACTTTCAGTTTATCAATCGATGCCATTTCGCTGCGAAATAAAAATTGAATACAATTCAGTAAAGGATATCCTTAGTTAGTTTGATCCTATTCGATTTGAATAATCTTGTTACCCCCAGGCTGCGAATTTATTTTTCTGTTTTCATTTTCCGCCGGGAAAATGAT
>VTLG01017088.1_pt1 | contig 12284 bp, 15 predicted proteins | sample 4694571 | NCBI WGS metagenome assembly VTLG01 (sample SAMN12604809, study PRJNA352737) | marine metagenome | biome: ENVO:00000447; feature: ENVO:00000209|ENVO:00000569|ENVO:01000036; material: ENVO:00002151; isolation source: viral sequences binned using virsorter ... | reverse complement strand
GCACCGTTAGATTGGCCTAACCACTTACGCGCCTCGTTAGCAATCATATTGTCGGGCAATATGTCTGGATCATATCGACTCATCTGATCTCTATACTTGAGGCCGGGGATACCAGCTTCGCTGAGAGCTTCGGATGCGGCTTTCTCCTGTAAAGCTCGTTTCGCAGATGGTAGCCAAGCGTCGGGGTGTGAACTCACGGCATTTCCAAAACTAACAAAGAGGTGATCCTGTAAATCTTCGCCTGTCATTTTCATAAAATCATCGTATGAGATCAGCGTGGCATCATCGCCAAAACGCTCGATACGATTAGCATTAATTTTCTTTAACAGTTCTGGCAGCGCTTCCTGTACGGTGGGCGGTTGCTTACTCAACGGCGCGTCAAAATCTAAATACTTGGCGGCGTCGGCGTCGGGGATGTCGAGCTTGTAAAGCTCACCTCTATTGCCTGCCAAATTATCCTTATAGGCTTTTCCAACATCTTTTGCTTCCGCAGTATAAAACCCATGCCCGTATGCTGTAGCGCCTTCGCCAGTTCCAACTTTATCCAAACGCGGACGGCCTGCCGAAAATCCCGGTTCAGGTTTCCACTTATGCGGAGAACCATGCCACACATTTACTCCGAGAAGACCCTCGTCAGCCCCTTTAAATGCACCTCTAGCTAGACTTGAAGCTAAAGCTCCACCTGCTGGACCCATATATCCCTCAAACACTTGTTCTGGGGTTACAGGTCGACCGCCACCTGCTTCAACTACAGTTAAAGCATCTTTTACCAATTTAGGTGTAACGCCCCATTCTTTGTAGGGTAAGAAATCTTCCCCCATATGGTGAGCAAGTGGGTATATCGCCCCTCTAGCTGGTTTAAGATTACCCTCTAGATCGTAAAAAGGTGGGTATTTTGTAAAACCATACCTTGATTGAGCTACTTCAGCAGCTGTTGATCCTTTCGGGTTAAAAAAGTTGTTAAGTAAGCCCCTGCCCCCAGTATTTGATATTGCTTGTAATGCTGTAAACGGCCTCATAACAGTTGAAAATTGTCCTTTAGGTATATTTGGGACTTTGGCTTTATTCGTAAAATAATCAGCCATTACGCAGTTCCGTCAGCGGTTACGTCAGCATCTACTCCTTGTGCGTGTGTCCAAGTTGCGTTAGCAGCTATGTTAACTTGCGCTCTGGCGTACCTTGATGAAGTTGTAAAATGCGCCTGACCATCTGAATCTATACTGGAAGCTGACCCCGTTGAAATTGAGCCACCAACGTCATCTCTGGTTTTTAGGGCTATTGTGACATGATCGTTGTTAGATACGTCTATATAAGGCCGTATGCCGTCTATAAGCACCCTTTCACCGCCACCTATCTCCTGACTTTCAATTGTCGCAGCAAGATTGTTACCAGAGAAGGTAGCGTTCTTTTTATCTGTATCAAAAACCGCCAACACTTCTTCACCACCCGTCCAAATACGGGAATCGAGCGAATAGGGTAGTGCATCAAGATTACCGACAGCATTTAATTCCTCCAATGTGTAACCTTGTGTTAAATCCGTAAATAATACTTGTGAATTAAATTCAGCTTCAGACCACTCGCCTAATGACCAGTTATAAATTAAAGCCTTTGTAGCATTTGAGGTTGAACTTGATGGGTAAGTCCACATAACAACTTTATTTATAGGATCAGAAGCACCCCAAACTAAATGGGGGTAATCTTGTTGGAATCTTGAAAAGAAAGTCTTATCAACCTTCTGGTCTCCAATGGGTATAGAGTCCTGTCCGTTAAACTGATAAAATCCATCATTAGCTAAATAAAAACACGCATCGCCGATATTTACTACTGAACGTGGTGCTATAGTGCCTCTTGCTCGTTCAACTTCGTAAAATTCAAATACTGTAGGAGGTCCAGCGTAGACAACACGATAAACCGCTTTATCCATAAACACGACACCATCTGTACCACCTACCGCTCCAGCAATAGCTTGTACCCAGCCACCTGATGGCAAATCTTGCCTATCAGATTGTTTACCAGCAGCATCAGAACTACCAATAACAGGCCAATCTGTCGGGTCGTTAATAGCACTCCACCATACTCTGTTTGCCACAACGCCATCACTTGCATCATATGTATTACCAACCATGATAAAATCTTTTATCTGGGATATATGTCTGGCTCTGGGCGCAGCAGAATCTAGGTCGGCAAATACACTTGAAGTTCCCATAACGAAACTTTGTATATTTGTCCCATGACCACTTACAGCTATAACTCTCTCACCAAATTTAGCAAACTGCCAAGAATCATCATCTGCTACAGAAGGAGTAGTTGACCCTGTTACTGACGCATAAGTTGAAGATGTTAATTTATATAATTTGCTTTTATCGCCAGCGAACGAAAAAACATCTCCAGATGAATCCCTAAAAGCACCAGCACCTAAACAGTTATTGTCTATGGCGTTAGTTAGTGCCGTAACTGTGCCAAGCGGTGCGTATGAGTTTTTGGTTCTTGGTATTACATTCTTTGCGACAGTAGAAAACGTACCACCAGCATCTAAATCAGGTTGGTCGGGGGCAAACTCCCCAAAAGGAATCATAGATGTGAATCCGTACTTATATTATAACGCCTTTCACTGCCAAGCGTTGCATCGTGTCTCATTCGTACCCTACCTTGTGTTTTCGAGTTAAGGCGGTTAATTTCTTCTATAATTTCATCTCTAAGAGGCTTGTATATCGCCATTCGCTTATCAGCTTGCCTTGACGTAGCAGCTTCAAAACATGAGGCATATAAATACGCATCTGGGTAATTTGTCAGCAGCCAGTTTGTGCCGTCTGAAGTTAAATTATTTGCCTTATAGTAAACCGCTTTTAATGTATAGTTTTGGTCGGCAGGTCTTTCAAACTCATATACTGTCGCACCAACCCTATATAACGCTGGCTTGCCAGAACTTGATTGCCCCCAGTAGGTTAAATCTTTATCTGTAGCCATTGATAATTGAGTTAAATCGCTTGTGTGAAACAAGTCAATATCGCTTAAAAAGCCTGTTGGCAAAGACGCAGTAGAATTAGACGAACTTAGAGACACGTTGGCCGTAGCCCTCATCTGATGTGTCCTCAAGCGTCTATTTAATACCGCTTCTCCCCGTAATATAAAATCAGCTAAACCATTGACAAAGCCAGAATCATTACGAGAAAACTCTGTTAAAATAGCATCTTTAAGATTGTCGTAATTTGCTAAAGCCATCTATTTTTTCTTCGTAGTTTTCTTTTTACCAGCTTCTTGAGGGCTGTCTTTCCATCCCTTTGGAATGTCTTTTTCGTCCTCAAATAGCTTAGAAACTATTTCGCCTTTTTCTGTTTTGTATTTCCAAATAGCCATCCTGTCCTCCTAAAAAGGGTAGGGGGAAAGCCGAAGCCCTCCCCCAAAGGTGGGTGTTAGTTCATCTGTATTCGACAAGCCAACTCTGGACGTATAGCTTTATAACCATACAGGACATCAATTCGAGTTGGGAAAGTATCAGCACTAATGCTGTAGTCTCTCACAATTCTCATTGAAATGCCGTCCATAACTTCCCTAGCTGCAAAGTCTACGCCTTTAGGCATTACAAGGTCAGCAGTTGCAAAGCAGAAAGCGTCTTTGTGATATGCAAGGGAAACGCCATAATCGGCACTAGCCCCTATATCAGTTGATTGGTCACTTTCGTTTTTATGCAAAGCTGCGTTGTTGGCTGGCATAGCACTTACATTTTGCTTCGCTCCAGAACTATGAAGGGCTGGAGAAAAGGATAGTGATGTTGCGCTTGTACCAGCGTCAGCCGTAATGACAAACTCTTTCAACTTGGTACTTGTTGCCTTAGTCTCAGGATGTACAGCATAGACACCAGCAAAGTAGAAAATATCGCCTTGCTTCCAAGTGCCAGCACCAGTATCAACTGTAATTGAAGTAGAACCTTCAGCAATAGTTCCGCTGTCATTTACGAGATAATCTGCTGTTCCATCATCTGTACCCGTAGTGTGTTGAGGCCACATTGAGTTTTCCATAATTTCAGAGAACCCGAATGTATTAGAAGCAACACGACCTTCCTTGTAGTTTTTGCCTAGATTGTTTCGGTCATTGTATAGACCTTTCAAGGCTTCAACCAAATCAAGGTTATCTTGGGTGTTAAGGTTTAGACAACGCTGGTCATATGGAGCCAAGTTGTCTGTTAAGACTTTAGAAGCAGTCAATACATCACTTGATGTAATGGTTGCCCCAACGTCTGTAACGTGGTTGTAAACATCCTTATACATGGACATTGCGTCAGACTCAATATTGGCAGCCAAAACGCTCATTGCTGGCTCTAGTATTCTCGAACCAAAGTCATCAATATCCAATGTTAAATCATCGGAAGTCCAAGTAGTATCGACACCCTTTTGGGTGGCAACTTGAAGTGTTACAGAACTTTCAGACACATCTTGCGAAGAAAGTGTAGCACCACTTCTAACAGTGTATTGATTAGGAAGTCTGATTTTCAAACTATCGCCAATCTTTGCACCGCTTTTTCCAAAAGATGAATCATAGGAGCGATTAATCGTTCCGACAAAATTCAACTTCTGGTGCAGAATACGGAGGGCTTCTCTCGTAACTGCGGTAGGTGTTAAAGTTGTATTAGCCATTTTATCCTCGTTTAGCTATTTGAGCATTCCGTCTCTTTAACCATTCTTCCGTACTGAGATTATCGTGTAAGGTACGATTGTTTGTCTTTTTAGGTTTAACTCTCGTAGCCTGTGGGATAGGCTCTTTGGATTTCTTGGTCTTTTTGACAGTTTGCTTCTGTTGAAGTTCATCAAATAGTCTGGCTTTATTAAGAATGTTAATTAAAACAGGATCATAATTTGTGCCAGCTAATTGCTGTTCGTTTAAACCGCTTTTTAACCCAAAATCAAAAACGGCTTTTTCGGTATCAGCGTTCCAGTTCGGGACTATCTTTTCAACTTTTGACCGATTTGCCTCAACTACCCTTGCCGTTTCCGTGTGGGCTTTTTGTTGAGATTCGGCTTGAAGTGAACTTAGTTTATCCGTAGCCTGTTGTCGCTGTTCCCGTAATTGATTCAACTGTATTTGCGCTTGTTGCGCTGCGTTAGGGTCTTGGGTTGCCCATGTATTCCAATCTATCTCGTTAAATTGAGCTAGCTGTTGGTCTATAACGCCTAATTGAGTGTAAGCCTCAGTGTGAGCAGTCTGCAACTGAATAGCCTCTTGGAAGCGGGTTCTATCCAAATCCAAATCTTTCCGTTGTTCTGCGATTTCCTGAGTCTTGGTAGTGTAGTCACTTTGACGCATAATTGCGTCTTTAAGTTCGGGGGGGATATTATATTCTTTTCCCTCAAACTCAACAATCTGTAAATCTTCTACGGCTTCTGGCTGTTCTTCCGAATCTTCTTCCGAATCCTCATCCGTATTTTGATCAACTTCCTGTTCAGTAGATTCCTCAATTTCTTCTTCGGCTTCTACTTCTTCAACGATTCCTTCATCAGGTTGTTCGTCTTCCATTATTACCTCTTTCCTAAAGTTACGACTCCCAGTTGGGTTGGTCGATTACCCCCGAAAGGGATAATTTACGACAGGACTAAAACTTTGTGCCTGCGCTAAATCCTTTTGAATTTCTGCTTCCGCTTCCATGCGGTCTGTCTCAGCCTCGAATTGGTCAATGCCTACCTTTTGCCTATCAAGATTTAATTTCTGTTGGTCTATAGCTATCTTGGCTGCTGCTTCCTGTTGATCGGCTTCTAGCTGTCTAATTCTATCAACCGCCATCTGTAATTGCGCTACTAGGTTTGCTTTCTCTGGGTCTTCTGGCTGGCCTTGCGTTATCTTTTCTAATCGCTTGGCTATTTCATCTGCTCCCGGCCAATCTAAATTCTTGGCGAATATATCCCCGATTATTGGGGCTGCTTCTGGGAATACTTTTAATAATTCCATCATCTGCGTTGATGCTTCTTCACGTCTTGATGTAAAACTTGGACCTGACCTTACAACTAAATCATATTTACCTTTAGTTAAATCGTAAACACGGGCTTTCATTTGACCCATTTCGTCCATTACAGGCTGACCTTGTTCGTCTATCATTGGGATAGGCTGATTTACTTGTACGTTTTCTGGTGTGTCGTCTTCGCCTAAAACCCTGATTATTCTTTCTCCAGAATACACATGAGGTATTAAATCTAGGATAATTTTGCCAGCGTGTTGTATAGCTCGATTTAAATTATCTATAAAATGAAATGTTGAGACATCACCCTCACGTTGTCTCGCCATGATTGCCCGTCCTGATGTCTCGTTCGATGGCGCTCCCATACTTGCATCAAACATACCCAGAACTTGCTTCATGTCGTCTGATGCGTTTAAAGCCTCTTGTAATGCCCCAGCAGGTGGACCAGCAAAAGGTTGCCTTTGTGGGGGTACATTTCCGTCATATTGTAAGTATGGGTGGCTCTCTGTATTAGCTGTCGCCCATTTATCGCCATCTTCATCAAACGCCCCTACTGGACCAACGAACGGAGCTTTAGGTGCGAGCGCTACTAATTCCGTTGATGCCGTTCTCCAATAGTTATATATCCTCTGTGGGTCTTTAGCATCTCGTATAAGGGATTTAAAATACCTCTTGCCTTCAACCCAATTTTCTTCGCCGTAAACTGGTATAATTGGAATATACATTCCCGGCCAGTCTATTTCCTCTAATACTTCCTTACCGCTTAAAGTATATCTTTTAACCTTCCATGATTTTACTGTGCGGTTGTTTTCTACAAATACTTGTTGAACGTCAAAATAGTCTTTCTGTTCTTCGTAAACACTTTCATCTATTACTTCGCCATTGCTTAACAATACTATAGGGCGGTCAACTTGCTCTCTTTTCCAATAGTCAACAACTCTAACAGCGTCTTCACTGAACCAATCCAAGTCTTGGTCTATTTCATAATCGTCATTCCAATCCACTTTGTCTGCTTCTGGAAACTCTTTTTCAAACTCTTTATGAGTCATCATATCGGAAACAAAACCTACGTTCCAATCTGAACTATCGGCTGCGGTGCTTCTTGGGTCTCCGTAAACTGTAAATGGGTTCGCTACCCTTTTAATTAAAATATCTTGCTCGAAGGTATCGTTATAAGCAAAATCAACATCAATTAAAAAGTAGCCAAACCCTCCTGTTACCGCATCAATGAGGGCTGTGTCGTATGCCTCATCTGAGTTAGAACTTATTTGAATATTTCTTATAAGCCCATTTAGTATCTCGGCACATTCTGGGTCTGCGTTATCGTCTACAGGAAACACTTTAATACTCGGAGTGTTTAGCCTTGCATCGTTAGTGACCTGACGAATAAAAGCTGGCATACGATTAATAGTTAAAGTTGGTCTGCCTTCTCTAGCCCTCTTGCTTCTATCGGCTTCATCCCACTGCTCACCTAATCTGGCAAAACGAATATCTTCAGACGCATTTTCCCTGTTATCTTCCTCGGCTTCCTGTGCTGTTTCAAAGGCTTCTTTGGCTTCGTCTACAATATCACTCAATTTACATATCCTTTGCAATACCCCAAGATTGATCGGGCACTCTTATTAATTCGCCGTTCCTATTATAAATAAGATGAGGCGTTGCAGTTATAGAGATTGTACGCTTCAATTTCTCATCACTAATTCTGTTTTCGTAATAGACAGATAAAGGTGGTGATGGTGGAACTGGTGGTAATGGCTCTATCATCAAACTTACTATCTTAAATTAAATTAGGTTGTAGTTATTAGTATCTAGTATTGGCAATGCGGTCGCAATGCGGTCGCAATGCGTTCGCATAACCTCACCATTGTTTTTATTATGTTTTTTGGGTTCTTCCGAACATCTTTTGTTAACATTGTTGCTGTTTTGTTGTTGCTGTTATCCCATCCATGATGCGCTTACATTCTCTCTATGATCTACTTTAGGTTTTTGCCTGTTTAACTTAGGGAACAACTCAGTCATTGCCCATACCATTGCATCAACTCTATCTGGTGAGCCATCCCCTTGATAGCCAGCAGATGTAACCTGACACATTTGGGTTTCTAGTTTGTCAAAGGTTCCTACATGACTAACACGCCCTAACTGATACAAAGCCGAGATAGGTTCTGCTCTAACGTGTTTACCTTTTGTCGCCCTGACTTCAATAATTCTTATCCCCGGTCTTACGCTTTCTAAAGTATGGCGAACCATATCGCCACCTTGATTAATCTCAATCACTATAGCATCAGCAGACCACTTGTCATAAGCTGCTATTGTTTGTTCTGCCCACTGCTTCGGGGAGCCATGCCTCGATAAATCGTCAAGCACATAACCCCGATTATCTTCACCAATACCGCAAACTATAATGCCGTGTTCGTCCCCACCTTCCTCGCTTACTGCTGGGTCTACCGCTACTACAATGCGGTTCATTTCGGGTGGGTCAGACCTTCTGTGAGCGTGTATCGTAGCCCTATCCCATATTGCGCCTTTAACTCTCGGCTCGTATTCTCCATCCCAGATGTGAGAATATCGTTCTACATTATGCTTTTTATCAAATAAGCGTTCTTCTTCTAATTCACTTGGGAAAAATTGATTGCTGTCATAATTTGATTTAACAACTATCGCATTTTCTGGAATATTCTCTGACCTTAAAAATTGGTCAACAGCGTCCGTTTCGTTTCTAGGGTTCCAAGAAAACCAAATTTCAGACCCTTCTGCTCTAATTGTGGGTCTTAATAGTTCAAGCGACCTAGCCGATAAATTGCTGGCTTCTTCCACCCAAGCAACGTGTATATTTTCTAAACTCTTTATGCTTTCTGCTGTATGGTCTTGCATACCAGTGAAGCTAATCAATCCATCTCCGGGAGTCTTTATTTGGTTTGTTTGTACGCTAAACTCACCACCTAAATTCAACCTATCTATAGTATCACTTACTAACCTTAGTGCGCTCTCTTTCAAAGAGCGTTGAACTTCCCTGACGCAAATTGCTCGGAAGCCTTTTTGACTCACCGCCCTGATAACAAGCATTGTAGCAAAATTATGAGACTTGCCTGAGCCTCTACCGCCATAAGCACCTCTGTATCTGGCCTTTTCTTTCCACAGTGGTTTAAATACTTCTGGAACAATATGTTGGGTCATTCAAACTTTATTTCTACATTGACCCTTTGGTCTAATTCGCCCGATAACTCTGTTTCGGTTTTTTCTGACCAACGCATTCGAGCTTTGGACCACCATATTGCTGCGCTGGTATCACCATTAATAGCTTTGTTATATAGCGTCCCACCTATCTTTGCGTTCGCTTTAATAGATGCTGTTGTTATTTCTTCTTCATAATATTTACGCAATGTTTTAGGGTCTATTCCTATCACCCTTGCAATGCCATCTTGAGGTATTCCTACAGCAGCCATTTGCTCTACTATCTTTCTTGATTCGTCATCAGGCTTGTGCGGTGGTTTTGTTTTCATTATACCGCCTCTTTTATTGACGGGAAATTCTCTCCGCTACCCTCTAATTCAGCCTGTTCGCCCGTGAAATCTTGCCAGCGTTTAACTATGACATCGCAGTATTTTGGGTCTAATTCCATCAACCGTGCCTTGCGCCCAGTACGTTCCGCTGCCATCAAAGTCGATCCACTACCGCCAAACAGGTCCATTACAACTGCACCACGCCAACTTGAGTTCTCAATGGCGCGTTCGATTAGCTCTAACGGCTTGGTTGTTGGATGCAGTGGCGAGCGACTTGGACGTTTGCAGTGCCAAATATCTGACTGCTTACGGTCAGGCACCTTCATTAAGCGAGGGCCACCATCGTTCCAGCCATACCAAATAGGCTCATATTGGGTGTGGTAGTCCTTCCGGCTTATAACCAGAGAGTCTTTCACCCAGATAACCGTTGATGACCAATGGAAGCCCGAGTCTCTTAAACCCGCATCAATGACCGGCCATTCCTGTGCTGACATCACGCAATACATCAATGCGCCATGCTTGGTCGTCGAATAGAGCGATGCCGATATATTACTTACAAAGTCGCGCCAATCTGAAACGCTCATACTGTCGTTCAAAATAGAGCGGTTTTTATACTTACCATTGGCCAGATTGCTACCGTAGTCCACATTCCACGGTGGATCGGTAAACACCATATCGGCCTTCACCCCATCCATCAGCTTATCAACTGCATCAATGCTGGTACTATCTCCACACATAAGCCTGTGTTTGCCCAATAACCAAACGTCACCTTCTTTTGTTACAGGCTCGTCTGGTACTTCGGGAACCTCGTCCGGGTCTGTTAGCCCCTCCGTTGTTTCCACAAAGATATTAGCCAACTCGTCTTCATTGAAACCAATCAACGATAGATCGAAACCATCTTGGTCTAAACCGCCCATCTCAAGAGAGAGCATTTCCATGTCCCAATCAGCATTTAATGCCAGCTTATTATCCGCAATAATATATGCTTTGCGCTGAGTTTCTGTAAGATGAGATAGTTCTATTGTTGGGACTTTTTCTAACTCTAATTTTTGGGCTGCCAACACCCTACCATGACCAGCTATAATCCCATTGTCGCCGTCTATTAAAATTGGATTATTAAATCCAAACTCTTTTATGCTTGCTGCTATTTGGGATACTTGTTGATCTGAATGAGTCCTAGAATTGTTTATGTAGGGTATTAATTCAGATAAACTTGTCTGGCTAACTTGCATTCCACAAACTTCCAAACCGATACATTGAATCATTATAGCCATCTATAACAGACATCATTTCTTTATACGCCTCGTTCCTATATGGCGTTTTTTTATTGTCCGGTAAATACTGGCCTTCTCTGTTTCTTGCTCTTATGCGTTTCTTTTTAACCATCTGAGAATCCTTTTTTGGTTGTTCTCAATTAATTATCCCAGCTACCAATATGGTTGCTGCAACACCATTTAACAAGATTAAACTTCTGTCGTGCCACCACATACCAACTAAAAACCAACCAGATGTCCCGACCAGACTTAAATAAATATCCCAATCGGTGTATCCAGAAGCTCGGCATATAATAGCTATAATTAAAACTAAACTTGCACCCCATTTCACGAACCACGACTTATCGTGTAGCGGAGTAATTTTCATTGCCTGTGCTAACTATCCTATTTTTTTTAAATCATTTCTATCGGTGGTGTAGTCGCAGTGAGGCTTTAATATAAAATCATCATAAAGATTGCAAAACAAATAACGACAAATCCTAGAGCTAAAATTGCTTCAGTTTTGTCGATCATTTCTTTTTACGGCTTATCTTTTTTTTGTATTTTTTAGCTGCCTTCATACCCTTCGCTGTGTAAGCAAATTTCTTACCCCCAACTTTTGGCATTTCAAACTCCTAAATTATTAATCAGTGTACTTGCAAATTTATGTCGTAATCCATCAAGCCGAGAATACCTCTAGCCATAAACGCATCAGCGAACCCTTCTGCATCGCTTTCGGATTCTATGACATCAATTCTTTCGGTTTCCATTTTTTCGGCTTCCATAAATTCCCCTATAAAAAATCCCGTGGCCTATTTTTAGACGCACGGGTGCAACCCCCAATATAAGGTAGTGAAAAATTGTGTCAACTACAAAATATGCACAACAAGGTCAAAAAGTGCTGCAAGAACGTCTATAATGTTCATTTTGTTTTCTAAGCCTCTCTTTTAATTGAGTTTTTAAAATTTTCATCCACTTTAATTAATTCGCCTTTTTTATTATAAATTGCCTTAATATTGTCATAATCTTCTAAAAGTTCTGGCAAATCCACACAATCATCAGTTAAAAGAATTTCTGCTTTGCCTTCGCATTCGTGGCATTCCACGTCATCATAATCAACGAAAGCCCCACTTGAGTTATAACCGCCAGACACTTTTGTCTGTTGTCCAGTTCCGTTACATACGTCACATTCTATAAAAAACTGCATTACTTACTCCCCTTTATTTCTAAAAGTTCTTGGAAAATAGTGTTCAACTCACCAAACAATCTGTCAGGAACACCTCGGCACATAACGGCTTTATCCAGCAGTAGGTCAAAGTCATCTAGTAGCTCTTGCATATCCTCAGAGTTTTTTTGTTTAATTTCTGCTGATTTTACAATGCTCATTATGCTGCCCCCTCATAATAAGCGTCCTCTGTATAGTACCCAATGGGAGAAAGTCCCCTCTCAGGCAACAGCTCTAAAGTACACACTTCAGAAGTCATCATTTTACTGATAGAGCCGTTTTCCCATTTTACATCAATACCATAACCACCCATCAATTTAGTCTTTTTGTCAACCTTGACAATCTTACCAAAAGACAGT
>VTLG01013674.1_pt1 | contig 12284 bp, 32 predicted proteins | sample 4694571 | NCBI WGS metagenome assembly VTLG01 (sample SAMN12604809, study PRJNA352737) | marine metagenome | biome: ENVO:00000447; feature: ENVO:00000209|ENVO:00000569|ENVO:01000036; material: ENVO:00002151; isolation source: viral sequences binned using virsorter ... | reverse complement strand
TCTAAATCCGAGCCACAACCATCAACGTCCATCTTAAAATTTTCTGTCCAATATGGATCGCCTGTTAAAGTTATTGGTTTTCTAAGAACTAAACCTGTAGCTGCTCTTATTAATCTTTGTGTAAAAGGAGAAAACACAGCACGATTTACTCTAGCCATATAAGCTGTATAGTCTTCTCTTGGTTCTAATGGTAAAAACGCTTCACTATTTTCTCTAAGATATTCGGTTCCTTCAGTAACAGCCTTCATTATTTCCCAACCTTTCATCATATCGAGGACAGCCCTTGTCCGAGTAAAAGGACTATCTATATCTCCAATATTTGTAGAGGTCTGTACTTTTGTTCTGTAATCACCAGGAATTGAATAAGTCATTTAACACCTCCATCGTTTTAATGCTAACGCTTTTCTTGTTGGTCGGCCTTTACTATCCTTCATTGGTCCTTTGACTCCTTTCATTCTGGCACAAAATGATTTTCGTCTGGCTGCCCTTTTTCCTGTTGGACTTTTTTCTGTTACAGGTGCTTTTAAATTGCTACCTGTTGCACGATTATATTTTGCTCTACCTTTAGCAGTAAGTCCTCCCTTCCGAGACTTTTCACCTCGGCCAACAGATAAACTTACTCCTTTTTTTCTTGGCATTATGCAGCGTTGGTGATAGTACCAGAAGTAATAAAACTAACGCTAACTGTTTCTAAATCACCTGTTGTTGCAGATAAACTTGTTCCTGTAACAATTCCAGAAAAACTAACTTTCTTACTTCCAGAAGTGTCTAAAAATAGTTCAAACTGTGCATCACCAGCATCTTCTGTTGCTAAAACATCAGCTAATAAGTTTGCAGTTTCATTACCACTAGCTGCTGTATATAAAAAATCAACAGTTCCAGAGCCAGAAATTAAACTACCAACAAATGATCTTGATGTTGCTCCATGAGCAGTTACATCTAAAGTGTCTTTTGTTGTATCTAATGTCCAACCAGTAGTAGACACGATAGCTTCAGTAGTTCCAGATCCGTTTTTAAATTTTACGGAGCCTTCTTCGCCACGAAAAAATGCCATTATTCTAAGAAAAAAGAGTATTTATAAATAGTTTAACTTGTTGTTGACTTTTTTACAGTACCTTTCTTGCTATTTAGCATATATTGTTCACATCTGGGGTCCCAAAGTGCAGGATTTCGCTTTCCTTTGACTTTTTCGATGATGTCGAGCATTTCATCTGTGATTTCAGTCATTTTTTGCTCCTTTTGGTGGTTTTTTTACGTCTATGTTGATACTTTATCTTAGCACTACCAGTTTTTTCACGCTTAAATCTTGCTTTTTCAGCACTTGACATCTCTCCAGCAGTCTTAGGTGTCTTACTTGAGACACGTTTACTAGGTCGGCAAGCTGGATAACCTCTTTTTTCGCCTTTTTGACGGCCACAAGGCTTACCAGTTTTTACATCAACCCATTTTTCTTTAAACCAACGGGTTAGACCACCACTACTTCTTGCCACGTTTTTTAGTTCCTGTGCGATAAGTGCCACCACGTTTTTTGTACTCTCGTACAAGCCATGCGTTAGCGTAAGCAGAAGGATAAACAGCAAATTTGCGTTTAGCTTCTGACTTTACTCTTGAATATAAAGCTTTATTAACAGGAATGTTTGCCACTTTTCTTAGTTCCCTTTTTTTTCTTCTTTTTACCTTTGGGTTTCATTGAACCGTAATGTCCAGGCATAATAAAAAGTAACTCTTAGTATATTCTAAACGAAGTTTGGCCTAATGTCTCTGGTTTTGCAAGGTTAAATTGTTGGAGACAGAGGTATCCAAAAGCGTCAAAAGCATGGTCAACCCCTAAATTCTTGTTTGGCATACCTGTATTTGGAGCGTAAGTAAGAGTTCTGAGTGATTTTATTAACTCTTTACACCTCGGATGTATAAAAGTTCGTCTTTCTCCGTTTGCATCAAGTAATGCAGTATTAACAGCAGTTATTTTATCTCTGATTTTCCAGGGTGATTTAGGACTCATTACTGTAAAACCAGACCTTCTTAAAATTGTATGGTCAGTAACACCAACCCCACTTGTTTTTCTTGCACTACCAGTAGGGTCAGGACAAGCAATAATTCTACGATCAACCCCGTATCTTCTCGTAACTTCTTCTGCAAAGTCCCAGGTAGTGGCACCACCCGTCAACATAATTTCATCAAACACATATAAGTTGTCCTCATGCTTAACAGCACAAATTCCTGCCATCGGATCAACGTTAAAATCCAGTCCGATAATTAAAGGCATTAAATGAAAATCTTGTACTTCTTTGTCGATATTGTCATCATTAAAACTAATAGCTACTAAACCAGTTAAATTCTCAAAACTAGCCTCAAATTCTTGCCTAAATGTTCTCGCATCTAATTGACCTCTAGCCGCTTCAACTTCTTCTTTTGCAACATTACCTCCTTCAATCGTGGTAAAACTCCATCTTTGCCAATCATCTCTTTCGGTTTCTCCGCAAAAACACCACATATCATAAAACCAACTGGCAGTTCCATCAGGCGTACTAATAAACAACGCCCACCCCTGTTTATCTGCTAAAGCTGGTCTGATAACTTCAGCCCATACATCTTGATCCATAAATGCTGCTTCATCTAATACCACCCCCGAAAGACTTCTTCCTCTCAATGCCATCGCATTTTCTGTCCCTTTTAACTCGATTGTCGACCCATTAATCAATTCAATCCGCAAATCTGTTTCATTTTTGCTTTTTATCCAGATTTTAGGCACTAATCTTTTTAATTCTTTCCATGCAATGTCTTTTGCCATACGATATGTCGGTGCACAGTAAAAATATGTCTCCCCTGGTCGATTTATCGCTCCACGAATTAATTCAATACAGGAAAGATATGATTTTCCGAATCTTCGGCCAGCTACAAGGACACGAAATCGTTTATCGCAGTTAAATACTTGGCCCTGGGCATATCTAAGACTGATTTCTGGTGCGGTTTTTACAGGCATACACTAAAAAATAACAAATTTTTCAATTATTACCCCCTTTTTATAGCCTAAATTCATATTTCTAGGTTATCATTCAATTAATACCTTATCTGATTGAGTCCGTGGCTGAATCGTTTATGTCTGGCTTTATTCCAGCAGACCATAAAGAACAACAAGTAAAAAGAAAAAGAAAAGCTAAGTTTGCTCCTAATACTCAAGAGCATATTCAAGCTAGAAGTCAAAGATTGTATTCTCGTCAACTAGAAGGGAAGACAACAAGGCAGTTAGTTTTAGAACACGCAAAGATTGAAGGCATCGCAGAAACTTCTGCCTGGAACGATTGGAACAGAGTAAAGCAATGGAATAACGAAGATTGGGAGAAAGATAGAGAAAATATGCTTCCAAGACTTCAAGCAATGAGAGTGAGATTATTTAACAAGGCAGTATCAAAAGGTCAATTACAGACAGCAGCACAGATTCTGGATTCATTAGGCAAAGTAATCGGAGAGTCAGTAGAGACAGTCAATATTCAAGCACCTGAACTATCTATAAAAGTAGAAACAAAGTAGTACATCTTTATTAGTAACGAAGATATCGGATATATATTTAAGTTCCTCGGCAGGGTATATATAAAATTTTTTTCTGCAACACACCCCCAGATTACGCTCTAAGCAGCCTAGAAGCCGCTGTGATGCCGTTAAAATATCACTCTGGTGCAATAGTACCTGAAGAAATTTGGCCTGCCTGAAGCGATCCTCAGCGGAGCAATGTGACAATAAAAAAGTGGCACATATAGCATTGCACTGATGTCATACTGGCCTTAATATACATATATAAGTTCAATCGAATTTATTCGTCATCTTCTCGATCAGAAGAACATAGTTAGGCAGGATTTCCGAGACACTGGAAACAACTAACGACTTCAGGCAATCGCACCAATAACACAGATTGAGATTTGGAGCCAACCTGAAGAACAAATCAAATAGGTTCGACTATGATTTTGATTTGGTGCCTGTCCTAAATAGAGATAATTCTTTTATCTCTTCAGCTGGTGTACTCAGAGACAAACAGGGAATCGAGCAGAGCTTAACTTCGGTCGCTCTTCGCTGGTTCTTCCAAACTTTACTTCAAGGCACTGCACCAGCTGAACAGATAAAAGGTATCTCAAACCTCTTATCTATTTTCACTTATTCTTAAGGATTTTTTATTATGGCTTACGCCTATGCAATCACTCAGTACAACGGGTTAGATTATCAAAATGGTTTTCAGCCTAAGTGGAATTTGGTAAGCGAACGAAACGATCAGAAACAAGCTTTAAAAGTTTGTGAAGTTCTAAACAATCGCACCAAATACACACACAGAGTAGAAGTTATGAAGTCAGTTGATCTTCCAAAATTCAGCATCTTAAAAGTTGCTAAAAATGAAAATCAACATATTGTAATTCCTGCAAGTTTCAAAGTAATTAAGAAAAGAAAATCATTTCTTAGAAGATTATTAGGAGCTTTTTTCTAATGAACGAAAACGAATTTGATTTTTATTTCGCTGGTGTTTCATGGGGAGAATGTTTCGACATTCTTTCCCCATATCAAAAACGCCTAGACTATGACTTTGAAACTATGGAGATTAACAAAAATGAGAAAAATTGAAAAGCAAATCAATGAAGCGATCCAAAACAAAAAATGTTTCAATTCTTCAAATAGTAAAGTAATTTACTATTTACCCGAAGATATAAGTGACATTTATTTGCACGATAACTTAATTGGTCGATACAATCACCTAACAAAGAGCATCTGGGTTAATTCGTGCGGTTGGCAAACCAACACCACGAAATCCCGAATAAATGCTCTTTTAGATTTATTACCAAATAAAAAATACGGAATTTTTCAAAAAAACTTCGATTGGTTTATTTGGGATCGAATCGAGGATAAAACATATCCTTTTTTCGATTGTTTGATTTTTTCAATTCACTGCTTTACAAATGGAGCAGTAAACCTTAAGGCACTGTAAAAAGTGCCTTTTTATTTTTCATTTATTCTCTAAAAATCATGCCTTCTATCGTATTTATGACTGCTTCATCTAATGATGAACCAATCGAACTCGACCTAACAAAAGCAACTAAAAAAGACGTTTATGACGCTTTCAAAAAAAGTTGCAAACAGGCCAAAAATTCAAAAACTAAAGGGGAATAATTTCCCCTTTTTTTCCTGTAAAAATTTTTCATTTATCCTGTAAAAATTATGACTGTTATGAATGGCCGAATGAATGGCAAAAAATCTCAGGTCAAACCTGAAGAATTAATTGTGAATGAACTGATTGAAGCGATTGAATCAGGTAATACAAAATTATGGCGTAAAGAATGGACTGTTAAAGGCGGATTTAGAAACCTATTAACAGGGCATGAATATCAGGGTGGAAATCCTGCTCTTTTATGTTTGCAAAGCTCTATTAGAAATTGGCACTTACCTCTTTTTATGGGAGCAGGTCAAGCACGTTCCATAAATTGTTTACCTAAGAAAGGGTCACGTTCAGCACGTATTCTACAACCCTTATTAAGGGAATTTGAAACGAAAGAACTTGACGAAAATGGGGAAGCTAAAAAAGGTCAGTATATGTCCTATAAATGCGTTCCCGTTTTTAATGTCGCTGACATTCGTGGACTTGATGAAGAAGCTAGTCTTAAGCTCGAAAAAATGATTGATGATGCAGTTCTAACTGCAAAGCCCAGAGAATTAGATGTCAGAGTTAAAGAAGCTCATGATAGATTATTTCAATGGGAAAAAGAGATCAACACTCTCATCAAAGGAGGAGATAGAGCTTATTACAGAGAATCAAGTGATGAAATTGTTATCCCAAAAAGATACAACTTCAAAAATGATGAATCTTACCTAGCTACGTTTGCTCATGAAGCAGTTCATTCAACAAAGCATAAGAATAGATTATCAAGAAATAATTTATCTTATGCTCAAGAAGAATTAGTTGCTGAATTAGGAGCTTATCTGATTTGTAACAGATTACAGATTTCTAATTTAGACACTATGAATCATGCAGCCTATTTAGAAAGCTGGTGTCCTATGTTGAAGAGCGATCCCAAGATTCTTTTCAAATCACTAGCTATGTCCAGTAAAGCTGCTGACTTGGTAATTGGGGAGCAATAGCTCCTCTTTTTCTTTTTATTTATTATGAAAAATTACAAGGCAACCGACCCTGAAATGATTCAGGCTCAAAAAGACTTAGCTAAAATGTCCAATTTATCTGATCGTGTAATTACTAACGATAAAGATTTGTTTGAAGAATTAGCTACGATCCAAAGAAAATTATGTCAAGTTTCTGAATTAAAAGCACATTTTCTTCAGAGATATGAAGACATACTTGATGAGCAACATCAAATAGAAACAAGACTCGCAGTATTTCAACATGAAATGTTGCATAGCTTCGAGCTAGTCTTCAGGTATTACAAAACTAAGAAAAAAGGATTTAAGTAAATGACTCAACATCACAATTACATTGATACTGAATTTGCTAAAAGTGTAAAACTTGGCAAAGGTAGATTTATCAGCAAAATTAAAAGAAAACGACCCAAGAAACATACAGTTAATTGGGTCAATAAAAATAAACCAGAGGGATTTTAATTAATCCCTTTTTCTAATTTTAATTTACATCTAGTCAGAATTAAAGTCTCATATAGCTTTTTATCTGACTTTAAAGCTTTAGTTAGTAGGTTATCCCACTCTTCAGAGGATAATTTATCGAGGTTAAATGGGTCAAAGCCCATTTGTTCGATAGAAAGTAGGTAAGACTTAATGAGACTCATAATTATTTATGTGTTGACATATTAATAATACCACACAGGCTTGTTAATGGCCTTATTTATGTGTTAATATTTAGAAGAGTTCACTTATCCTAAATTTATGACTCAAAACGATAGAGACTTTCAAAAAGTCTTACAAGCTCTAACTGCATTTGATAAAAAATTATCAACTTTAGAAGATGTAGTTAAAAATATCGCAGAAGCTACTGCTAACTACGCTAACTCTCAGCAAAACTTAAACAAAGAGCAATCTGAATTAAATAGAGAATTGGGAGAAGCTCTTAAATTCTTAGGAGAAAACCTAAGTCAACTTGTTAAATACATCAGAATAAAGGAGGGCAACTAATGGGTTTAGATATGTACTTCGAAGGAACTTTTTCAACAAGAGCTTTTACTGAAAGAGATCCTAAAAATTATGCGATTGACCCTGACTTTGAATCTGCTCTTGAGTCAATAGGCTTTGAAAACGCTCCAGTAGAGTTTTCTAATTGGAACTATTATTCAATCAATATTCCGATTGCTTATTGGAGAAAAACTAATTGTATCCACAACTGGTTCGTTGAAAACGTTCAGGGTGGCAACGATAACTGTGATCGTCATTATGTAAGTGACGAAAAGATAAAGGAGTTAGTTGAAGAAATTGACAACATTTTATCTGAGCCCGATCCAAAAACAAAACTAGCAAAGGCAGAAGCTAACTTGCCTAATACAACAGGTTGTTTCTTTGGTTCTCAGGAATACGATAAGTATTACTTTGAAGACCTCAAATACACGAAGGAACGTATGCAAGCCTGTTTGGATTGGCAAAACAAAATGGCAGGAACAGGGAAATGTTTCGATAGCTTCTATTATCAATCATCTTGGTAAAAATTATGAAAATTGACATTTATTCTCTTTTACCTGACAACGTAAAAGATTTTATTGCTGATGAAATTTCAGAAGCACTTGTTAAAAATGGACATGATAATTCCATAGTCTTATGGGATATATCATGCGAACTACCAGAGGAGGTTTAAATTATGCAATTAGATTTAACCAAAAAAGAATCAGAAGTTTTAGATGATGTATTAAATTACATGATCGACTATATGCAAGATGGATGCTGGTCAACGCAGGATAAGCTTGCGTTTGATCGCATTTATTCAAAATTACACGGAGCTAAAAAATGAGTCACCCAATAAATGATGAAATTCTTGAAAACTTATATGAAGAAGTTAAAGAAGAATTTCCTAATGCGTTAGAACCTTTTGTTATCGCAGAAGTCCAAAAACGATTCGAGGAAATGAGTACATGAATATAACAGAGTCCAGAGATGAAGCATTTGAAGCCATAGCTGAGATGCTCCGTTCCAATATTAAGAAGACGAAGATAGCTTCTAAACTTGCTGCTGATTATTGCGTTAGCGATAAGACAGTCTACAAATGGATCACCAGAGTAGAGGAGATGTATGATATCGAGCCAATCGAATCAATCTTACAGCAACAAAAAACTGAGTTAAAATCTGAAATTTATCAGGATTTGATCCGTGATTATCACAAGGCAAAAACTGATAAAGATGATGAGTTACGCAGGAAAATTGGAGCTATATTAAATAACACTTACCTTAAAAAAATTACTTTCAACTGAGAATTTCGCTAGCGAATTATGATTGACAACCCATTACCAGATCAAGTTATGCAGGAGAAAGAAATGCTCCAAAATGCACAAGACTTTGAGTTCTATTGTTTCCATCATGCAAAGGAAATTGCTGAACACTACAAAGTACATAAGGATTTAATTATCCCCTTTCAAGAGTGGTATCACGATTATATGCGTGATAACCCTGATCTATTCGATCACACTCTTATCTATTTAGATAGTGATTACATAGTCGATTGGTGGGAAGCTGATTCCTACCTTTATGACGATTTCGATTCACCTTATATGGAGATTACAAAATGACTTCTAGATTAGAACAAATTAGAAATGATCTCAATAAATATATTGACGATCAACTTGCTATCGACCCTGCCAGTAGAGATTGGGAGGTCTTCGCATTTGAAGATAAACTTTGCGAAGTTATTGATGAACTTGATTATGTAATCAATTACGATCCAACACCATCAGGTGATTCTCCATACAGTGATGCTGAATATATCATCACTCCTGAAGAAAGAGATAGAAATGCTATGGACAGCAAAAGAGAATCTCATTCTCATAGATACTATTCACACAACTGGTAATTAATCATGAAATGTAAACCTATTGATCTTTTTGATAAACAAATTTGTGTTGACTGTAATCTACCCTGCCATTTTGGTTCGGGTAGATTTGTTAACAGATATTCCGTCTACAATGATGATGTAGAGGGTTGGAGGTGTGGAGACTGTGTAGCAGAAGTTGATGCAATGTTGGAGGAAATGAACAATGATTAAAAAAATAACTGAAAAAAGAAAATTAGAATTACAAGCTGAAAAGCATTTGATTCAAATTCTTTATGATGCAAAAGATAGAGCAAGAGATTCAATTCTTACGCACCCTCTAACAGAAGAGGAAATACAAAATGTTATCGACCATTACTTATTTTAAAAAACATGAAACTAGAAACGCTTCATCTTCTTCTTAAAGAATATATTCAACACGAAGAGGATCTTCATAAGGTTTACCCTGCTTCCGCAGAATATTATAATGTTCCCACTTGGGATAATATTCATAATGCACTTGAAACTATCGAGTCAATAATAAATTTTCATGAGACTCTTAGCGATCAAGACTTAGCAAGAGGAGATTTTACATAATGCCTAAAGGTAAATACTACGAATATCAAATCAAACGTTCCGCACTAGATAATGATTATCTTTCTGGTAATATTGATGACTTTCAATATGCCAGAGAGTCTCTTGACCTAGACTTGAAATACGAACCATATATCCTAGCTCAAACTATTAATCCTGAAATTGCTAAAAAACAACATAAAAATGACTGAAAAAGAAATTCGTTCAATGTACTTACTGGTTATGTGTGATTTATTAAATGAATCTAAGTTGCATAATTTTAGGTTTACAGATAAACAATTAAAGAAAATAGCTTCTAAAAGAGTTTTAGACAAATTAGATAAAATTGAATTACAAAACAAATTAAAATGACTAACAACAACTGGGGTATAAATTTTCCTGATAATCCCTACGAAGGTCAGGTTTTTTATTACCCTCATACTAAAGATACCTTTACTTATATCGTTCCAAAGAATCAATCAGGTACAGGAGAATGGTTACTTATTACCTATCAAGATTTCTCTAACTCTTATTAAGCTGCTACTAACTGATCTTTTTTTACCATATCTTGAAACTCTGCTACCTTTTCCTTAAATAACGCACCACAACCTATCAACTCCATAGCTGTTACCCAACGAAGCTGTAACCCGTTCTTTCTTATTATACATATCAATCCCCTTTTTGCTCGAACTCCAGTTTTTTCATATAACCCCTCATTGTACGCACCTATTTGTAATAAATGATCTTGTAAATATTTTTCTGGTTTATCTGTATCTTTTCCGTAAGTTTTAAAATCTACTATTGTCAGTTCTGAATGGCCGTCAGGGTTTTCTGTATCTATTAAAGCATCACATTGACCAGCATAACCTGATGAATGGTTTACATTAAATTCACTAAGATGAATGGCTTTTATATCTTCTAAAAATGGTTGTATATTTCGGGTGTACTCACTACACGCCCATTGTTCCTCGACTTTATTTTTACCATGAATGGCGTTTTGTAATGCCCATGTTGTAATTGCTTGGCTAGGTCGTGCCAGACCATCTTCATAAGTTTTCCAACCATTCCTTTTGTTAGCTGAATTTATTGCCAGTATAGACGCTCTTTTTAATATTTTCTCGCAATATGAATGGACTGCTGTACCAATACTACAGGCCATATCCCTTTGCTCTAAATTACCTGGTCGTTTTGCCCATTTCATTAATGCTGCTTTTTGTTCAACAGGTGCAGTATGTTTTAATATCGAAGTTACTGAATGATATTCTTTTTCCTCTTCATCACGATAAACTCGGTGCTTTCCTGAATCATCACGCACCAATGATGAATGACGTAATCCAGCTAATAAGTTTTGCCTGTCCGTTTCTATAGGTAAGGCAAGAGTCATTTGTTTATAAGGATTTTTCCTAACTTTATCCGTTTTTCTTCTGAAATGCAAGATTGTCATTATTCATCGTAAAAATAATAGGGTCTAAATCTAATTGCAAGTATCACTAAAGCATCTATCCATATATGAGAATATCTAAACTGATGCTCTTCTACTATTTCTCCAGTTACAAACTCCCAAAATATTGAAACTAAATTATCAAAACTTTCTAACTTAGTTCTTGGTAGATATGTTTCTACTCTTTTAAGAGCTTCTTCTGTTGAAGATCGAGGTAATATGCTATCCGTTTTTGGATAAAACAATATATGTTTCATTAAAGAAATCATTGTTATTTGAATGGCTGCAAAAGCAATATAGCAACAACTGGATTCGTAACAACTCAATCTATAACTGATTTTCTGTATGATTTTGATTTTTATTTAAAATGTAGGTTCGTTGAATATTATTTAAGGCGATTTGAATAACATAAAGCAATAAAATACTTATGTATCAAATTGTTAACAATCTCTCAAAGCATAAGAAGCGTATAGTTTTAAATATCTTTCTATGTCTTTAGTTAAGGCTTCTTGATCTATTTCTTCTTTTATTTTCTTACCTCTTTCAGAATAAGGCCACTTAAGGTCTGGATCTCCTTCTTCAACAAACAAACCTTTTCTTTTATCTTCGTAAGGTTTCATAACAATAGCTAAACAACACCATTCAAGTTTGTTCTTTTTTAATCTCCAATGGATATCTTCTATTAGTTCTATGGTATGTCGAATATGTCCTTGCCTTTTCCACTCTCTTAAAGTTTTCTCTGATACATTAAAAATTTTTGCTGCTTTCTTTGTAGATTGCCACTCAGGAACTATGTCCCAAAGATGAAACATTTCTTGATCCATTACTTGATAAGCTAATTCATAATTTTCTGAATCAAATAAAGATTGTATGATTTTGGAAATATCAGTATATGAGTCGAAAGATAACTTGAAAAAATTCCTACGACTAAAAGAATTAGCATAGTCATTACATTTGTTTAATAAGCGAACTCTTTCAAGCTCTTCCTTTGATGTCATACTACATTTCTCCTACCAAAACGCTCTTTGTTTCTATGTGATTTTTGTTTTCTTTTTAACTTAACTACCTTGTCACTTTTAGGTTTCATTGAAGTTAAGTGCCAGCCATTACCTTTAGGACACTCATATACATATGAATGGCCTTTTCCTTTCTTGCACATTTCTGCTGCAATAATTTTGGCTTCTTCTTCTGACCTATAGCTGACCTTATCGCATTTATAACAATGGCCTAAAACTATAAATCCTTTTTCTTGAATGTAACTTTCGAGATTAAAAAAACTAAGACGTTGCATTGGCGGTTGGTACTTTTGGTTGTAAATCC
>VTLG01010759.1_pt1 | contig 12285 bp, 13 predicted proteins | sample 4694571 | NCBI WGS metagenome assembly VTLG01 (sample SAMN12604809, study PRJNA352737) | marine metagenome | biome: ENVO:00000447; feature: ENVO:00000209|ENVO:00000569|ENVO:01000036; material: ENVO:00002151; isolation source: viral sequences binned using virsorter ... | reverse complement strand
ATGTCATATTTGGTGCATCTTCCATTGTCAGTCGAAAACTGATATTGGAAAGATAGTTTAAGTTGTCTGGTATTTTATTTGCTGCGGCCATAGAATTTTACCTTTCTATACTATTTATTCAGTAAATTTTCAAACTCAGCATAACTCAAATGTTTCCCCACATGAAGAATTTTATTTTCTGGAAACTCTTCTTCAATTCGTTTATGTTGTTTGATCCATGTTTCGGGATCTGATTCGGTATCTTTTAAATTTTCAAATTGGGTAGTAACTGCACTTAATGTACCAAGATAATGAGATGATCCCAAATAGATATTATCAGCAGTTCGATCTAGATAATAATCAAATCCAATACAATAGATAGTTTCGCCTGGATGGTGTAAACAGGCCAACCTCAGAGCTGCCGTTCCAGAATTGTAAGATGTAGAAAAATGTTCTTCATCCCACCATTCAAGTTTTTCGGTTTTTTCTTCTGGATGTACCCAATATATGATAGTAGTTCCTCCATCACCAAACATAACAAACTCTTCTGTTCGTTCTTTTGTTTCAAGAAGTTTCATATTTGGTGGAATTGACATTTTTATCATATCATATTGCATTCCTGGCAAACGATCAAACATTTTAAAATGACATTGATTTTTTGCAGAATATCCACTTCTACAAATGTCCCATGTCATTGGGCCATCACTACATATTAAATGTGTTGGAGTATAATCACGATATATGGCATTACATCCATAAGTGATTTCGTTATCTAATTGTTCTAATTTTATGACTGAACGAGATGAACCATTTCCGATTACAACTATCATAATACCTCACAAGAAAATGACTACAAATAAAAAAAGGGAGAGGATTTCTCCCCTCCCTTTTGGAAATCCTACAAGTATGTAGGTCAAGAATTACATAAGGTTCGCAAGACGAACTTTTCTGTAGTACTTGTTCAAGTGTGGACTACCTGACGCTAACAATGATGCAACTCTTCCTGTGGAAGCTTCTGCATTTTCTGCGAATGGATTTGCAACAATTCCATATCGGGATTTGAAAGCGATTTTAGGTTGGAAACTGTCACTATCGACCGCACGAACCATTTGCAATGGAACGTATGGGCAGTAGAAAATTCCAGCATCCATAGGTGAATCACCCTTATAACCTACACAGTAGTACTCGGCATCATTTGCATCTGCATATGGATCTACGAATACTTTGTATCTTCCATTCAGAACACCAGCGAAAGTAGATGCGGATGTATCTGTATTAAGATCTGTGCTCATTGCAGGAGCATAATCTAACATACCTGCCATTTGAAGAGCGGAAGCAACATCTGAAGATGTCATGATGATATTTCCTTTTCCTCGGCGAGTATCTTTACCAATCTGATTTGCATCTCTTTCGATTTGCATCATCAGACCTTTGAATTTTTCAACCATCCAACGTCCATTGGAATCTGTATCAAGGTCAAATCTTCCAGTTGTTGTTACACCAGCTTGGGCACCAACGGAAGCGTTGATATAAATTCTACGAACAACTTCACGATTGATTTCTGCAAGAATTTCAGCAGACAGAATATTTGCAAGTTCTGCTTCTGCATCTAATCCATGAACTGCACGTAAATCTTGTGCAAGTTCCATTGAGTATGAACCTTGAAGGGCACGTGTACCTGCAGCAACTGAAACCTTTTCAACCGAAAAGGACATTGAACTAGGTGTTGCAGCTTCTGCGGCACCCATCGTTTTAGCTACAGATGAAGTATACTCTGTACCAGTTTCACCAGTACCATTGGTTTGAATCAACAAACCAGGCGTCTTAACTAAATCACCAGTTGCATCTCCATCGGCACCAGCAACTTGATCTGGTTCTGATACCCATTGTTGTGAAGTTCCACCATCTGTATCAATCCTAGCTTTAAGAGCAAAGATCAATCCAGTTGGGCCGGACATTGGTTGTACACCACAAACATCGTATGCTACGAGTTGAGGCATTGCACGGCGAACCATGCTGATAAGAACTGGATCAGCAAAATCCTGTGTTAATTGTGTTGAACCACCAGCCGCACCACCAGTAGCAGGGGCAGGTGCATTGACGGCCATAATTGTGCCTGGGGCAGCTTCCATCAGCATCCCACCTTGATTATTATCTTGAGCATATTGAGCTTCAACATTTTCAAGACATATAGCGGTTACTGCTCGGCGATGTGCATCCTTGATCTCAGGAAGATCTGGATGATCAAGAACTGGTGCCCACTTCTTGTTAATTTGTTCTGAGAGTTGCATTTTTAACTCCTTAAATTGTTAAAAAACTTATAATTTAAAAAAATTTATTTACGAGCTATAGCTTTACTATATGCTTCCATGATGTTTGACATTTCTACAGGAGTTTCCTCCGAATTATTTTCTGCCGTCACATCTTCCTGTTCAATATTTTCATCCTGTTTAACTTGATTAGGGAAATAATTTTCCTTAATCGTTTTTACTTTATTCTCAAAATCTTCCGAATCATTTTCGTAATTTACACCTTCAACAAGTGTTTTCATCTTTTCAGCTTGTGTGTCTGCCAAATCTTCGCAAACTTCTTCCAAGATTTTATCCTTACGATACTCGTTAAGTTCACCTTTAACTTTCATGTTTTCTTCAACCTGAGAATTTAATTTTTCTTCAAGTTCCTCGACTTTATCATACAGGCCTTCAACAATGTCAACCTTTTCGTCTGGAACATCGATATAATGTTCAGTAAAGAGATTTTTAAGTCCACCCATGAACTCTTCTGTAATTTCACTTCTTAGTGAACTTTCAAGTGCAATTTCATTCTCTCTCATCCACTCTTCAACTACGTAGTTGAGGTATCCGTCAACTTTATCAGTCAACTCATCACGGAATGAAACAATCTCTTCTTGTAAATCTGATTGAAATTCTTTTTCAAGTTCATCAACCTTAACTGTTGCAACTTCCATAACTTTCTGATGAACTGCGGCTTCGAAGATAGTCGAGGCTTTTGTTTTGAATTCTTCTGAAAGTTGTTCGCCTTGTACCAAAGCATCAATATCTTCTTTGACATTAATTTCAGGCATTGCAATTTTGATTTTCTTTTTCTTTTTGCCGATAGCGACTTTATCGCCTGCAGGATGTGCAGTTTCGGGATCTTCTCCACCTACATCTTCTGCTTCGGCAACACCCATTAGATCTTTCCATTTAGTAGAAACTTCTTCTTTTTTCATTCCGTTGATTTTGTCGAAAAGAGTTTTGATCATCTGAGCTTTAGTAGAAGGAATTTTTACTTCCTCTTTCTTTACTTGCTCATCTTCCTCTTCCTCTTCGTCATCATCATCGTCATCTTCGTCATCGTCTTCTTTGACTTTTGACTTTTCAGAAAGTTCTACTTCTGGTTGATTCTCATCTTGTTCTGGAGCTTCAACAAGTTCCTCCTGTTCAGATTCTTCCAGAACTTCTTCTTGATTATTATTTTCTTCAGTAGCCATTGAAACTCCTAAATCGTTGTAGTATTTCGTTACTGTTAATATTTATAAAATCATAGTTTTGACAATAAATTTTTGAACTCGTTCAATTTTACTTCCTCAAGTTCTCTGGAAGAGGCACTCCGAATATTGTCCCGAGCCCTTTCGATGTCATGCTCTTTGAGCAATCCATTATCCCAAATCCATTCTCTACCCTCCATAATACCTTCTACGAAAGCATTAGGAGCAGAAGGATCTGCGACAATATCCGCAGCTGTTGCAAGATAAAAATCATTTTGAACAATCTGCGCTTTCTTGTCTGGTTTCAAAGTTCCCATTCCCCTTGAGGAAACACCCAACCTTGCACCTTCATCTATTAAACTTTTTACAATCTTACCATTTGGTGTATCAAGAATCTTTGCACGCCCAACAAAATTTTTACCTTCTTTTGTTAAAGAAGTAATCATATGAGATGCACGATCTAAATTTACTGTAGGGCCGTCAGGATGTCCAAGTTCACCAAAAGCACGTTTTGGTTCTACATATTCCTTGACATACCTACCAACTTCTTTTTCAAGAACATCTAATGGATATATTCTTCCATTTTTGTTCTTTTTTTCAGATTGCATGAAAATACCCTCAATGAAATATTTTTTGGGTTTCCCATCTTCTTCGATTAATTCATAATCTACTGTTTCTGTAAGTTCGCAGATTAATTTCATTTTTCCATCCTACTTTACGTTTTCAAATGCAAAATCTAAAACTTGTAAAAATGACTTAGAATCTTTATTCATTTTAGTTTGCATTTTTTTCTTATTAGTACTATTTAGAGAATCAAATGTTTTCAATATTGTTTTTGCAGCGTCTGGATCTATTGGTACTTCTGTTCCAGATTTAAATTTAATGTCCGCTTCTCTTTTCTTTTTTACAATAGATCGTAATTGATCTATTACATCTTCACCCAAAACAATTGTAGATTTTAAATTTCTTTGTTCCTCTTCTTTAAAAACAGGATATCCTAAAGATCTTCTTAATTCTTTAAATGTTTTCATTTAAAATCCTAATTATTTGCAACCGCTGCAAGTTTAATATCTGCATGAGCTGCAAAAATCTTATCAGTTGTATCTTTCCAAATAATTTGAACTCCGTTTGCAGGAACAGTAAATGTTCCTATGTCAGTTCCACCACTTTCTTCTAATGTGACTAATCGAGCAGTAGCTCCTGCATTTGCACATCTTACCATTCTTGCAGACCCAACAGTAGATGCAGTTCCAGTTGCAGTAGGTGCATCTATTTCAGTTCCTTTGAGTGTTATGATCATGCTTCTACCTCTATTGTTTCTGGTTCTTGTTTTGGTTCAGAAAAATCAGCAACTTGAATTTCTGGATTATCTGCATCCATTGACACTTGTCCTATTGCCTGATCTTTATCTGAAAATATTCGTGTTGCAACTTCTTGTTTTTTACTTGCAAGAGAAGTTATGACTTTATCTGAAATCAATTGATCAAATGCATCATTTACTCTTGTTGGTTTTCCTTGCATTGCAAAATCCACAAGATCTACTGTCTTAAAAGGTTTCTTTGTTGCTTGTTCTGCCATTTTTATATCTCCAAAAAATTACTATTAATATTTATAAACATTTAAATATGAGTAATTAAAATCTATCTCCCATATCTTCTTCGCCTTCTTCACTTTCACCTTCTTTTGAGATCAAATCATCTTCTTGTTTGATTTCTTCGTCTGATTGTCTCAAAATATTTTTTCTAAACCACTCTTGGGAATAGTATTTCCCCACCATATCTTCCATATTTCGTGCAAGATCTACACGTTGTGACATAGTTTCTTGTTGTTTGAATTCTGTATAGTAATGATCTTTTTCAAAATGATAATAAATTTTATCTTTAATATTAGACCAATCTGCAGCGGTCATAACATTTTTTAATATCAATTGTCTTTCCATAATTTCATCGAAAACAAGTGAAAATCTTTTTTGCAATTTCTGTATGAATTTACTGAAAAGAAGCTCGTCCCTTGTAATCTCGCTTTCTCTCCCCAAAGAGAAACCAGAGTCGGCCTCTAAACGAGATACAGGAACGTGCATTGACTTATACAATTTTTTCTGAAAATATTCAACATCTTCTAATTGTCCTAGATTTTCTCCGCCAGGAAGTGTAGTAATTTCTGTACCTCTTCCACCTTCTCTTCGTGGCAACCAGTAATCTTCCAACATTGATTGATGTCTGCGATCATCTTTGACTTCACCAGAATCCGAATCGTAAACCAATCGATTCTTATAACGAGTCATGATGTCACGGATATATTGTTCGGCTTTTAATTTTGGTAGGTTTCCTACATCAATATAAAAAATTCTGCGTTCTGGAGCTCTTGAAATTCTGTAGATAACTATTGCATCTTCTACCATCCGTAGTTGATTCAATGGTTTAATTGCCTTATGAAGATATGACAATACCAAATTTTTCTGTGGATTTAACATTCCAGATGTGGTTGATACAATACTATCACCAGAAATTGTAATTCCCTGAGAAGATCGTTTATCCAATCCTCCCTCAAAATAATTATATACAGGAGTTATATTGATCTTTGTTGTCGGCCCAGTTCCAACTTTTTCTTGTTTTACTTGTTTGACTTTTTTGATTTTTGTGGAATCTAAACTTCGTAATTCTACAATTCCACGTTTGGGGTCAGCTTCATCTATCATCACATGATAATATAATCTCCCTTCAATATACCATCTCCGAAAAATATCATGTCCATAATTATTGAAATTTAAAAGATCTAGAACAGTATCAAATTCATTACGAATTTTATTTTTGATACCTTCAGAAAGATCTGTTTTATCTAATACTAAGGTAACTGGACTTTTTATACCATCAACCACGATTGCTTCATTTACAATATTATCAATTGCAATTTCACAATCCGATGTTTGTCCCATTTCACGATATTTTAGAATCAAATCAACTTCATTTTTATATTGACCTTCCAGATCCATGTAGGAGCCGTATGCACCAGCCCCAGATACCATCATAGATCCATCATCATTTTCTGGAAGGGTAAATACTGGAACTTTTGCGCCTGGTTTTTCCTCACTTTTTCGTTCAATTTTGAAACCAAATATTTCAAATGCCATAATTATTTTCTCCTAATTGTAAACCATTTATTCATAAATTTTACCAATCCTCATAAAGCAATGGATCTCCACCAGTAATTATATTATTTGTTTCAGGTGTACTAGAATCGTGTGATCCCGATGTACTTGGTGAACTACCATCTTTAGCATCCCAATAATCATAATTCCAAGTACACACAAACTCTTCTATATCACTCGCTGATCCCCAATCAAGTGCAATTGCAGATAAATTTGATGGCCATGCACCATGAAATGTATAAGTTCTCAAATCTCCACCAGCTTTACTATGTTGGGTTACAGTAATAGTAGATTTATATTTTGCACCTGTACCTTCAAGTGCAGCTGTACTTCTTGAATATTTTCTTATATTTAGGTGACTGTGCGAGATCATATTCATCCACTTTTCAAGAACTTTTCTAATACCATAATCTTCATCATTATATATTGTAGTATCTAAAGTGTCATAGGTTCGATCACCCGCAACTCTTATTGCTTTACCATGAAAAAATACATCATAAGACCCAATTGTAGATGCGGGAATTTGTGAGGCTTTAATAAGAAATTTGGCCTTAGTGGAAGGTTCAGTTAAAGTAAGACCAGCGGGATATGCTATTGATGCCGAAAACAGGGAAGGACGGGCCCCTCCCTGTGTTAAACTTGATTTTAATTTCGTTACGCTGAACTGATTTGCTGCCATTCATTTTTACTATCTATCTAATATTTAAAATCACGATGTGACTCCACCACCCATACCTAGTTTGCCGGGTATTGAAGGACTTTCTAAAGTTTCTTGTTTATCCCCACCAGTATTTCCAGATTCTTGGTCACTATCAGTTCCTTGTTTTGTACCACCAATAGATTTTGAAAAATAATCATATGCCCATCCAACAGTATATTCCTGAACTGCATCATTTGACCAATCGACAGCAATTTCTCCCAATGATGTAGGCCACATATTTTTAAATTCCCATTGTTGACCTGTTGATGCATCAGCATTTATTTGGGTAACTTTACCTATACCAGTAGCGGCCCCACCAACAATTCCTCCCTGAATAGAAGTTCGTGATCCATCTAATGATCCAGATATTTCTCTCATCCATTCTAAAATTACAGAACGATGTGAAAAATCTTCATCATTCATTATCGTAACAGTCCAAATATCATATGTACTATTTCCAGAAAATTTATATGCTCTTCCGAACCAATTTACAGTAACAGGATTTATAGTTCGCCCTGGAATCGCTGCTGCCTTAACAAGTAAATTTTCTTGTGCTGTGAAAGCGTCTATATTTACTTCAAAAAGAGATGGGCGGGCACCACCACTATTGGTCGTACTATATAAATTTGATTTAAAAGAGTTTACTGCAAATGCCATTTGATTCCTTTTAAGTTAATAGTGTTCCATCAGTAGGATCGTGTGTAAAATATTGATATGCCCACGTAACATCAAATTGTTCAAAATCACTTGTAGTATCATAACTAAGTGCTATTTCACTCACGGATGTAGGAAACATATCCATAAATGTTGTTGTTAATGCAGTACCTCCACCTTTGGTTCTTGCAAATAGTTTTCCTGTACCTGTATGATTCATTCCAGATGTAGTTTCAGTTTTCATAATATTTGCATTAGGAGCATTTATATTATCCATCCATGTTAAAATATTTGTATGTTCTAACCCACCTTCTGTTTGATATATTGTAGTAGTAAAATCTGCAAAAACCATATCGCCTGGAAATTTAATCATTCTACCATAATGTGCTCTTTCTATGGGAGTAATTTCCACGCCAGGAATGGCCGAAACACTACACAAATATGCCAAATCCGCAAATTTTTTAACTTTTCCAACATCTATCGGTGATTTTGTAATAGTAAATTCAAATAAATTTGAACGGGCACCCCCCTTAGAAAGTGCCGTTTTTAATTTAGCAAGTGAAAATGTATTTGCTGCTTTTTGAGTTGTTGCCATTTGTTATTTTCTCCAAATATTAAACTTTATTTTAATTATTTATGTTAAAAATCTTAAACGGCACCAGCGACTTCTGAGAATGATACTCCACTTCTAACTGCAACAAAGTTGAGTTGGATAAAGTTGATGGCTCGTGAAGGTTTGATAAAAATGTCTCCCCTAAACGAATTAGAATCAACTACTTGTGGTGTATTATTCGAAGCATCACATACAACTGCAAAGTCAGTAATTCCACCTCTTCCCTGAATATCTGAAAGGAAAGGTTCAACCATTGACACAAATTGTGCTCTTGTAAATTCATCATTGAATTCAAACAACTGGAATCTTGCAGCGTTTGCAATTGCTTTTTCCAGAAGGATAAACAATCGTCTTACATTGATTCGATCAAACGCAGATGGTTTTGTCAACTGAGTTTTATCTCCGAAAAGAACAAATCCTTCGCCTGGGAAGTTGCAAACAGGATTTACTTGTGCTTGATATAACTTATCTCTCTCTGCTTTCTTAGGATTATAAGGAAGACGAATTATACTTTTTATTTGTCCTCTTGTAAATCCAGCAGGAGAAAAGAAAGGATCACGTACTTGATCTGTTTGAGCACAAAGTCCTGCAATATCTCCATTTATTGGAATATATCTATTTTTATCGTTATGAACATCCAACTGTAATTTCCATCCAGAGTCCATGACTGCATAAGATGAATTCATATTTACAGTATCACGATAATCGATTACGTTATCAGTTGCAGTTGAAGAACTTGTTACTCCAACAACATCTGCTTTTTCTGGTGAGAAAAATACAACACAATCTTTTCTCGATTCTGCAATATTTGAAATACAATGTCTTACAACCGCAGATGCATGATCAGCAGTCATAATCAATGAAACATCAACATCTTCTGCGGACTTCATCTTATCATATGCACGAATAAGATCCGCTGCACTTGGTGCAGTTCCATCAGATCCACCTTGCATACTTAATGTCAAAGGTACTGAACCACTATAAAATTCATCTGTGGTTTGTGTACCATTTGCATCAGCAGTTGCTCCCCATGCACGATGAGTAGCAGTTCCAGTTGTTATAAGAGTTCCATTTCCGGCCATATCAACTGAATTAATTGTTGGATGATCTAACCACCAAAGAAAATCTGAATTTTTATTGATGTAGTTTTTGTAGAAAACATCTTCTCCATCTAATTTTGCACCACTTGCAACCGAAAGATTTGCATGAACTTCTACAACTTCTCCAACTGTTCCTGTCCAATCCCCATCTTCGTCAGCAACAACAACATGAATTTGATCAAGTGACATACTTTTATTGTCTGCATAATCAGATGTAGTTGGTGCGCCTTCATTGACTGCTCCTTTATATTCCCACTCTCTTGCAAACGATTGAGTTGCTGCAGTTGCAAGGAATGAATCAGATGTAGTTATTGTAGTATTATTTGTAATAGTTTTAACTCTTTTTGATTCACCATTAATTACAATTGTATCTCCAACATTCATTTGAATATCAAAAAGTGTTCCCGATCCTGTTACAGTAGTACTGTCAGCAGTAACAGATACAGTTCCTTTCATGTGACTTGAAGGAGTTGAGAATGCGGAACGCTTTAATCTTGTTGCAGTTGTTGCGGTAACATTTTGATTATCACTTGAATCTAATGCAACAGCAACAGCAGTAGATGCATCCGTGACAGTTGTGATTAAATGGTTTCCTGTTTCACCATTAATCTTAATTAAATCACCAACTCTTAATTCATCTTGAAAAAGTGGAGAACTTGCTCCTGCGAGAGCACCAGTTGCTTCTGTCCATGCAACTGTTCCAGAAAGATTTCCATCTGATGCTGGTCTGTCAGCAGGACAAATTGAAACTTTGAAAGTGTTTCCGATATCTCCTGCCCATTTTGTCATGAACGGGCCATCGTTTCCAACATTAGTTACACCACCACCGATTGTTCCACCTTGTTCTGTATCAAATGTGGTATAATACGCTTCTGAATCTGTGATTTGTAGATTTGCATACGCTGCAGTATTTGCAGCAGCGTTAAGAGGAGCTGCAGCATTTGTAGTTGTTGTATTTGCAGCACGAACAAGATTTAGTGCATTTGTATACGACAGAAAATTAGCAGCGGTAATCCAATGAACTGCGTTATCATCATTGGGTTTATAAAACTGATTTTTTAAATTGTCTTCATCTGTTACCAGAGTAACTTCTTCAATTGGGCCCCAGCGGAATCTCCCTGCGAAACCACCTGTAGAAGTTGCAGCGGCGACTACAACATTGGTTAAATCAATCTCTGAAGTATTTACGCCTGGACTTACTTGAAAGGCCATATCTTAATCTCCGTTAAATTTTATGAATTTCGGTAGAGTTTACCTATCTCTTACCAAATATTTATAAATATTGATAATTGATGAATAATATTTAGTGTAAGGTAAATATGAAGTTCCCACAAAAAGCCATTGATCGTTTTAATGCAAAGATAACAAAATCAACAGATTGCCACCTTTGGAATGCAGCAAAACAAAAACAAGGATATGGTATGTTTTCTTACGATGGGAAATCTCTCCCAGCACATAGATTTGCATATCTTCTTCATAAAGGTCAAATTGCAGAAAATATGGTTGTTCATCAAACTTGCGAAAATAATAGTTGTGTCAATCCAGACCATTTAGAATTACAAACTAAGAGTCAAAATAAAAAAAATTACAATTCAGTTCGTGTTAGTAAAGAAATGGTAGAAAAAGAAAGTATTAAATATCTTTTTCGTCTTAGAAATGTCAGACCAGAATTAGAAGAAGAAATTGATGCACTATTAATGATGTTAGTTTCTGAAGAAATGAAAGAAGAAGATGATTTTGGATTTGAAAAAGAAACTAAAGGTAATGGATATCTTTAAAAATACTCAAATTGATTTTTGTCACCGGCCGGACTCCATACACTATTATCGCCTGGAATCGAAAATTCTTCTGGATCATTTGCATCTTCAATAAAACCAAAAGGAACGAGTTCTTCCTCAATCATTTTCATTTGTTCTGCAAACATCTTTTCACGAATATCTTGATCTGTCAATTCTCTAAAATACCTTTGTTGCACCAACCAAGAAAAAATAACACAACACATTACCAAATCATCATTACATCCATCATCAGCTTCCCATGATGTACTCTTACCGATAAAGGTTGTTAATTCTGAGATAGTATCAAAATCATCAATAAGAAGATTATCTCTTTCAATTAAATCCTTGAGAGTTGCACAACCAATTCTTTTGACTTGTTTTGTAGTCCGAATTCCCATTGATACATTCTTGGAAAAACCACCTCCAATTTGTTGACCATTCCGGCCGTGCATAGTGACCATCATCATATTATCATATTCCATATCATGATATAAAATATCAGAAACTTGTTGGCCGATATCATTTACTTCCACTAAAACAAATGCATCATTATATTTCTTAGCGGTTGTATAAATCACATTCGGATATAACATAGGAGAAATGTCATTTTTTCTATATTTTGCGACTTGTCGATATGGTTGTTTAGATACATCAAATACTGAAAATGCAGAATAATCAAGTCCTACACCCCTGGCAACATCACAAATCATAACATACGTATGATTTTGAATTGGTTCTTGATAAACATCCAATCCCTCATGAGAAAATGCTGGTTGTTTAAATGGCATGGACATAAGTTTTTCAGTTGAGATAAGAGTATTAG
>VTLG01006620.1_pt1 | contig 12286 bp, 8 predicted proteins | sample 4694571 | NCBI WGS metagenome assembly VTLG01 (sample SAMN12604809, study PRJNA352737) | marine metagenome | biome: ENVO:00000447; feature: ENVO:00000209|ENVO:00000569|ENVO:01000036; material: ENVO:00002151; isolation source: viral sequences binned using virsorter ... | reverse complement strand
ATACACTTGTACTCTCTGATACATCTGCACCAAAGGCAATTCTTCCTACAGAATCATCCCAGAAGACTGCTGCTTTCTTTGCAGAACCACTGTAATAATGGAATATTAAACCAACGTCTATGTTAGCATCTGATGATGGAGCGACTAATGATCCACCACTGTTAACAAGACCTACCTCAATTAAACTATCCTCAACCTTTAAGGTTTCAGTATTAATTATTGATTGTGATCCTAATACTGTTAAAGTTCCGTTAACTGTTAGATTATCATCAACTGTAACTGTACCATCAGCAGAGTCTAATGTAAGAGCACCACTTGAAGTATCAATTTCATTATCACCAGTAACACCGATTTGTATGTTACCTCCAGTTAAGTCTGTAAATACACCTGTAGATGCTGAGTTAGCACCAATAGTAGCTCCATCAATAGTACCAGCGTTTATATCTGCAGTATCTGCTACTAAAGAGTCTATTTGTGCAGTTCCATCAATGAATAAGTCTTGGAACTCTCTATCAGATGAACCTAAGTCAATCGCACCATCTGTTGCTGGAAGTATATCAGCGTCAAATCTACCTGTTGGGGTAATTGTGTCTGAAGTTGCATTACCAAGATCAACGTTACCTTCTACACTTACTGCACCCTTAAAGGTTGCATCATGAGGAGTATTAACTGCGTTTGAATGAGTAATAATAGCATTACCCATATAAGCATGAGCAGTACACTGATAATGTAAAACAGCAGGTGTAGTGTCTGAGATTGTAATCTCAGTATAAGTATTCTGAAAACTTACACCTGTAGTATAATTTGTAACTTTAGCTGCATCAAGGTAAAACTTTAATGGATGACTTCCTGTATTATCGTGTGTAAATCTGTATGTTTTACCTGGAGTGAAGTGTAGTATTGGTGATTCTACACCATCAATCTTATATCCATTACTACTACCTGATCCATTATATCTGTGTGCTGCGGATTTCGCTGCAACTGTTACAGTAAAGTTCTGTGTGGTAGCAGAGTGTGGTGCTTGTAAATATGAAAATCCTTTTAACGCTGTAGTTGTGGTAACACCAGAGTTATTTAAAGCATCAACTTCAGCAGTTCCATCAATATATAAATGTCTCCATTGCTGTGATGCTGAACCTAAATCGAAGGTATCATCATCATCTGGAACAAGACTTGAGGCGAATTCACCACCTACTACGATATCATCAGCAGCTGAATCACCAAGCCTTACAGTTCCACCACGGAATGTAACAATACCTATAAATTCTGACTCACCACCAACAAATAATCTATCTGTTACTGAAAGTGCTGCTCCAACATGTACGCTCTTTTCAATACCAACACCACCTTCAACTATTAAAGCTCCTGTATCTTTGCTAGTTGAATCTGTTGTGTCTGATATAGTGATAGGACCAGCAAGTGTTGCACTTGTCGACCAACTTAAATTACCACTACCGTCGTTCTGAAGAATACCGTTAGTGACGTTAGCGTTCGGGAAAGTGTATGTTAAGTTAGCAGCTAATGATGCTGGAGACTTAAATTCTATATAATTATCGCCATTATTTGCACCTTCTACGATTCTTACCGCAGAACCAGCAGTGCTAGTTTCTCTTGTCCAGTACCTATGCGATCCAAAAAATTTGTTATTATTGGCATCGTTATCCAGACCAATATAAAAATCAAATTCATCAGTTACAAACGCTGGTTCACCTGCTTTCAGAGCAGGTAAACTACTGTTGGCACCTCTTTTAAACTTTATTACAGGAGCAGCCATTGTTTAAAATCTACCTTTTAGTTATTATTTATTGATAATCTATGTTTAATCAGAACGTTCCAGCGTCAAAAGCGTCATCATCAACTGAATCTGCTAAGTCAACAATTTGTGCTGCATCTACGTGTAGGTATTTGTCGGTGTCTGCATCATACATTAAAAATGTATTATCAGATCTGGCACTAATATCAATATCTTGAATTTGTTCAAGTTGTTGAAGTGTCGCTAGAGTTGTAGTCGCTGCTTTTTCAGAAGCAACAACTTTCTTAACTGTACGTTGTCCTATTCTAACTGTAATAGGATTAGTATTTTTTACTACTCTTATGCTAGCCATTAGGTTCGTGTAACTGCTTGTGATACGAGCACCATTCCCTCAACAACACACTCCATAACTCCAGTTGTATTAGTAGTTATAACATCATATACATGTCTACCTGGTTTAAGGGCAGCAGTTTGTGTTGTCGAAAGACCGATTTGTATTTTTCCACCAGAAGCATCATATAAAGATGTTGTGAAGGTTGTTATACCAGTAGTTGCACCACGATGTTTACGCATCTGAGCAGCAACACCAAAACCAGTTAGATTTACTGGTGAATTACTTACACCATCCTCTAAGGTAAACACTTGTTCAAATGTAGTACCCGTCTTAATTACTAAATTACTGGAGTATACAGCCATACAATATCACCGATCTTAGTTATTTATCTATCTAAAAGTTGTCTTAATTGATTTTTCAAGTCATCAATTTCATTTCTGAGATCTTCTATCTCTCTTCTTTCGTTTAACTTTAATTTTTTTGCTCTCATATAATTAGCATATCCGTTTTTATCAGTGTTTACAATCGCACCTGATTCTTCACGGTATAGATTTTTGTGTCCTTCTACTGGTATCATGCTTTATCTGTGAATGGTCCTAATATTCTATCTAGAAGTTTTTTACCTCTCCTTTTACCCTCTGTCGGATCATACTTGGTTTTACCCATATCATCCATAGCTTTTTTCTGGGCATCTTTTCTACCACCTAAATTTAGGTCTTCAACATTACCCTCAGTAAATTGTTTAAATGTTTTCATAGTAGTATGCTCATAGATACCGCTGCCCCAACTGCAATCCAGAATATTTTAGGAACAATACTTAAAGGAATTGGATTCTTCATTATTTATCTTGCAACCTCTCTACAACTGTCTTTGCTTGCATAGGTGCAACATCATTCAAACCATTAGCATCAAACCAAGGTGCATCTTCCCAACTAAACCCTTCTCCAAACGTATTATCAGGAGACATCACATACCAGTGACATTTTGCATCTGGAATATCAACCGCACATACCGCCCAATCATCTGCCCACTGTGGAACCTGAACATACATTACAGGGAGATGATTAGCAAAAAATGAGAGGATTAATGAAAAGAAAATCATGCTATTTTATTATCAGTTTTTTTCTTTACCAAGTCTAACATAGATCTTGGAAAAGGGTACAAACTTCTAAATTTTTGATTTTCCTTTTTTCTTATATCAGGAGTTCTAATAAATCTCAAGTCAGATTTAACAACATCCATTTGTTTTGGAGTTACTGGTTTTGATAAGTCCTCATTGAACTGTTTGAATGTTTTCATTATGCTAAAGCTATTACTCTTAGATCTCTAAATCTTGGTGGTCTTGCTTCGTTTGTTCCACTCATAACAATTTTTATTTGGAATCCATTGAACTGTTCAAGTTCATCAATACTAAATTGATAATCAAAGAATTCATCATCACCACTTGCAGGAATATTTGAATCTGGTCTTCCACTATTATTAATTGGGTTGATAATCTTATCACCAAATCCATCACCATCAGTATCGGTTGTATTGTCGAAACCAGGAAATAGTTCAAATGTTTGTTCAACATTACCTGAATCAGTGCGAGATAGTTTATATAAAACTCTAAAGTCTGCAGATGGATGTCTGTAAGCACTTATTAACACTTTTAGTGATGTTGCTGGTTGATCAAGAGAGATTTCTCTACTGATATAGTTTGAAGTGTGGGGATCTTCTAATGTAAGGTTAACTCTACTATCAAATGCATAATTTTTAATGGGATTATTTAAAGCACTTCTACCTAAAACAATAGCAGCATTCTCTACAATATTAACCATAGGAGATAGATTACTATGCTTTGAATGATCAGCAGATAAAGTCAAACCAAGTGTAAATGATTTATTTTTTGGTAATGCAGTCAATCTAGTAGTCTCATTTATTTCTGATGCAATAATTCTAGGAGAAGTTAACTCATTATCATTATTTAATGCAACACTTTCAAATCCTTGATCTAAAAATGGTATTTCAGATCCACCTGAACTTGTTCCTGAAACTGTTCTTATCGCTGCAGATATAGTCGAACCATCACCAGGTGTAATTGCATCAAATACTGGAGTAAGTCTATTGAATTGTATATTTCTTGATCCTTTTGCATTAGAACCACCAATTTGATTTTCATCTGTGAAACTTGGTATTTCATCAGGATTTGTAATATCACCTCTAAGTATCTGAATATGATACTTATCAATATCTCTTTCTGATTTTAATAAAGTGCTGTTTGGAAGTGTATGTGTTTGGTTATTAATCCTATGTAAACCAACACCATTCAGTTCATATGGGAATATTTGAGAACCATCTACATGTAATCGTTGAATTGAATCAACACCTCTTGATCCAATTCCCAATGTTCCTGCTGGTGATACTCCTGCAGTTATAGATGAATAGTAGATTATTTCTCCGTTTATTTGTGCATATCCTGCACCTGTCGAAATTCCCTCTTGTGTTCCAAAAATTGTAGTATCAGCAACTGATACAACAACATCATTTATACCTAAAACATTGGATATTGTGGTTGGTACTGTATTTGGCTCAATACCAGATAATTTAACAACATTAGTATCAGCATGCATACCATGACTAGATTGAGATACTTCAATTACATCACCAGCATACAGATCATTGATTACATCTGAACTTGAAATAGTAGTACCAGCCATAGCCACAGCACTGCTACCATTATATACAACCAGAGGGCGATTCTGAGTAAAGTCTGTGCCTTGTACATTTGTTAGATAAAGTGTATTTCTATTTGATAAACCAGTGACGGTTATTTGTGCACCAGATCCTTTAACCATTGTGCTGGTTGTTAGACCCAATACATCACCAATTACATATCCAGATCCCCCACTTATACTTGATGGATCAGCATTTATTGTTCCTTGAGCGTTAATAACAATAGTCGCTGTAGCACCTGATCCAGATCCAGTTATATTATATAAAGGAACAGTAGTGTAGGTTCCCTGAGAATAACCAACACCAACATTAGTTTTGGTCATTGCACTGGCGGTTCCACCTGCTTTTTCTATAATACCTGAGATTGCTGTTGATGTTATTTCATCACTAACTTTTGCACCTGGAATTAAAATATCGTTCATTACCGTAGTGTTATCAATAACAACCTTTAATTTACGTGGTAAAGTCTTGATTGGATCTGCATCCAATTCAGATGAATCACTATCAAGATCTTGATTAGGATTATAGAAAAATGCAGTGCCTGAACTTGCAGTAAAATTACACTTATTAAGTTTCAATTTCATGTCTTCAAACTGACTAGCAGTCCAAATTGTTCCATTTTGTGACTTAAACAAACTACCACCAATATATTGTTTAGTGACAATAACACTCTCAGCATCAGGTAATGTTGTAGTGTTGACAGTTCTTTCGCCCATACGAGCACACCAAACCTCATATAAATTTGATGTTGGAGCAAGAAGAACTATGCAATATTCTTGTTCTGGTTCAAGATAAACTGGTGATGGGAATTTTACATTAAAAGATTTTGTTCCATCAGATGAGATTCCATCGGCATCTATAATTTCTTGTGGTTCTATAGCAACTTCTCCATGAATCGCTACTAAATTTTCTGTTGGAATACCTAATTCTAATGGTCTGACTTGAACTGTTATTTTTGTTGATGGATCAACTCTTGCAAAGAATAAATCAACTGAAGAAAGAAATGCTCCTTTATTATCAACTGTAAATGATTGTGCTAAAGGATCACTATGCTTACGTCCACTTCTTCTCCTTCTTCTTCTTACAGGTCTAAAGACATTTACCCTTTGTCTTCGTAGTTGCTTTACTAAACCATTTGCTTCATATGTTGTCTCACCAGCACTAATCAATAAACTACCAGGTAATGGTTCTGCATTTTCTTTACTTGAAGTTAATTTAAAAGTTTTCTTACCTACATTAAATCTTAATGGTGGTAGTGGATTTGTGAATGGATCTCTAATGAAAAATGAACCTGCAATATCTCCAAAAGTATCTGCTATTAGTTTAACGCTTGCGACAGTTGCTTGCGATCCACTTGTTTCACCAAGTAAAGTCATTCCCTTTTTCACAAATCCGAAATATTTACCTAATACCTGATTGACTAAAGAATTAATATCTATATTTAAAATGGTTGAGGATGATGAATATACAGAAGGTAATTCAACACTTCTATCATATGGATTCAAACTATAAGTTGTTTTTGGGTTTGCACCAGGACCAGTTTTGTGGTTAGGTGCATATGCTCTTGCACTGAATACATGTTTACCACCAATAAAACCTTTAACTTTTTCACCTATAACAAATGATCCAGAGGTCATTGAAATTTCAATTAATTTGGGAACTATATCAATTCCTCTTGTATTATCAAAGAAAGCATAATGTCTTTGTAAGGGTCTTAATTGAAATGCATCAAAAGCAACATTTCTTGATCTAATATGAGTATCGGCAATGGTTGGACCTTTGATTGTTTCTATGTATGATTTTACAAGAGCACGATCTTCTCCGTTTTTACGAATAATATTCTCTTGGAAAAGTCGCTGCCCCTTACCTACCCTAAGACCTGGATGTTTTTTAGTTCCACCTTTTTTAGGACCAAATAATAAACGACGGAACCATCCTCTTCTTTTTGTTCTAATTCTGTCGTTTTTTCTAGGAATTCTTGTATTATGTTGCAACATTATCGGTGCTCCTACAACAACCCTTGTTTTTTTAGACTTGGTGACTACAGTTCTTGTCCATGCGTCTGCATCTGGATTCAAACGTATAATTCCCTCAATTTCAATCATATTAAATGGGTTTACATTCTCAACTCTTGATGCTAAGGGTTGATTTAACATTTCAACTTCATCATATTTTAGAGTTATATAATTACCAGTTTTTTGTATATTAGAATCTAACAATTCTAAATTAGATTGGAAATCAGCAGTATCTACGTTTATTGAGGGTTCTAAAGCAGGTTCAGGTGCTATAGTGTAAAGATCTACTGCTGTAGTAAATTGTCCAACATCAACAACTGAAAAACCTTTCGATAATGGATCTTGACGTAATGTATCTCTGAAATCATCAACAAAAAATCCAGATTTGAATCTATCTAAATTATCAGCATCTTTGACTTGAAAAGTCTTTGTATCAAGTTCTAATAAAGAAAGTGATGTGGTTTCTTCAAGATTTTCTATTCTATCTTCAAGTTCACCAATATCTCTCATCGTGTATCTTTTATTATCAACTGCTCTGATTTCTGCGTCTTGCACATCATAAAGGTAAGCAGGAAGAGTAATAGTTGCTACATGCATAGACTCATCAATACCTGCTGGTTCTTTAGGATCCAGTGCTGATACACCTTTTACTACACTCATCACACCTTCTTTACTTAGCATAACCTTATCAACTCTTGGTAAGTAGTGCTCATATCCAATTAGAGAACTTTCTTGTGGTGTTACTGTGAGAGTAGGATTAGTTGATGCTGAAAAATCTCTACTTGAAAAAGCAAATGGTGAAGTGTTTGTTGCATTAAATCTAGCAACTCTTGGTCTAAAATCTAAAGTATCTGATATTCTTATACCAGTATCAGTGAGTGGTATATCTGTTTTAAATGACTCTGATGGATATGAATTAACAGTAAATACATCTCCAGTGTCACTGCTTGGAACCTCAAAATAATTGAATATGATTAACAATTGTCTTGAAGGTATGTAATCATTACTTCTCTCTATGCGAGAATAATCATAGAAATCATCTCTCTGACCCTTATCTAAATCATAATTGTCTGTTACATCTTGGAAATTACCCTTACTGACAACTTGAACTACAGAAGTTATACTAGATTCCTCAAATGTGCATATCTCTCCAACTACAAATGTAGATGAATTTAGGTATACTATTTCAACTTTAGTTGCTGATGATCTTGTAACTACTTGTGCGACAGCACCACTACTAGATCCTACAATTTTTTCACCTAGTATGGAAGATGTATCAAGATTCAAACCTGATGGGAATGTTAGTGAATCTAAAGTTGGTGCTGATGTATCTAAAGATTCATAGACAGCAATAACCTCTACAACATCTGGTAAGTTTAATGATATTACATCATCTTCAACTCTTAAACCTAAATATGTGCTTGTTGAGAGTCCGCTTGAAGCAGTTGATGCAGCAGATACTGTTCCATTTACTGTTAGTTTTTCACTTCTTATAAATTCTTTCTTTTTACTTTGAATACCTATCTTTTTAGCAGTAACATTAACAACAACGTTTGATTGATTTGCTGTTAATCCAGTGAATTCAACTGTCGCACCACCAGAACCAAGAGTCACTTGATCTGATGTTAGATCCTCAATTGACCCATCGCTATAAGCAACATAATACCTTTCAGCATCAAATGTTTCAAATAAAGCACTAGTCAATCCTATACTAGCATTAGTCATAGGTATACTTAAAGCACCTGTAACTGAATTAGTTGATTGTCCAGTAACTTGTTTTGATACGATTAGATTAGAATTAGCAAGATTTACTGTAGATACATTATCACTTCCTATAGGTGCAAATAAACCACCTCCTTCAAATATTATAGGTGATCCTAAGATTACATTTGTTTGAACTGCTGCTGATGGTAGTCCTCCCTCACATACACCAGTCACATCTTGAACTGCTTCAACCTTTGCAGTTGTAACACCTACACTTTCAATACGATTAAAACTATCAACTGCTTGACCTTGAACTGGATATTTAATAATATCACCAACTCTAAACCCAGAAATCACCTCTAGTTTACCAGTAATCACACCATTTGTTGCAATTTCTATTTGATCTGCAATTCCTAAATCTGATAGTGCTACTTTTTGTAAAACAACATCTCCACCAAAATCCGCTGCAAATCCAGTTACAGAGCTAGTATCTTGATATACTGATTTTATATCACGGATATCATGTATCATTACAGATTGTATTGATCTAACTAATGATTCATCACCATTGATTATAATTTGCTCACCAGCTACAAATGATCCTGATGTTTGTGTTAATTTAACAGCAGTGCTATTACTTACGGTGGTTTCTACAAAACCAGTAGCTCCACTACTTTTCCCTCTTACAAATGATGCTGCTGGACATTGTAAAGGACTTAGAGCGACATTAACATCTATATCAATAAAAGTTTGAACATCAAATACATACAAATCGTGTTCAGTTGCTGCATTTGAGTAAGATGCATCAGATAAATTGTGCATGTATACTCTCGCTGCACCTATCTTATTACCATTAGATCCTGTTACAGATGATCCTCTTCTCTGATCATATAACTCAATAGTATTAGATGATGATAATGCTATTTGTGGTGTTCCATGAACATTATTTAATTTAATTTTTGTTCCAAATTCAAAAGGAATTTGAGAGTTATTAATTTTTAAAACATCTCTTGGTTTTTCAACATCTAGAATAGTTGTATCTGGAAAATCAACATCATAACCTTTAACATATGCAGTTCCATCAGATACCTTTACAGCCATTAAATCTTCTGAAGGTGTGTTTCCCTGCTCAGTTTGCTGCCCTTCAAAGTATACTCCCTCATTAGATTCTCTATCATTCAATGATTCGCTGATTTCAACCTCAAAATTTTCTACAGAGTAGTTTCCTGATTCATCAAACGTTCTTTTCGCAAAGTAATCTCTTATTATATTGTAATCAGAGGATTCTTTTAAAACTTTAATTTCTCCACTACCAATTCTTATGAGTTCAACGAAAGATTTATCATCAAAATCGTCAATTGCTTTTTTAGATAATGTTGCAGAAATTTTTAATCTGTCAGCACCTGGTGCTGCAAAGTTTGAAAAACCTTTAGCATTATCATAAAGAGACTTATCGTCTTTAGCAGATACTATTTCCTCTAATATTGTAAGTCCAACTCTATATGATGAAGTATTAGTATATGGATCTAGAATTATACTACTTTCAGTAACGTTCACAAATGTTCCCCTTACAAAAAATACACCTTGACCTATGGAAACTATTGATGAAGTTGCTGTAGCATCTTCACTTATCAAAGATGCTACTGTTTCACCTGAAGAAATTGTTGTATTTCCATATGTAAACGTATCTTCTGTTATTAATGTCTCCCCATCTTCAAAACTAGACACCTCATTATCTGTTCCTGATGTAACATAATTTACATATAGTGTAACATCAGTATACTCAGCACCATCTGTTGGGAAGAAACAGTCATCAACAATAGCCTCAACACCAGATGATTGACCTCTTATCTTCTTACCGTGCAATTGCTTTGTATATACAGTTACATCAATACCTAAATGATCAGGATTTATTTTTACTGCACTATAAGCATCATTGTAATTAATATTACCAGGAATCACCATTGATCCCTCTTTAAACATATGACTACCGAAAGATTCTACCTGATGTTGTAATATTGCTTGTAATTGTGTTAATTCTCTTGCTTGGACTGGAAAACCTGGTTTAAATAACACACGATAAAAATTATCATTCCTATCGAAATCGTCAAAAAATGGGTTTATGTTTAAATTCGTTTTTTGTGGCATTTTTTAGAATTCTAGAATGATTTTAACGTCTTCTTTTTGTCTAGCATTTCTTGAAATCAATGGACGATTATCAAGATATACTATATCTCCTGACCTTTTATTTATCTCAGGATTAGACACCCCTTGCGTGAATTGAGCATCTAATGATATAAGTTTGGTTCCTGTTGGATTTGTGCTTACACCAGTGAATCCAGTATCAATAGATCCCTGAAATCCGCTTGAATTTACTGGATTAGCGTTTGATTCAAAAGGATGAACTTTTGCGAATGTGCTCACACCAACATAATCAAGAGTATCAAATGAATTTGGATTTAGAACATTGGATCTATCTTGAACAAATTTTAATACTTTAGTGTCTACATCCCATGCTGCAACAAAACCTTTTGCAGTTCCTCCCGATACAACTTGAGATACTGAATTACCAATAGTTGGTGTTCCATTAGCAGTCAAGAATTTCAAAGCACCAACAGATGAAAATGTCGGATCAGTGAATAATGATGTTGAACCTATGGATGTAGGATTCTTAACAATACCGATTTGTGAAAAACTGGTATTTGTTGGAAAATCATTTGTAGTTGATGTATCAAATCTAGCAAATACTAAAACTCTATCTGATCCTAATTCTTTGTAAATATCACTACCATGACCCTTTGATGGTGGGATAATGGGTATTAAATTTGCCTTTACACTCGCACTTGTATTACCAATAGCACCTAAGTCAACCATACCGTAGGAGTATCCTTTACCTCCAGATGAAACTACTGCATTAGTAACTTTACCATTTACAACATCAACAACTACTTTACCACCCTCACCATCACCTAAAATCGCTACCTCTACACCTGTCCCATCAGTATATCCAGCACCTTGGTTATCAATATATACCTTTTTAATTTGGTTATTATTTACATCAGAGTCCCCATTATCTCTCACTGCAACAATTTGAGCATCTGATGAGGTTGTCCAGTCATTTGCAACAGATATAAAATCTGTAGAATCAAACTTTATAATATCGCTAGGAGACACTGTAAATAAGTATTTCCAAAGATATCCATCACCACTTGATCCTGCTCTTGATGGTTCCAAATCAGTAAATGTTGGTTCATCTAATGATGCGTTACCTGTGGTAGAGATACCTGATGACCCATTATCAATACAAATATAAACTTTAAAATCACTATTCATAACATAGTAATTAGAATCATACAAACGTGTCGATCCTGTATTAGGTGATCTATTAGTCAAACTATAGTCATGACGATACATTTCATACTTGGTTCCTCTTGCCCAAGATATCTTTCTTACAAGTCTTCTTACATTATCAGAAGTGACTTTTTTACCAAAAGACATATTATCACCCACAAAATTCATGTAGTTGAAATTATCTGTTGGACTTGGTGTATCAGTATTAAAATCTGTTTTTCTACCAAACCCAGATGTGGTTGGATTAGACAGACCAACAAATACGTAGTAAGAATTGTTAGAGTCTGTAACGTTATCTACAAAATTACTAGCATTTAATATTCTAAACTGATCTGTTACAATAGCGGCCATCGAATTGGGTTTTTTTCTATATTTATACGTTAGAGACTATGGTTATTTACTTAATCCACCAGT
>VTLG01004903.1_pt1 | contig 12286 bp, 24 predicted proteins | sample 4694571 | NCBI WGS metagenome assembly VTLG01 (sample SAMN12604809, study PRJNA352737) | marine metagenome | biome: ENVO:00000447; feature: ENVO:00000209|ENVO:00000569|ENVO:01000036; material: ENVO:00002151; isolation source: viral sequences binned using virsorter ... | reverse complement strand
AATGACTCACAGGCATCTACCACTAAATCATCTAAATTGTATCCGCATTTATCTTTGCTCATTATTTACTCCTTTATTGTTGGGGGCAGCAGGGCATCCGTAGGATTATCGTAGCCACCCCCATTTAGTTAATCACCCTTTATTATATCTATCAGTATATTTACGAATATTACACATACAATAAACTGTAGAAATAACACTAACCTCTGCTCTCTTCAAGCTGTTTTTTGATGCTTTTACGAAACTCATCAAAGCTCAAGCTTACATCATCAATTGCAGAAACAGCATCACCTGCATCAACATACTCAAGTTCACCCTGAGCACTATTAACTTGACTCTCTGTGTCTTCAGCTCTCCCCATTGCATCAGATAGCCCATCCATCAACTCTTCCAGCTTCTCATTGATAGCATTAAGGTCATTAGCAGGTCTTGCCTCTTTAAGACTCTCTATTCTGTCAAGAATTTGGTCTTCATTGCAGTTGAGTGAACGAGAGATACTTATAAGTTTGCTTCTGCTATCTTCCCATTCCTTTATTGCTTCTTGTATTTGTTGAAATACCTTCATTTGTTACTCCTTTTATTTAGTTCTGTGAGAGCCTCACATTTCAGGTTTGCCTAACCTTACCCATAGCTTTAAATGGATTATCCATTGAGCACAGATAGGACTTATTACCTCCTTAGTTATTGGCTCTCACATTTTTGTTTGTTGATAAAATCTTGTACCATATCTGTTCTCATTGGCTCTTCAATTGCATCAAAGATTCCCATTGTTTGCACTCCTAGACATATCTTGGCAGCTCTTTCTTCAGACATACCACCTTTAATGTAATCTTTATATACTTCTGTTATTGTTGTGTCCATTAAATCTCCTTATGATTGTTAATTGCATCTGCAAGTCTTTGTCTATTCTTATAGTCAAGATTTGCTACCCAATGTATGAAATAGGTCTGCATACCTTTGAACTTGCCTATTGTATATTCATCAGAATTATCTCTTTGATATATTTGCTCTGCAAATTGTACCCCATCAGTATCACAAGCCCATCTTACCATTTTGTCTATGTCTTCTTTAGTCATTATCAGCCTCCTTAATTTTTATTTTAACAGCCATATTTCCTCGGTCTCTATCATATTCTTGTTGACCAATTTCACAATTATCTTCATATCTAAAATAGCCAATTCCTTTTACAGTCTCAACAAAGAAGCTACATAAAACCTTACCATCTTTAACTATTTCTATTGTCATCATCAGCCTCCTCTAGTTTTTCTATTTCATCTAGAGTAAACTGTAATCCATCATAAAAACCTGCACAAAAATGGTCGTGCCAAGTTTCTTCTTCATATTGTTTCTGCTTAGTTTTTATGATAGACTTTAATTTATCTATGTCTGCTTTATTCATTAGTAATCTCCTTCTAATCGTTCTCCAGCATAAGCTGGGTCGAAGTATTCATCTTTTCTATAAGTATATACTTCTGGGTTATCGTAACATTTGCCACAGTACAGTCCTGTGTAAATACCATAAGCATCTTGTCTTCTCCAATGATGATGTTGTGCTGTTGGATAGCCATAAAGTTCACTATCAGCTTCAGGCTTTCCTTCATCATTGTACCAATAAGTTTTGTCTGGTTTATGACAGCCACTACATTCAAACATATATTCTTTGCTCATTACATCTCCTTTTTCTTCTGTTTCATTATCTTTATAGATAATTCTATAGTTTGCTTGTAAAGTCTTACTAATTCTTCTATCATTTTCTGAAGCTCATTAGAGTATTGTTTTATCTTCACATTATTGTCCCAGCATTCGTCCATATTACAGTTCCACTCACTCTTTTCTGTATTCTTTTTTATAAAAGTCCAAGATAGCCTCATTGCTTCTGGTACTTTCCAGATATCTAAAAGAGTGTCATATTGTGTCTGTAAATGCTCATTATATAATCTAAGCTCTTCCATAGTTTCTTCCCCAGTAATTGAATTGTTAAGATTCTCAACAGGAGTACTTTTGTATGTTATACTCATTACACCTCCCTTTTGTGACAAGCAAAATCAGCTTCGTGTTTGTATTTCCTTCTGCTTGTTGTTAATGTGCCTCTGCGTTCGTGCTGGCACAATAAATCGTCAATCACATATCCATACAGCCTAACAAACAATAAGTTGAGTTCGTAGACCTCTGCAACAGACATCTCCCCAATCTCCTCCCATTCACAGTAGCCTCCAATCTTGTCTTCGTAAATATCTCCAATCATTGGACAGCCATCATATGTGATATAAAACCACATTCCTTTGTTTTTATCTACGATAACTAAATCGTTTGTTTTGCCCATTATTTCTCTGTCATCTTTACTGAAAAAGTGGTGTACTACTTCATAGTTACTCATTTTTATCTCCTTCTGTTATTATTTTGTATAATGTGTCTAGTTTTGTTGCTAATGTTTCAGCATTACCATTCATTCCAAAATACCATTTAACATCTGATATCTTCCAATGTCTGTTTGGCTTAATTCCTTTTGTCCATAACTTAACAGCTCCTTTTGATGTTATTAGGTTATACATAGCCATTTGTCTGTTTTTGCCTATGTCCTCTAAAAACTTACAGTCACCTTTTATTTCAATTGGTTTCATTACTTACTCCTTTTGTTTAGTCTTTGTTGGTCTTTATAAAGCTTAACAGTCCACTCACATATTCTCTTTTAATGTTAATTTTGTTGTAAACATCTAAAAGTGCTTCCTGTGATAGCTCTTTGTCCCACTTTCCAGTTTTAATTTCTATTTTGCATTCGTCCCATCTTCTGCAATCTTCATTTAAGTATTGTACTATTTTATCTACAGTCATTACTTACTCCTTTTCATTGTTATTTTTGTTGGTCGCATTTGTTTGATGATATTTCCTTCTAACAGAAACTTTAAGTCTTCTCCAGTCAGACCTTCCATAAAATCCCAAAAGTCTAATCTATCCTGTTTTGTCATACCATCATTATGTGGCAGTGTTATTTCAAACTTTATCATTTGCTTCTCCTTTACCAAAGGTTTTCCCTTTCACTAAGGTTTTCCCTTTCATTTAGTTATTTGTTTAAAAATACAGACAATAAAAAAGGGTAGCTTTTACACTACCCAATTTTGTTATTTATTTCTGTACCAACTTGTTGCTCTTAATTGAGGCTTTGCATCTTCCAATAATTCTTTTGCTTGCTTATAACAAATCACACAAGCCTTTTTACTTACAATTGTATTAACAAAATAATCATTTTGTAATATCTTTATTTTTGATATATGGGTTTTTCTATTACAACAAAAACAATTATGATATTGTTTTGTATACTTTACAATAATAGTTCCATCTTCTAATGTTTGTTTTTCTTTTTTGTATTTTTTCATTGTTTCCTTTTAGTTAATTTGTTGCAAAAAAAAGGGTGGCTTTTACACCACCCTAGTTTTTAGCCATCAACACTAGACTTTTGCTATGGCTATTGCAAAGCCTATATTACTTACTTACCTAGTTCTTGATAATCTAGAACAAAAGTATTTTCAAAGTAACTTTTGTACTCCAAGACTAAATGTCCTTTTTGTCCTTTGTCATCAATAACATTTTCAATGACAAAATACTCACCATTTAATTCTTGAGGTTTGTTATTTTTAAGCCCTATTGCAAAGATATATTTCATTGTTCCTTGTTTGTTAATATCTTCATTAGTTCGCAATGTATCAAGTGCTTTTGTGTGAGCAATATCTTTAACAATTGCTTTTGGGCTTTTAGTGTTGTTAGCTTTCTTTGTTCCTAAGTCACTTTCTTTTATTCCTAGTTTAGCTAACATATTCTTTTTGTATTCACTATTTGTTAAGGTTTTACTATTATTTTTCATTGTATCTTTCCTTTGTTTTTTTATTTATTATCTAATTATGTCAAAAAGCGTATAAGTAATTTAAGGTACTTTAAATGATAAAAACTAATAAAATATATATTTAGTAATAAATAAATGTTTGGTTTGTATATATATATGTGTAAATTCTCTACGAAGTAACAAAAAAGGAGTTTAATTATATGTTATTTATAATAAGTTTAATAATAATAGGTTTGAGTGCTTGCCTAATTACATATTATTTAATATGTGATGAAATAGTGCAAGAGCAAAAAAAACAAGCTAGAAAGAGATTTAACAAACAAAATAAAAAAAGGAATAAATAAAATGAATATAACTATTAAAGAAAGTATGCTAATTAGAAAGTGTTTAAATGATTATGTAATAGATAATAACCTAGATTATGAGGATTCACCCTTATTTAATAATTTAATGCATAGATTAAAAGATTATGAAAATGATATAAGCCTTTCAATAGGTTATAATAAAACAAAAGGAATGTTTAAGGATAGAAATCACCCTCTATTTAATAAGCGTGTTTCAATAGTAGATTTGCAAGTAGAGGCAAAAAACGATAAAAGAAACGAAGTTTATAAAGAATTGCGTAAATATAACTTTCAAACAATATGCAATAATAAAATAGTAGAGATTGATAAGGAAGAAAGATTGCAAGAAAACGCAATAAAAGAAAGTCTAGTAATTGAAACTAATAAAAAAGGAATATAAAAATGAATAAATTATTAAATGTAGATTGTAAGCAATGTAATATAAAAGAGGTTTGGACTATAAAAGAGTTGGAATATATTGATAGTGATTACTTGGTATATTGTAGCCATTGTGATAGTCCACAAATAAATATAACTTTAAATAATAAGTGAGGTATAAGATGACTAGAAAAGATTACATAAAGATAGCAAAGATAATTAGTAGAGCTAGGATAGGCAAGCATACAATAGATAGTAATGAGTTAATTAGTGACTTATGCGTTGTATTTAAGCAAGATAATAGTTTATTTGATAGGCAAAGGTTTGTTGATGCTTGCGAATAAGTAAAGCTAAGTACATAATAATAAAATAAGAACGCCTCACGATATTAGTGGGGCGTTTCCTTTTAATTAATTATTTATAAAATTTAACTCAAGTTATAAGTTAAGTGTATAATTGGTTTTTAACCTAATTCTAACCCCATAGAGGGCATAGAAGAAGGGGGTTCGTGTAAAAAAAGAGAGAGACACATTCTAATACTATTTTTTAACTTTTTCTAACTTTAATTAAGAATTTGTTTTAGGTAGGTTTTTAGGTTCTTTTTATTATTATTTATTAATTACTCTTTTGGTGAATGTTGTTGAAAGGATAGAGAGATATTACCCCCGTACACTCAAGTCGGAGCCTCAATATCCTTTGCAACTTACTCTTTCGGAGCCATATTGCCATTGGATATGATTTTAACGAATAAATTAAAACCACGGACAATCATCAGTTTCGGGTTATTCCCCTAGAATCGTCCTCAATTGTCTTCGAGTTGGACTGTAGCTCTGATTCACCCCTTATTGTAGCTACTTTTCAACATAAACGCAACAAGTATTAAACCAAACCATTTATGCGAGGTGTAATTTATGTTAAATTTTTTTTAAAAACAAATTATGCTTATATTATTCAATGGATTTTAAGGTAGTCAAAGGAAAAAAGCATTATTTATACGATTCTATACAAGAATTTAGGATTCATCACCCTGATGAGCCTTTAAATGAGAATTGGCGTAAAGCAAAGGAGGGCGAATGGGTAGTCACGGACGACCAAAATGTGTGTCAAATTCTAAAGTGTTACGACTTAAAGATAAATATGTCCAAAAAGGTTACAAGATGTGCAAGAACTGTCTTAGGTACATTCAGGGTAGACAATCATAACATAAAATTACTAGGTGAGGACGGCATTGCTGAAAACATCTACACATTTTCTAGAACATATAAGGCTTATAAGGAATATCAAAAGGATGGACTTAAGCCAAAAGAGTTTGTATTTGCTAGATATGTGGCTGAGGGTATGGAAATTACGCAGGCATATAAGAAAGTATTCAAGAAATCAAAGAGCAGTGAATATATTGCCAGCTCAGCCAAACAATTAATGAAAAAAGAAGAGGTTAAGACTATGGTTAAGGAAGAAATTAAGAAAACGTTGCAAGAGGAAGGTATTACGCCAGATTGGATATTATCAAGATATAAGGACATTGCCGAGCTTGCAGAGAAAGATTCTGATAAATTACGCTCATTAGAGTCATTATCTAAGATATCAGGATTATTTGACACAGATACTAAACAAGAACAGCTCACAGTATGGGCAGGGTTTAGTGAAGAACAAATGGAGGCTTTAAAAGATGGAAACAAAGCAGAACTCGTTGCCCACAAAGAAAAATAAATCGATAACTAAAAAAGACTTATGTCCTGTATGCGATTATGATTTATACTTCAATTCTAATTATACTCAAAGAATTGGTGTTTTAGATGGAACTAAAGACATTGTTGGGTGGATTTGCCCTGATTGTTCAAGTGAATTTGATTTAGACAATAATATTTTGTATATTTACGGGGAGAATTCTATACAAGGAGAAGCATAATGCCACCACGTTTTAAACCATTTTCATATAGTCTTGCTAATCAAGGCATGAGAAATACTAATAGAAATATTGCTGGACTTCATAAACCTAAAGAAGACTTTACAAGTCCTATAGGTCCAGGGTTTCAGCCAGACCAAGACCCTGTGGGCGTTATTAATAATCCAACAGGTCAAGGAAATTATTTAAATCCCCCAGGTGAAGGAAGTTATTTAAATCCCTCATGGACTAATAAAGAGCTAATGCAAAGTTTTAATCCATTCCCAGAAAGACCTTATACTCCTGATTTTGGGCCTGGAAGTTCGGTTGTTGGAGGTGATGGGCTTTCTGATAGTTTAATTGATTCAGAGATGAATGTAATAAATCCTTGGGAGCCTGATTATACTGGAGATGAATTTGGGGGCTCTAATTTTGATGAATGGTTAGAAAGTTGGATGCTATCTCAAGCAGAAGAGGCGGGATGGCAAGAAGGCTTTGGAGAAGCAAGTCCCTATGAAAATTATCAACAATTCCTTCTTGGAGAAGGTACTTTAGGAGACAATTGGAGCTCCTGGGAAGACTTGATAGAAGCTTGGGGAGCAACAGATATTGTACAAAGCTACTATCAAAATTGGCTAACTGAGCAAGCAGGCAATCAACCTGGAGGACAAACTGGAGAAGCTGGAGGAATGGGTCAAACAGGAGGAGGTATAGGTGAGGGACAAGAGTATTGGACTGGCCCAATAGCTCCGGGAACCGGAACTGGAGGTGGCGGATATACTGGCCCAATTGTAGGAGATGAAGAGGAATATATTGAAGGGTTGATGGAAGGAGGCTCAGGTTATATTATGCCTACTGGATGGGAAACATTTGATTCTGAACAAGCTAAGATACAACCATCAAAAGCTGGTAAAGCAGCCAAAAAACTATATTATCCTGGAACATCAGGGGGATTTGCCTCTACAGGAAGCGGAATTACATCTTCAACCATTGAAGAGCTTATAAAACAAATGCAAGGATAAATAATGTCAACTGGAGCTCATTCATCAATTAATACAATTATCGATATTTATGACCCTAGTAAATCGAGACTCGATGACCCTCGAATGGCAACATTATTAGATTCTTTAGTCGATGAAGTAAGATTAGGGAATACTCCTGATTTTTTAAAGTTTTTAGGGCATATGGAATCTGATAGCAATTTAGCATCTAGAGTAAGCGGATATAATGAAGACCCTTCAAAAGGTAAAGTTAAGACAGCTTCAGGTATATATCAATTTACAGGGCCAACAGTGGGGCCAACTAAAAAAAGCGCAAAAATAACTTCAGGGTTTGACCCTTCATATATAGATTCAATACCAACTTCACCTACAGCTATAGATACTTCCGGGAACGTAGTAGGCCAATGGACACAAGAACAATCCAATATTATGGCTTTAGCTAAATTATTTCCTGCCGTTATACAAGGAAGTCCTGGATTAGCCGATAGTCTTATTCGTGAATCTTTTAAACCAAATTATGATAAAGCAGCATGGGAACAGCTGTATAGCGATATTTGGCATACGAAGGTTGATAGTCTTACTCAAGATAGATTAGATAAGATTCTTCCACAATATTGAATGGTAGAGCAAAAAAAACAACCAAAAAAGTTTAAAATAGAAACTCCTATGGGAACTCTTGAAAGTGATAGCGGTAGCCACTTTATTGACGTTATCTCAGTTGTTGGGGTTATATTAGTCTTATATATAGGTAAAAAACTATTCAGAAGGTTCTTTAATGGCAAATCTTAATCTTAACGGTAATGTTTCAAAGAATGAAGAGACTTTACAGTTAGCTCATTCAAATTTAATTACATTTGGCAAATTGTTCTCACCTCAAGACTTTTTAGCGAGTGCAACACCTGATTTCCATATTGATGTAGGTAAAATGCTTATTGATAGGTCAAAACAACAATTAGCGCTTGTTTTGCCTCGTGACCATGCAAAATCAACATTAGCATCATGCGCAGTCTTATATAGGTTTCTTTTTGCTACAAAAGAAAGACCTGAGTTTATTGCATGGATAGGAGAAGCTCAAGACCAAGCAAGAGACAATCTTAATTGGATTTCTAATCATATATATTCAAATCCTGCTATTCACTATTATTTTGGAGACCTTCAAGGAGATAAATGGACAAAAGATGAAATAACGCTAAGTAATGGATGTAGAATGATTGGAAAGGGTACATCGCAAAGATTGCGTGGTAAAAAGCAATTATCTACTAGATATACGGGAATTATCCTTGATGACTTTGAATCAGAGCTAAATACTAAAACTCCTGATTCTAGAAGGCAAATTAAAGAATGGGTTACTGCAGCCGTGTATCCGGCAATTGATTTTGATAAAAATGGATTTTTATGGTGTAATGGCACTATTGTTCATTATGATAGCTTTCTTAATGGCTTAGTTAAGGGAAGTCAAGAAGCATCTAAGACAGGAGAGGAATATGCTTGGGATGTATATACTAAAAAAGCAATAGAAGATGGGACTCCTATATGGCCCTCAAGATGGCCGATTAAAAAACTTGAGGAAAGAAAGCAATTTTATATAGATTCAGGGACTCCTGCTAAATTCTATCAAGAATATATGAATCAAGCAAAATCTCCTGAAGACCAAATATTTAGCGAAGGAGATATTAATGATGGGATTTATCAAGGGAATGCAAGGTTTGACGATAAAAGTGACTCATGGTATATTAAGCTTTCTGATGGGAGTAAAGAATATATTAATATATATATTGGTGTTGACCCGGCTTCAACTGTTGCTTCACATAGTGATTATTCCGTTATTATGGTTATTGGTGTTACTTCTGAATATGATTATTATGTTATTGAATATTGGCGTAAAAGAGTCTTACCCATGGAATGTGCCGATGAGATATTTAAAATCGCTCAACGATATTCGCCAATCAAAAGAATAAATATTGAAACAATTGCATATCAAGAGATGTTAAGAGATTATGTTATGAAGAGAAGTAAGCGTGAAGGGTTATTTCTCCCTGGAATTGAAAAAGGAGTTAAAAACTATAATTCTAAAAAGAAAGATAGATTATTTGAAGGGTTACAGCCTATGTTTAGAGCTGGAGCGGTTCATCTTAAAAAACAACATCATGAGTTTATTGATGAACTTCTTGATTTTCCAAAGGGGTCTCATGACGATGTTATTGATGCTTTTTACTTAGCAACTCAATGGGCAAAAGGAAACCCTAAAGCAGGTAAGGTTAAGAAAGAATTTAATGAAAAAGAGAATTATTGGTATAAACCTAAAAAAATGTATGATTGGATAACAGGAAAGCGGATATAGCTGATTTGTTAGATATTATAATTTATTGTTATATTACATACTATGATTAAAGAAGATATTCGAGCAAAAGAGATACGTGAGACATTTGACCGATGGTCAGATGCACGTGTTGATTGGGAAACGCATGCAAGAGAGGATATTGACTTTTATTTAGGGAATCATTTTACAGGAGCTGAAAAAGATGAATTGTCTTCAAGAAATCAGTCAGCAGTTCCTATTGATAGACTTTATTCTGCTGTTGAGCAATTTAAAGCTATTGTAACCTCTAAACCTCCAAAATTTTCTGCTGTTGCAAGGGAAGATTCTGATACAAAATTAGCTAATGTATGGAAAACTATTCTTGAGTATGTATGGGATAAGTCTGATGGCGATGAGCAGTTTAAGCAAGCAGTCCATGACTATACTGTTACAGGCTTAGGTTATTTTTATGCTTATATAGATAAAGAAGATGATTATGGAAGAGGTGAGGTTAAATTTAAGCATTTAAATCCTTTCAAGGTTTATGTAGACCCTAATGCAAGAGATAGATATTTTCAAGATGCTACAGGGATGATGGTTTCTAATATAGTAAGCAAACTTCAATTATTAGATGCATATCCTGAATTAGGGCAACCTATAGAAGAAGGAAGCGATAAACTTCTTATTGAACAAATTGAAACAGATTCAGAAGAAGATTGGCCTAATAATACAAATGAAAGGACGATGGGGACATTTACTCCAGATGTAGTAAAAGACTACGATTATAAAGGTTCAAGCGAGAAATATAGAATTATTGAATATTATTCTAAAATAAAGGTTCCTTTCTATCGATTGCTTGACAAAAGAACAAATCAAGAAAAAATTGTAAGTCAAGAGCAATTTAAGCAATTAACTACAGACCCACAATTCCAAAAGTCTATTGAAAAAGGACTTATTGATTTTGCTGAGGTTATGCAAACAAGAATAAGACAAACTTGTTCTGTTGGTCAAATAGTCTTATATGATTTAGTATTAGATACAGATATATATCCAATAGTACCTGTTCCTAATATATGGACAAATACACCATATCCAATGAGTGATGTAAGAAAAAATAAAGATTTTCAAAGGTTCCTCAATAAGATTGTTTCACTTATCACATCACATGCACAAGCTAGCTCAGGACTGAAACTTCTTATACCTCAAGGAAGTGTTCAAGATATAGAAGAACTCGAAAGAGATTGGGCAAATCCGAATGCAACCCTCGAATATGATGCATCTTTTGGGGAACCGCATTTTCCATCACCTCAACCATTATCAAGTTCAATTATGCAATTACCTCAATTAATTGAGAAATATATTGATTTAAATATGGGTATTTTTGAAATGATGCAAGGAAATGCTGAAGCAGCTCCAAGAACTTCTTCAGCTACAATGATGATGGAGGATTTTGGGCAAAGACGTTCTAAATCTAAATTAAGAGATATTGAGGGTTCATTAAAAAGAATTGGAAGAGTTGTATATAATTTATCCAAATCTCATTACAATTTTCAAAAAACATTTAGAATTGTTCAGCCTAATAATGATATAAGTGAATTTACAGTTAATAAAAGACTTTATGACGACAAAACAAAAGAATTAATGACTATTGAAAATGATGTATCTGTAGGACAATTTGATGTAAGAGTTATTGGGAACTCTACTATGCCTTCAAATAAATGGGGCGAATGGGAAATTTATATGCAAGCATATCAATCAGGATTAATTGATAGAGTTGAAGCTCTTAAGAAAACAGATATATTTGACAAGGAGGGCGTATTGTCAAGAACAGATATGATACAACAATTACAACAAGCACTTAATGGTGCTCAAGAAGAAATTAAGAAAGTCTCAGGCGATTTACAGACAGCTCATAGAGAGTCTATTCAAGCACGTAAACGTACTGAGTTAGAGAAATTCAAAGCAGAGCTTAGTAAAGAAACTTCTAGTAAGAAGGCTGAAGACAAGCTTGCTATTGGCAGACTAAAAGATGCGGTTAACCTCGAAAAAGAGAAATTGCGAGTAGGCAGTCAAGCTCAATTAAAAAAAGAGAAATCGCAAAAGGAGAAGTAAAATGACAGACGCATATAATGAAGGGAATCTTGAAAATCAAGGTCAACCTGGAAATGATGTAGGGCACGATGAAGGACAAACTCAAGGTGAGAATTCTAACTGGGAAGACCAAGCTAAATACTTCCAATCAGAAAAGGATAAACTTGCTAACGAGAATCAAAACTTAAGGAAATATGAGGCTATTGGAAATCTTCTTAGAAGCCGACCTGATATTGCACAGACTGTTGCAACGATGGTTCAAGGGGGACAAGTAGCTCCAGTTAATCAACCTCAACAACTTGAATTAAGTCAAGATGAATTTGACCCATGGGAAGCCTATAATGACCCAAAATCTAAATCGTATCAGTTCAGACAGCAAGAACTTCAAAATAGTATAAATCAAGCAGTCGGCCAGAAGATGGCTGGAGTGCAAAGGCAACAAGGAATGCA